>ERZ795060.4797-NODE-4797-length-11185-cov-4.566397_pt1 | contig 11185 bp, 9 predicted proteins | sample MGYA00375144_ERZ795060 | MGnify/ENA primary metagenome ERZ795060 (study PRJEB30189, sample SAMN05720157) | activated sludge metagenome | isolation source: anaerobic digester from wastewater treatment plant | place: Japan | collected 2015-05-15 ... | reverse complement strand
AGGATCATCGGTGGCTGGTCATCAGGCTGGCCGGTCATTGAGCCGGTTCCCTTTGCCCAGACATAGTACTCAGCATTCGGGACACCAGTGATGGTGACGGAGAACGGGTTGCCACGGACTACAGTGTCCTTGTTGGCTTCGATCTTCACCTGGTCGGTGGCGATCTGAACACTCTTTACTGCAGAGATGGTCTTTCCGGTGTAGTCTGAACCGTCAGGGGCCTTGTACTGGTCCTTCATCTTGTTGGCGTTACACTCTGCCCAGACCGTGTAGGTACCTGCCTTGTACATGCGGTTGCCATACTTGTCCTCGGCTGCAGTGTTCCATCCGTCGTTGGTTGCCGGCTCAGTGTGCTTGTTGTCCGGGGATACCCAGTACCAGAGCTGCTGGTTGACAGCAAGCGCGGTCAGCGGGATTTCCTTGCCGTTGTTTCCAACAAGGTTGGTGTAGACACCACCATCTGCACTCTTTACTTTGATCTTGAAAGGTGCATCTGCAGGCTGGTACCCTGGACGGGTGATGATGCTCTGCATGTTGGTCTCAATGACAAAGTTACCGTAGTTGCCTACTGGAATTGCCTTGCCGGTCACATCTTCATTTACGGATCCGTCCCAGATCTTGAGATTGAGGGATGGTTCCTTGATGTTGAATGCGAGCGGGCCTTTTACGCTGCCGTTCCACTGATACCAGTTGCCGGTCTTTCCGACGAAGATATCAGGAGAAACATAGAATGACTGTGCGTTGGTAACCTGCTGGATATCTGCAGGCTGCTCAGTCTCAGTGTTGGTACCTGGCTGCCACCATGCAATCTGGCTGGCACCGCCGGTAGCTGCAGAGACATCAAGTCCCTTCTCACCAAGGAATATCTCTCCTCCGGCCGGGATCTTGTTGATTGCTGCAGTGGCGGGGAATGCCATGATTGCAAGTGCAACAAGCACCATCATGACAACTGCAAATCGTGCGTTCATTACATGTCCTCCGAATGAATACAACCCATATCCCACACACCAGGCTATCTATCCTGATGAATGACGATATGGAATACTCCGAGAGTAACTCCGAAGTATCATTACTTAGTTGTCCGGTATATTTTATATTCTTGTGATCCGTTTTGTCCAAGATTCACAAAGGAGAGATCCACCTTCAGAACCAATCTCTAAAAATAATTGAATATTCTTTAAAATGACGAACGAAATAATCTGATTCAGGTTGGCAGAGAAAGTATTTAATATATTGTTAAAATATCTTAAACCTATAATTGATTCTTTTCTTCCCATTTAGCGCCGGAAAGAAATTAACAATCGATATAAGGATTCATGATGTAGAACCCTGCCCGCATAGGATCGAAAACAGATAGTCATACTTTTATCAAAGCATAAGGGTGATTGAGTGGGGAATTAATTCATCCCATTACGAATAACCCTTATTACCTAACCAAATATCATGATCTGATCCCGAATTGCACTCATAGACTTTTTATCGTTATTATACTCATTCAATGACAGAGACTAATAAGCAGTCCTGATATGAGTGCAGGCATTGAGGATCTCATGAAGGGAAAAAAGGTTACTCATATCTGCATAATATTTAAGATGGGACTGTTTTGTAACTTCCGATAAAAACCTGAAATCCTATCGTGTTCCAAAAAAATAAGAAAATCGTGGTTTAATAAGCCAATTACCCTATATCTACCTGAATTCGGCGATGAGGTTCTGAATAAGTGATAGCCTGTTTTAATACAGAAAAAATTTCTGAAGGATGTGTACGGAGTGTAAGTGGAACATCTGGAACACGTGGAACACTTTGACTTGCGATCAGGGTAGACTATTTTTTATCCGGAGTTTTCATTTGCCTGAATAAAATCTTCACGGGCTATCCCTGCCTGAGTACAAATCATCCGAAGAGTTGATATTTTTATTTTATTGTGGCAGGGCATGGTGAGAGGTATTTTTGTACCGTCTGGATTCTGGCGCTCCCATGAAATGTGATTTCAAGACCTTATTACATGGAAGCCCATTGATTCAAAGGATTTTATCACTCTGAGTAATGATGCATCGTGAGGGAATTTCATTCAGATAACAACCTCAGCGAGATCGGCCCCGATGAGATCATAATCTTGGAATGCATTATTCCCGAAGGTTTCAAGATGAAACCGTATTACAGAAGTGACATCATCTCATGCTTCTTGGTAGGTGTCTCCCTCTCCTATGACAACTCCATTCATTCCCACCGGATAGGCGATATATCCATCAGGATGATGTTCAACAATAATTTTTATTTGATTCAGATGAGATAGGCATCCGGGGTTATCTGTCCGGATGAAAGGGCTTTAGGAAGTGATTCTTCTCCGCTGGTGTATTTGATGAATGAAAAGAGTCAAAAAAGATGAAGGGGTTCATGAAAAAAATCCTACCATTGCCTAAGAATTTTTCTTGAGACTCTAGGCCACCACGGCCTGAAGCCTCAGCCGAGATTTGAACTCGGGACCTGCTGATTACAAGTCAGCCGCTCTGCCAGCTAAGCCACTGAGGCGCGGGAACAACTTATACTTCTCAACACTTAAAGATAATGTTTGATCGGTTTCTTTTTCCGGCTTCGGTACAGAACAATCTGGAATGGTACAGCTGACTGTGGATATCGGAGGCAGACCAGGGGTTGACTGCCGGGGGTTCTGTACATACTGTTATTTTAAACACGCACAGGATCTCCCTGCATTTGGATGCAAATATTGCCTTCCATTCACGAAAGGCTGTGACTATTGTCTGCGTAGTGTGCAGGAGAAATACTCAGGGTTTATTCCATTACGGGATGTAGCAGAGAAAATACTAGGGGACCTTCAGATGCTCACCGGTGACCTGACCAGGATTACCATTTCAGGTGGCGGAGATCCGAGTTGTTATCCTGATTTTACCGATCTGATTGAACTGTTATCATCCCTTGAAGCACCGCTCCATATCGGGTATACCAGCGGGAAAGGGTTTGATAACCCGGATATTGCAGACTTTTTAATTGAAAACGGCCTTCAGGAGATCTCATTTACTGTATTTGCCCATGACCCTGAGCTCCGCCGGTTATTTATGAAGGATCCAACCCCCGAAATATCACTGGAGATTCTGAAAAGACTGGCGCAGAACATTGAGGTATATGCCGCGCTGGTAATCCTGCCAGGAGTAAATGACGGACCGGTTCTTGTTGATACCATCAGGTGGCTTGAAAGCATCGGGGTGAAGGGTGCCATTCTTATGCGCTTTGCAAACACCTATGAACAGGGCCTCATTTTAGAGAATGCGCCGGTGATCCCGGGTCAGAGAATCCATACCACTGATGAATTTTCTGAGTTGGTCCGGCAGATGAGATCGATAACCCGCATGCGGATATCCGGCACACCCCTGTTTGATCCTGATCTCGGCTCTCCCTTCATCCTTGCTCATGAACCGGATCATCTCCGGCTCCTTCCAATGATAACCGGACATGCAGGGGTCATCACGGGGACTATTGCGGGTCCGTTTCTGAACAAAGTTCTTTCAGCCCGCGGTGGAGAAAATCTCGTAATCACGGTGGAGAAAGAGATCGCGGATCTCATCACCATCGAAGATATAAAAAATCTGGACCTGAGCGCCCTGCCGGAGACCATCATTATCCCTGGAAGATCCTTCATTCATCTGTCTGAGGCTGAACAGGTATTATCAGCAGACGGAAGACAACGGATGGTTATTCGCGGTCCGGATATGCTCACCGCTGATGGAGAGACGTCAATGGGCATGACCAGGGATGAAGTGCTTGCTCTGGAACTGGAAGGATTTCGTACCCTCATTACCCTCATAAACCAGTGGGGCCGGTAACGGGTACCCTTATCTTCTCCCACGGTTTACAATATACCGCACTTTTCATAGTGCTGGCAGACGCAAGTCCGACGTGATCAATAAATCACTGCCCGAAACGGGCTTTGGGATTGCAGAGAGTTGGCAGGTTCGTTGTATCTGACTCTTTTCTCTCTCAGGATTTTGCTCTGTTTACAGGAGGATTTAGAAATGGCACGAATGCATGCCCGTAGAAGAGGTATTTCACGTTCAGTCAGACCATACCGGACCCAGGCTCCGGAGTGGTCCAACACGGACAAGGAAGCCATTATCAAGCAAATAATAGACCTGCGAAGACAGGGGAGTTCAACCGCCGAGATAGGGCTGGTGATGAGAGACAAGTATGGTGTTCCCAGTGTCAGGCTCGCAACAGGAAAGAAGATAACCCAGATTTTGCGTGAAAATGACCTCGCATCAGAGATCCCGGAGGACCTCAGGAATCTCATTCAGAAAGCCCTTGGAATGCGTAAGCACCTTGCTGAAAACAAGCGTGATATCCACAATAAGCGCCAGCTTATGCTGACTGAATCCAAGGTCCGCAGACTGGTCAAATACTACATAAACAGCAAAAAACTTCCAAAAGACTGGATTTACAAACCGGAAACCGCAGAAATTCTCCTGTCCAGATAATCCTACGGTTGATATGTCCATTGAAACTGCTGCAAAGGACCTTGCATATGAATTATCCAGACAGAGCTCTGTGGACATCCTCTGTCATCATGATGCAGACGGCATAGCAGCAGGATCCATCATGGCGATGGCCCTGTACCGGGCAGGCATTCCCTTCAGACTGAGGATTACTCACCGGCTATCTGAAGATAACCTCCCCAAGACCCGCCCGCTCCTTCTCTGTGATCTTGGAGCAGGAATTGCCGGTTTACCAGAGGATACGATGGTAATTGATCATCATCTTCCCCTCTTTGAAGGTTCCCACCATGTAAATCCGAGGCTTGACGGAATTGACGGGGACAAAGAACTCTGTGCAGCCGGGACGGCATATCTTGTGGCAAATGAACTGGGAGACAACCGGGATCTGGCTGGCCTTCCCCTCCTGGGGATCATTGGTGACGAGCAGACCCTGACTGGCAGGAATCAGGAGATCTATCTTGATGCCCTGGCAAATGGGATCATCAGTAAAAAAAGAGGGATTACTCTTCCGGGAAGAACACCGGCCGAGCAGATTGAGCTTGCCGCTGAACCATTTCTTCAGGGAATATCAGGATCACAAGAGGAATCTCTTCGTATTATTCATGCATCAACTACCGGTGATACATTACAAATCGATATCCTCTGTTCACTCCTCGTTCTTCATGCCGCTGAGATATGCAGGCCTGAGGCAATGGATTCCCTCTGGGGAGATATCTGGGTCCTGGAGCGTGAAGTGATAGAAAACGCACACAATATGGCATTTGTCGTGGATTCATGTGGGAAAGCCGGACATGGTAGTATTGCAGTTTCATTGTGCCTTCGTTCATCCGGACTGATCGAAAAAGCATATGAAATAGCACGCGCCCATCGTCTTTCGCTCATACAGGAGATGAACCGGGTTCTTACCAAACCACCGGATAAACATATGGGCCCGATCATGTGCAGTGATATGCACCTTGTCAGTGACCTTGCCGATATTGTGTTCAAAAATATTCCCTACCGCTCACCGGTCATTGTCGCAGTTCAAAAAAATGACGGTACCTGTTCATGTTCAGTCAGGACTGACGGGAATAACGGACGTTTTGCAGGAGAGATAGTGCATCAGCTCGCCTGTGAATATGGAGGATACGGCGGAGGGCATCAGAACCGGGCAGGAGCCACCATCTCCTGTGAAAATCTGAATAAGTTTTCTCAAGGGATCGTGGAGGCTTTTAGTTCATGAATATTTCGGGGATCATCAGGACAACGCATCACCGTGCGCAATGCATTGCAGATGCGGTATCCACAGATAACCTGTCAGAGATGAGAACCTGGGCAGAGGGCAATTCTGTCATCACCAGGATCGCAAGTTCCAAAGTGAGGTCAGTTATCGCATCAATGGACGATTATCTCATGAATCTCACCGTAGCTGAAGATGTTTGTGAAAAATCAATACAAACGGATTCATCAGGAGTAATGAGATGAATGCGGGGTTAAACCACCCGTTTGAATTGTGGTATCAATACAGGAAGTCAGAACAAATGCATCATAATGAAAAAAGGTGTGAATAATGGCAGCGAAGAAACCAACAGGAAGAAGAGTCGACGGATGGAAAGCAAAATCCTGGTATAAGGTCTACAGTCCGGACAATGTCGGGAAGGTATACCTTGGCGACACCATCGCAGATGATCCGGGAAAACTTATCGGACGGGTCATGCAGGCACCGCTCTCAGAACTTGTGAACGATTATACAAAGCAGAACGTGAAGATGAAATTCGCAATCACCAATGTTGCAGGTGATTCAGCATACACATCATTCATCGGTCATGAACTAGCACGTGATTTTATCAGATCACTGGTAAAACGCCGGACCTCACGGATTGACAGTGTGGTAAACTTTGTCAGCAAGGATGGCTGCAAGGTCCGTGCAACGGTCACCTGTTTCACACTTACCCGTGCAGACCAGAGTCAGCAGCATGAGATCAGAAGAATTCTTACCAATGACGTGCTGGCCTTTGGCAAAGAGAACGAACTCGGAGTATTTGTAAACAATATCATCAATGGCGAACTTGCAAAGGAACTCTTTAAGAAAGTAAAAGAACTCCACCCTGTCCGCCGTGTTGAAGTTATCAAAACAAAAGTTGAACTTCCCAAGAGTTCAGCCTGATCTTTTTTTTTGTCCGTTGGTTTTCACGAACCATATCACCGGCATATCATCATCATGAGAATCCGGTGATCAAGGTGATGTAGGTGAAAGACCAATGGTACTGCTCATCCTACTATAGAGGGCTCATTATCTATAATCCAGGTGTTACGTAATGTTGGACATACGATTCGTCCGTACAAATCCGGATGTCATCAGGGAAGATCTCAGGAAAAGAAATGATCTGGAAAAGCTGGCATGGATAGATGATCTGCTCATCCAGGATATCCGCCACCGTGAACTTATCGGCCAGACAAACGAATTGCGCCGACGAAGAAACTCAATCTCATACGATATCAACCGTGCAAAAAAGGCAGGTGAGGATGCATCTGCACTCATTGCAGAGGCGGCAGGTCTCCCCGGTCGGATAAAGGAGAATGAAGCCGAGATGGAGGAGATATCGCAGAAGATTCGGTATTATCTCATGCGTCTGCCCAATATCCTCCACGACAGTGTTCCAATCGGAGCTGACGATACGGGAAACGTCGAACTGAAACGATACGGAACACCAAGAACCTTCTCCTTTGAACTGAAAAATCATGGACAACTTGCCGCAGATAATAACTGGGCCGATTTTGAACGGGCAACGAAAACTTCCGGTGCAGGATTTTATTTCCTGAAGGGTAACCTTGTACTCCTTGATCTGGCGCTTCAACGATTCTCCCTTGATATCTTAATCGAAAAAGGTTATACACCCATCATTCCTCCCTATATGATCAATCGCAAGTCATACGAGGAAGTAACGGATCTTGATGATTTTGAGAAGGTAATGTACAAAATTGAGGGCGATGATGCATACCTGATCGCAACGAGTGAACACCCCATGGCGGCCATGTATCAGGATGAAATATTTGAAGAGAAGGATCTGCCTCTCAGACTTGCCGGCTTATCCCCCTGTTTTCGGCGTGAGATTGGTTCCCACGGGCTTGATACCAAAGGTCTGTTTCGTGTTCACCAGTTCCACAAGGTTGAGCAGTTTGTGTATTGTCATCCGGATGATTCATGGACGATCCATGAAGAACTTCGGGAAAATGCCGAAGAAATTTTTCAGAAACTTGAAATCCCATACCGGGTGGTGAATATCTGCACCGGGGATATCGGAACGGTTGCTGCAAAGAAGTATGATATCGAGGCGTGGATGCCCCGTGAAAACGAGTACCGTGAAGTTGTTTCATGCTCGAACTGCACGACATATCAGGCAGTCCGGTTAAATATCAGGGTCAGGGACAAAGAAGACTTTGAGTCAAAACAGTATGTGCACACCCTTAATTCCACCGCAATAGCAACATCACGGGCCATGCGGGCAATTCTTGAGAATTATCAGCAGGAAGACGGATCTGTTGAGATTCCCAAAGTATTACGTCCATATATGAATGGCCGCGAATATCTCTGAAACACTGGGATGACAGAGAAGTCCAGGTTTTTCAAATATCTCTGGTCCAGATACAATCGATAGCTCTTTTTTTACAGACCCCAAACTGTTCTGAACTGATACATGAACATTGCAGAAACACTCGAACTTGAAACGATCACGCTTGTTGAACCACTGTTTTCTGATCTTATCTACCAGGAGATGGATGATCTCATGACCGAAACTTCGGGAAAGAGCGGAAAGATTCTGGTGGATGAAGAGGAAAGTCCGGTTCTTTTTGCTAAAAGTGATGAGAACGGATTTTGGACCGGCTGTATAACCATGTTTCGTGAGCCTTCGCTGGAGCTCATAAACCTCTTCGAACAGTTTGAATGGGACATGTACCAGGAAGATCGGGAGACTATCTGTGATGCGATCAGGGAGTATTACAGTGTCAGGTTATGTAATACGGTCATACCCGGACCGGATGATCTGAATCCTACGCGGGCCAAAAGCATAGAAGCACTCCTGAAGAGGACGGTTGGCTCACAATCAGATGAAATCTGTATTGACTGTTGCTGTGGTACGGGTGTGGGCTCTTTGGTACTGAAAAAACAGGGGATGCACCCCCTTGCATACGATAATGACGAATCACTCCTCGTGCGGGGCATCATCGAAAAAAGGCTCATACCTGAACGGACGATGTGGATCGATGGGAGGATGATTCACCGGTTTATGAAAGAGAAAGCCTCTCTTGTCTGTGGATTCATGATTGGTGAGATTCACCCATTTAATGCACACATATGGCAGGAGATAATTACTGCTGCATGCAGGGTGTCGGAAAACGCCCTTTTTACTGCGGGTACTGAACCGGAGATCCGTCAGATCGAGGAATGGATGAGGGATACAGGAAAAAAAGGTGAAATATTCGAATCAGATGCAGATCCCATATATGATCGGTGGGTCTGCTATTCAGAGTAGGGAACGGTACAGGTCCTCCTCATTCCACCCATGGAAACGAGGAGATATCAATTTTCTGGCTTGATTTGTCTCAACTCGTTAATCTCTGATCACTTCTCCGGTTCTGATCTTGATGGATTCTTCTACGGGTATGATAAAGATCCTGCCATCTCCAATCTTTCCGGTGTAGGCTCCTTTCTTTACTGCTTCTATAACCTCATTGACCTTGTCAGCGGGAACGAGAACTTCCATCTCAATCTTGGGGATAAGATCGACTTCTATCGTTCCACCGCGATACTGAAGGCTGATACCTTTCTGTTCTCCACGACCCTGAACCTCGGTAATGGTCATGCCAAAAAAACCAGCCTCTTCAAGGGCTGCTTTCACGGCATCAAGTCGCTCTGGTTTTATAATGGCTTTTACAAGTCTCATGATTCACCTTTTTATGATCTGGCCCGCTCTCCATGCTGGGAGATGTCAAGTCCGACATATTCTTCATCATCCGATACCCGAAGTCCGATTGTCTTGTGAATGATCATCGCCAGGATGTAGGTCACCACAAAGGCATACCCGACGGCGATCAGTGCATCAACGGTATTTATTCCAAACTGATATGGATTACCGGCAAGAAGACCAGTCTTTCCAACGCTTGCAAATATACCTGTTGCGATTGCACCCCACAGACCACCAACACCATGTATGGCCCATGCATCAAGACTCTCGTCAAACCCTTTCTTCAGCCGCCAGAGGAGTGCTCCATAACATATTAGGCCTGCAACACCACCAATGACAAGTGATGACGGGACATCAACAAATCCGGCTGCCGGGGTGATACCAACCAGACCTGCGATTGCTCCTGACACCATCCCGACCGAACTCGGCTTTCCACGGATACTGCTTGCAAGCAGCCAGGTCAGCGCTCCTGCAGCCGCTGCGGTATTCGTCACCATAAAGGCATTTGACGCAAGTCCATCTGCCGCAATTGCACTCCCCGCGTTAAATCCAAACCATCCGAACCAGAGCAGTGCTGCACCAAGCAGAGTCATCGGGATGTTATGAGGTTCTATGGAGTTCTCACCAAAACCCATCCGTTTTCCGATGACAAGGGCAATTGCCAGGGCACCAAATCCTGAACTGATGTGAACAACGGTCCCTCCTGCAAAGTCCAGCGCTCCAAGCGAGGCAGCCCAGCCGCCACCCCATGCCCAGTGTGCGAGTGGATCGTAGACAAGGGTTGTCCAGAGCAGTCCGAAGACCACAAATGCTGAGAGGCGGATTCGTTCAGCAACCCCCGATGTCAGGATTGCCAGTGTGAGTGCAGCAAAGACCAGTTGGAATGCTGCAAACAGGATGTCTGGTATAGGAAGATTTGTCGCTTCCATCCCAACTCCTGAGAGGCCGATAAAATCCAGAGCACCGATAAAACCTCCAACATCTGATCCAAATGCGAATGAATATCCGCAAAAGACCCACTGTACACTTACGAGAGCATAGCTGAGGAATGCCAGTGCCACCATTGAGATGACATTTTTCCTCCGTACCAATCCTCCGTAGAACAACCCGACCCCTGGAGTCATGAGCATGACCAGGCAGGTAGAGGCAAGTATCCACGCAGTTGCACCACTATCCAGCGTCATTATCTAATCACCTGATTGATCACCAGTATAGCTGATCTCATTTCAGCCTGTAATCATCCTATTGTTTCAGGAGAGGAATTCCAGAACTGAATATGTCAGCCATCCCCAGTGGGTCTGATCCACGTGGGTAGTAAGAAGTTATCTTCCACCATATATAAATATTATTATTACTGGACAATTACATAAACTATCCCATTGCAAGAGATTTCAAAAAAATAAAAGCATAAATATGTTTAAAAATACTAATGGAGTTAAATTGAAGAGATTATTTTTTTAGTCTTCTACCACGGTGCTTTTTCTTTTTCCTTTTTTTATCATCCGTTTCATGTTCATTTCGCATCTTCTCCCGTGCTGCCTCTTCGTCAGATGCGCATTCCAGGTCCGCAAGAATATCAAGCGGATCCTTCATCTCATTTACAAGACGGATAATACGGGATAACCGCTCAACGCCAATAAAGTGCTCAGCCATCACCCGTGCCAGAGGAGTTAACCTGATAGTACCGTTCTCCTTTGAGATGAGATTTCTGGAAAGGAGCAGCTCTTCAAC
>ERZ795060.4795-NODE-4795-length-11187-cov-4.003054_pt1 | contig 11187 bp, 8 predicted proteins | sample MGYA00375144_ERZ795060 | MGnify/ENA primary metagenome ERZ795060 (study PRJEB30189, sample SAMN05720157) | activated sludge metagenome | isolation source: anaerobic digester from wastewater treatment plant | place: Japan | collected 2015-05-15 ... | reverse complement strand
CGGCTGGAATACCTGCGCCCTTCGCAAAAAGAGGGGCGGCGGGGCGCCAGGCGGGTAGAGGCCAATAAAAAAAAGTTTGGCGAAAGATTTTTCGGTCCCTACACCAATGCCGGCGCGGTGCATGAGACGATGCGCCTGCTGGGGAAAATTTTTCCCTTGCGCCGCTGCCGCCAGCCGCTAACCGGCGAACCGTCTCCTCACCGCCCCTGCCTGAATTATCAGATGAAACGCTGCCTGGCTCCGTGCCGGGGCTCCCAGGCCGTATCCCCTGAAGAATATGAGGCCCAGGTAAAACAGGTGGCCCTCTTCCTGGAGGGGCGCCAGACGGAGTTGGAGCGCGATCTGGAACAAAAAATGCAGGCTGCGGCAGAGCGCGAGCGTTATGAAGAGGCAGCCCGGATCAGGGATCAGTTGCTGGCCCTGCGCCAGGTTGCCGCCAGGCAACAGATCGTATTTAACCTGAAAAAAACGACGGATCAGGATGTCCTGGCCCTGGTCAGAGAGGGGAAAGAGGCAGCAGTGCACCTTTTTGTCATCAGGGAAGGCAAGCTGCTCAACCAGGAACATTTCAGGCTGGCCGGCGCCGCCGGGGAAAGTGACGACGATGCCCTGGCTGCATTTATTAAATCTTATTACAGCAGGGGAGGGCGCCCCCCCAAAGAAATAATTCTATCGCACCCTGCGAGCGAGAAAGAGCTATTGCAGCAATGGCTTAAACGTACTGCCGGCTACAGGGTAAACATAATCGTTCCGACCCGGGGCGATCGTAAAAAGCTTCTGGATCTGGCCATACGCAACGGCAACTTAAAGTTGCGGGAAGAGCTGCAGCGAACCTGGCAGCGGGAGCAACTGCCCCTGGCGGAGCTGGCCGAGCTGGCCGGTTTGAAAGAGGAGCCGGCGCGCATTGAAGGTTATGATATATCGCACCTGCAGGGAAATGAGGCGGTAGGCTCCATGGTTGTATTCGAACAGGGCCGCCCGCATAAAGAGAGTTACCGCCACTTTCATTTGCGGCGCACGCCGCCCGGAGACGACTACGCCGCTTTGCAAGAAGTATTGCGTCGCAGGGCCGGGCATAATGAGTGGCCGTTACCGGACCTGATCCTGGTTGACGGGGGTAAAGGCCAGTTGAAAGCAGCCCGGGAAGCGCTGGATCAGGCCGGGCTGCAGGCGCTGCCTGTAATTTCTCTGGCTAAAAATCCGGAGCAAATCTTTCTGGAAGGCGCCGCTCTACCGGTAATTCTTCCGGCCCACAGCACCCTGCTGCAACTATTACAGCGCATTCGGGATGAGGCGCACCGTTTTGCCCTGGACTATCACCGCCGCCTGCGGCAGCAAGGCAGCACCTTTTCCGCCCTGGAGCGCATTCCCGGCATAGGCCCGAAACGCAAGAGCGCTTTATTGCAACATTTTGGCAGCCTGGAAGCGCTGCTGTGCGCCTCTCCGGAACAAATTGAAGCTGTCCCCGGTTTCAGTAAAGCTCTCGCCCAGACCCTTTACCAGCATCTGCATGGCGGCAGTGTTTAGTAAATGTATAGTATTTATGGTCCGCCATGCTCTTTATGGTAACGGATTTAAAAGGGTTATGCTATAATCGGAATACAGAATAATGGCCCACGGAATTCATTTTAAATGAAGGCCTCTCTCAAATGTTTTTTTCGAACATAGCCGGTGGGGCCAGGCTATAACCAGGAATAAGAACCCGGAATCTAGGCCGGTTTTCCGAGATTTCTCCTGTTTCCTGAATTCTGGATTCTGCTACCCAAAACAAAATATACTTTTTAGGAGCACCAGCCATGCCCTATAAACTAATTGCCCTCGACCTTGACGGCACGCTTTTAGATCGCAACTTAAAAATATCCCCCCGGAATAAAGAGGCGCTTAGAGAAGCGGCCAAACGGGGAGTTATGGTCACTGTGGCCACGGGGCGAATGTACCGCACCAGTATACCTTACGTGCGCGAACTAAAGCTGAATACAGATTGGCCGATGATCAATTATCATGGGGCGCTGATAAAAACTACGGAAAGCAAAAAAGTACTGCACTATCAGCCTGTAGATCTCGATCTGGCCGTAGCGATTTCCGCTTACGCTGAAGCGGAAGGGTATCACGTCAATGTGTTTATCGCCGACTGCCTTTACGTTGCCGAGGAAAACGAATTTTCTCGCTACTATCAAAGTATTGCCGATGTTGAACTTGAGGCGGTGGGTAAGCTTTCGCATTATTTAAAGCAACGGGGCGAGGCGCCGGCCAAGTTGACCATTATCAACTGGGACGACCGGCTCAACCGGATGGAAGATTTTTTAAAGGAATGTTACGGGGATAAAATAATGGCACTGCAGTCGCTTCCCTATTTTCTTGAAGTTACGGACAGGCGCGCTACCAAGGGCCAGGCGTTGCACTGGCTGGCCACTCGCCTGGGTGTTCTGCCGGAAGAAATAATGGCCTTTGGCGACAGTTATAATGATCTTGATATGATTAAGTATGCCGGCCTGGGCGTAGCTATGGCCAATGCCCGGCCGGAAGTACGCCAGGCAGCGGATCTGATTACCGCTTCCAATGATGAAGACGGGGTAGCCCGGGTCATCGAAGAATATGTCTTAGGATCAGGATAACCGGTAATGTGACAGAAAAATATATTTTTTCTTGACGTATTTTCAGGCTTGTGATAACTTGAACTAGAGCCGGATTTTTCTATATTTTTTAGCTGGAGGTAGCATAATGCAACTTTCAACCAAGGCACGCTATGCGGCTCGGGCGATGATGGAGCTGGCTCTATCCTACGGCCAGGGGCCGATGTTGCTTAAAAATATTGCCCAAAGACAGAATATTTCTGAAAAATACCTGGAGCAACTGATGGCCCCCTTGCGGGCTTCCGGCCTTATTTACACCATGCGCGGCAACAAGGGCGGCTATGTTCTGGGCCGTGACCCCAAGGAGATAACCCTCTATGACGTGATTAGCATAGTTGAAGGGTCTCTGGCCCCGGTTCCGTGCGTAGATAAAGTAGAAATGTGTGAAAGGTGGGAGAACTGCGCTACCCGTAAGGTTTGGGTTCGCTTAAAAGATTGCCTGACCGCCGAACTCAAGGCCATCAGTCTGGCTGACCTGGCTGCGTCTCAGGAACAGATGGGCAATCCAACGGCGTAGAACCTTAAAAACATATCCTCCTCCTTCGGGTTTGATGCGGGGGCGGTGCAGTGGCACAGCCCTTTTTGCATAAATCCCGGCAGGATTAATATGCTTAATACAGAATTACTATTGAGAGCCACCTGTGTTTGCCGATAACAAAGAGGTGACCTCTGGTGGAAGCACAACCAACCATTCATATAGTATTAATAACCGGTATGTCAGGCGCGGGCAAAAGCCATGCCATCAACTGTTTTGAAGATTTGGGATACTTTTGCGTGGATAACTTGCCGCCCACCCTTCTTCCGAAATTCGCCGAGTTGTGTGCCCAGTTGGAAGGCCGCTTAAATAAAGTTGCTCTGGTCAGCGATTTGCGCGGCGGAGAATTCTTTAATAACTTGTTTGAGGCGCTGCAAGAATTGGACAGCAACCGCATCGACTACGAGATCCTCTTTCTCGAAGCCGATGATGAGGTATTAATCCGGAGGTTTAAGGAAACCAGGCGCCGCCATCCCCTTGCTGACTTGAGCCTGCGGGAAGCCATAGATAAAGAGCGGCAAATGCTGGCCGAGCTGCGCGGCAAGGCCGACCGGGTTATCGATACCTCCTCCCTGTCTCCCCGGGAATTAAAGGAAACTATCGCCAACCTGTATGAGCCCGAGCAGCGGGAAAAAAGCATGTTCATCACCATCATCTCTTTTGGCTTCAAATACGGCCTGCCCCTGGATGCAGACCTGGTTTTTGATGTCCGTTTTCTGCCGAACCCCCATTATGTTCAGCATCTACGCAGCCTGACCGGCCAGGATCCCCAGGTTAAAGATTATATCTGGCGCTGGATGGTTACGCACAAGTATTTGCAGAAGGTGCATGATCTACTGGAATTTTCAATACCCTACTATATCCGGGAAGGCAAGTCAAACCTGGTTATAGCCGTAGGGTGTACCGGAGGCAAGCATCGTTCCGTGGCCCTGGCGGAGGAAATTGGCCGCCTCCTCGGCGATCGCTACCGGGTCAACTGTAAACACCGGGATATGCATAAGGCGTAACCGCCACCAGCGTGGGAGGATTAAGCTGTTGCTAAGCCGGAAAAATAAAGTTAGCAGCATGGTGCAATGGCTCTACCCCGGCTTGAAAGTAAAAAGATGGCTGTTGCTGTCGGCCTGCGGCCTGGCAGCCATGCTGGTAGGATTCGCCCTGCTTATGGGTCCTGGTTTGCAGAGCCTTACCGAAAAAATCTATGCGCCGTTGCTGATTCATCTCCAGAATAGACTTTACCAAACTTTGCTCCTCTGTGCCGGCCTTTTGATGTTGTTATTTGGCCTGCAAAAAACCGCCGCTGCGGTAAAGGAAGTCCTGGCCCGCCATCAAACGAGGCCGCTTATTGACGTCCTCTTTACCAGGCGCTTCCTGGAAAAGGGGCCCCGCATTGTCGTTATCGGCGGAGGCACCGGGCTGTCGATCTTACTGAAGGGCTTAAAAGAATACACCTGCAACCTTACCGCCGTAGTTACTGTGACCGATGACGGCGGCAGCTCAGGGCGCCTGCGGGGGGAACTGGGTATCCTCCCTCCGGGGGACATCCGTTCCTGCTTGCTGGCCCTCGCCGATACCGAACCGCTCATGGAAAAGCTGTTTCAGCATCGCTTCACCGGCGGCACCGGCCTGGAGGGACACAGCTTCGGCAACCTGTTTATTGCGGCCATGACCGAAATGTTCGGCTTCCAGGAGGCGGTTAAGCTGTTTGGCCAGGTTCTGGCTATCCGCGGACAGGTGTTCCCGGTAACCCTGGAGATGGTTCAGCTTGTATCCGAGGATCTTGAAGGCCGCCGCTTTTGCGGGCAATCTATAGTTTACCAGGGAAAAGGCCCCTTAAGGCGGGTTTTCCTCGATCCTCCCTCGGTAAAACCGCTTCCTGAAGTTCTGGCGGCCATTGGGGCAGCGGATGCAGTAGTTCTCGGCCCGGGAAGCCTTTTCACCAGCGTTATACCCAACCTGCTGGTGGAAGGAGTAGTTGAAGCCATCCGGAATTCACGTGCCATGGTTTTTTATGTCTGTAATGTTATGACCCAGCCGGGAGAAACTACAGGGTTTACCGCCGCCGACCATGTGCAGGCGCTGCTGGATCATGGGATGACGGGGTTGATTGATTGCATTATCGTAAATTCGGATTTGGCTGTGCCCCGGGACAAACTGGAACCTTTTTTGCAAAAAGGTTCGGTACCGGTCCGCCCTGACTATAAACGGCTGCAGCAGCAGGCCAGCCGCTTAATCAACGGCTCTTTTATTAATCATAATATGCCCACCCGCCATCATGGAGAGCGCCTGGCCCAGGTTATTGTGGAGCAAACCCTGGCGTATGCCGGGAGACGGAGGACCAAAGCTGCCATGAGTCAGTTTAAAACCGTTTAACATCCATATTCGCCGCCAACTGGAACGGCTGGCGAAAGAACATCGTTACCGGTGAATCTTCAGAAATAAGTGGCTGGAATTGCGGCCGTAAAGACCGGGGGTGTTGGTATGTCCTTTGCCCGGCAGGTAAAAGAGGAATTGGCCCGTTATGTGGAAAAGCGTAGCTGCTGTAGCTCCTGGGAGTTGACGGCATTTCTGCTCTTGAAGGGCTACCTCTCGATCCGCGAAGGCAAACAAACCCTGGTGGTGCAGACTGACTATAACTATATCGCCCGCCGCCTGTTCAGCCTGTTAAAGGCAGCAGGGATTGAATCACCGGTAGTAGTCCTGCGGCAGGAGCATAGGCCGGGGATAAACCGCTACCTGGTGCTGGTGGCCGGGTCTGACCGGGTTGAAGCGCTGCTGCTTAATCTAGGCCTTAAAGAATCCGGGCAGGCCAATCATCTTTCGCGGGATGCTCAAATAACCCCGCAGAAACATTGTTGCCGAAGGGCTTTTCTGAGGGGGGCTTTTTTGGCCGCAGGGTCTGTCAGCGTATCCAGACGATCCGGCTATCATCTGGAAATTAATTGCAGCTACGAGGAAGATGCTGCCTCCTTACGGGATTGCCTGGTCTTCTTTGCCCTTAAACCGTTTCTTCGCCGGCGCCGCAGCAGCTACTCTCTCTACTTTAAAGATGCGGAGGCTATCGCCGACTTTTTGCGTATTGTCGGGGCAAGCAACTCCCTGCTTAACCTGGAAAATATCCGGGTAATAAAAAGTATGCGCAACCAGGTAAACAGGCTGGTAAATTGTGACACGGCCAATGTTCAAAAAATAGTGAACTCAGCCCAGCAACAGCTACAGCAAATTGAGATCATCGAAAACTTTATCGGTTTAAACAACTTGCCGCACTCCTTGCGACAGGCAGCACAGCTGCGATGCCGCTTTCCCGAAGCTTCGCTAAAAGAGTTGGGGTTGATGCTTAATCCTCCAGTAGGAAAATCGGGAATGAACCACCGCTTCAGACAGTTGGAGCGAATTGCCGCTGAATGCCATAAACGGGAAAACAATTTTCGGGGGCCTGTTGAATAATATAATCTTAAAGGGCTATTGAAACACACCGGTATTCACTTGGGTGATGACAGTTGCAGGAATTATGCAGAAGAATGTCGAAATAAGTGACCGGGATGTGAATTATGATGAAATTAGATTTTCAGCTTAAATTGGAACAAACACAAAAATTAATTATTACACCGGAACTGAAGCTGGCTATTACCCTGCTGCAGTACTCGGCTTTAGAGCTGGTTGATTACATCCAGGAAGAGCTGCTCAATAACCCGGTCCTGGAAATACGCGACCCTGAGGATGAAGCTAAAGACAACGAAATAAGGCAGGAGCTGCCGGAGGTCCGTTCGGACAGCCAGCCGGAGGACGGCGGTTTTTCCTGGGAAGAGTATTTCCGGGATGTTGACTGGTCCGCCGTGGAAAAAAACGCCTTCCAGTCCACGGAGGAATCGCCTTCCATTGAAAATTATGCCGGAGAAACCGGCTCCATGCTGGAAGACCTTCTATGTCAGCTGCGCCTGATGAGGCTGCCGCCCCGTGAATATAGCATGGCCGCTTTTCTCGTCGGCAATCTCGACCAAAATGGATATTTACACGGCGATTTGGACGAACTGGCCCAATCCCTGGGGGTAACGGAACAAGAGCTGACCGAGGTCCTGCTTACGGTGGTCCAGCGTCTTGAGCCGGTCGGGATCGGCAGCCGCAATCTTCAAGAATGCCTTTTACTCCAGCTTAAGAATTTTGAAAATCCGCCGGAGCTGGCCGTCCAAATTGTTAAATACTTTCTTCCGGCTGCCGCTGACGGACGTTTCCGCCATATCGCCTCCCGCCTGAACTGTGATATTAAAGAGGTGCAAAAGGCTGTTGATTTTATTCGCACTTTAAATCCCAAGCCGGGTAGCATCTACGGTGCAGGAGACGAACCGCGCTATATTATTCCCGATATTATTGTGGAAAAGGTAGTCCAGGAGTACGTGGTTATCGTCAACGATTCGGCTACTCCGCAGTTGACGATCAGCCCTTTTTACCAGAAACTGCTGCAGTCCGGAAACAGCGATGAAGCTCTATCTTCTTATATTAAAGGCAGATTCGATAAAGCGCTCTGGCTTATCCGCAGCATTGAGCAGCGCCGTTTAACCTTGTATAAAGTGGCCCAGCAAATTGTGGAAATCCAGCAACCTTTTTTGGAGCACGGCATTAAGCAGTTAAAACCCCTGACCTTGCGGGAAGTAGCACAGCGTGTAGGAGTACATGAATCAACGGTAAGCCGCGCCACCAACAATAAGTATCTTCAGACACCCCGGGGCCTTTTCCCCATGAAATTTTTCTTTTCCAGCGGGCTTACCGGCGAATGCGGCGAAGGTTTTTCCTCGCACTGCATTAAAACTCTCCTGCGTGAAATGATTGACCGGGAAGACAGCCAAAATCCCAGAAGCGATCAACAGTTGAAAGAGCTGTTCGAGCAAAGAGGGGTAACTATTTCCCGCCGCACCGTAGCGAAATACCGGGAGGAGCTAGCCATTCCCCCTTCCTACAAAAGGCGCCGGCATTAAAGGTTTTCTGTCTGGCCGTGATTCTACCGCCCTGGGGCGTTTTTTTTATGCCTTTTCAGGGATAAGGCGAAAGGCAGGCGGAAAAATAAAAGGGGCGCCTCGGCTTCCCGCTGGCAATTTTATGATAAAATAGAGCTGCCGGGGTTGAAAAAAACATCTATGGTGGTGATGGCCATGGCAAAAAAGAGCGTTAGAGATGTTGAAGTGAAAGGCAAGAGAATCCTGGTTCGGGTTGATTTCAATGTGCCCCTGGAAAGAGGGGAGGTCAAGGATGATACCCGGATCCGGGCAGCGCTGCCCACAATTAGATACCTGCTGGAGCGAGGTGCCAGAATCATTTTGATTTCCCACCTGGGGCGCCCCAAGGGAGAAGTTAAAGCTGACTTGCGCCTCGATCCCGTAGGCAGGAGACTGGCGGCGTTGCTTAATCAGCCGGTTAAAAAGCTCGATCAGGCGGTAGGCGATACGGTCACCTCCGCGGTGGCCGCCCTAAAGGAAGGAGAAATAATACTCCTGGAGAATATCCGCTTTGAGAAAGGCGAAGAGAAAAATGATCCAGCCCTGTCGCAGCAACTGGCCCGGCTGGCCGATCTATACGTTAATGATGCGTTCGGAACAGCCCACCGGGCTCATGCCTCCACAGCCGGCGTGGCTGCACATATTCCGGCAGTAGCAGGCCTGCTGATGATTAAGGAAATCGAAACCCTATCCCGCTGTATTGACAACCCTGGCCGCCCTCTGGTGGTTATACTGGGAGGAGCTAAAGTTTCAGATAAAATTAATGTCATCCGCCGTTTTCTGCAACTGGCCGACCGGCTGCTCATAGGCGGCGGGATGGCCAATACTTTTTTGGCGGCCCGGGGATGTTCCATGGGAGATTCGCTGGTTGAAACCGAGCGCATTGCGGAAGCGCGCCAGCTTATGGAGGAAAGCAAGCTAAACCGTTGTGAAATCATGCTGCCTGAAGACCTGGTAGTTACCCGGGAAATAAAAGAGGAAAGCCCCTTTAATATTGTCAGCGGCGGTGCAGTGGAAGAAGGCTGGAAAGCGGTGGACCTGGGACCGGAGACAGCCAGCCGCTACAGCCGCGCCGTGGCCGAAGCGAAAATGGTCGTTTGGAACGGGCCGCTGGGAGTATGCGAAGTGCCTCCTTTTGATCGGGGAACTGAAATCGTGGCCCGGGCGGTTGCCCAGAGTGAAGCTTTTTCTGTGGTCGGCGGTGGCGATATTGTGGCCGCCCTGGAATCACTGGGGCTAACCGATAAGATTAATTTTATCTCCACCGGTGGAGGGGCTACGCTGGAGTTTTGGGAAGGCAAAGAGCTGCCAGGGATTGCCGTTCTTCAGGATAAATAGAGTCGAGAAATGGAGGAGACCCTATGAAACCATTAATTGCCGCCAACTGGAAGATGCATAAAACGGTTGCCGAAGCGGAAGCTTTTTGCCGCCAAATCAGGCAGATGGAAGGGCAATTCAGCGGGGTGGAAGTATTGATCTGCCCCCCTTATACCGCTTTGGCCGCTGTGCAAAAAGCCCTGCAAGGCAGTACAATCAAATTGGGAGCGCAAAATATGTTCTGGGCGGAGCGCGGCGCTTTCACCGGAGAGATCGCCCCCTCCATGCTCCGGGAATGCGGTGTAGAGTATGTCATTTTAGGCCATTCCGAGCGCCGCCATATCTTTGGCGAAGACGATTCATTAATTCGCAAAAAGCTGGCAGCCGCCCTGTCACATGGGCTTAAGCCGATCCTTTGCGTTGGCGAAACAGAAGAAGAGCGGGAAGAAGCGGCAACCGAAAGGGTACTGGAACAGCAGCTTTGCGCAGCGCTGGAAGGCCTGGATCAGGGGAAGCCTGGCGAAATAGTCATTGCCTATGAGCCGGTATGGGCCATCGGTACGGGTAAAGCCGCGGTTCCCGCTGATGCTGAAAATGCGGCTGCCTGGATCCGCCAGGTTGCGGCCCGCTACTTGCCTGAAGAAGACATGAAGGCCTTGCGGATTCAGTACGGCGGCAGCGTTACAGTTGACAATATTGCGGAGTTTATGGCTTTACCCACGATTCAGGGTGCCCTGGTCGGCGGGGCCAGCCTGGAAGCGGCCACCTTTGGCCGGCTTGCCCTTGCCGCCGGGGAGGCGGTAAACCGTTGAAACGCGTGGCCCTGGTTATCCTGGACGGGTGGGGTTACAGCTCAGAAACGGAAGGAAACGCCATTTATCTGGCCGACACCCCCAACCTGGACCGGTTTTTTCAGGAATACCCCCATGCTTTATTACACGCCGCCGGTGAAGCAGTAGGCCTGCCACCAGGGCAGATGGGCAATTCCGAGGTGGGTCATCTGAATATAGGCGCGGGCCGTATTGTCTACCAGGAGCTGACCCGGATCAGCCGCTCAATCCAGGGCGGTGATTTCTTTAAAAATCCTGTCTTAATCCAGGCCATGGAAAAGGCGCGCCTGCAGGGCGGTGACCTGCACCTTATCGGACTGGTTTCGGATGGAGGCGTGCACAGCCACATCGATCATCTCCTGGCCCTGCTGGAAATGGCCGGGAAGCGTAAGGTTAAGGGTACATACGTTCATGCCATTTTAGACGGGCGCGATACGCCGCCGGCCATAGCCCGGGTTTACCTGGAGCAATTGCAAGAGCATGTTCAAAAAACAGGAATAGGACAGATTGCCACGTTGTGCGGCCGTTATTACGCCATGGATCGCGATCGCCGCTGGAAGCGGATGGAAAAAGCATACCGGGCTTATGTTTACGGTGAAGGTAGAAAGGCGAATGATCCCTTGCAGGCCCTGGAGGAAGCTTACGCCCGCGGTGAAACCGATGAGTTTGTTGAACCCGTGGTTATAGTGGACGCTAACGGTAATCCCCTGGCCCGCATCAAGGAGCAAGATAGTGTCATCTTCTTTAATTTTCGTCCTGACCGGGCCCGCCAGCTCAGCCACGCCCTGACAGATGAAGTATTCCCTCATTTTGACCGGGGCAAAAACAGGCCTTTGCCCTATTTTGTAAGCATGACTGAATATGAAAATACTCTTCCGGTTCCG
>ERZ795060.4790-NODE-4790-length-11195-cov-79.723160_pt1 | contig 11195 bp, 11 predicted proteins | sample MGYA00375144_ERZ795060 | MGnify/ENA primary metagenome ERZ795060 (study PRJEB30189, sample SAMN05720157) | activated sludge metagenome | isolation source: anaerobic digester from wastewater treatment plant | place: Japan | collected 2015-05-15 ... | reverse complement strand
CTCCCACCTGCTATAATAGTTCCTGCTACAGGATTATAATATGATAACTGAATAAGAGGAAACGATTCATAAATTTGTAAAACCTGTAATACACTATTACAATCTACATACCAATCAGGATGCAAATTAAATATTGCTCGTTGCATAAAATTGAAATTATAAGAAGTATCTGGTTTTAAATTCCCTATTTCAAACCATCCATCATGATTATCACGCCATCCCCAGTTAATATGAAATTTACTATCACTATTATAGCCATCAAAAACAAAATAATGCGCATTCCAAAATTCTAAACCCTGCCATGAAACATAGATTATAGGACGTCTATTATTTAAATCGTTTTTTAACTTTTCAATCCATTTTTCTTTAGAATAATATTCTCGTCTATCAACATTAGCATCATCACTATATCCAAAATCATCAACCAAAGCATTTTTTGCTTTTTTAATTGGCCATAATGAAGTATGACAGCCGCCTACCAATTCATCAACACAATAATTAACACCAGCTTTATCACCACAATCACGAATTAATTTTGCTACTGCTTCTACTTCTGTCATTGTAGAATAATCTGTTAGACTATCAGGCATATTACACCAGTCATAAGGACTATAAGTAGAATAAATAGGATGCATCCAGTATTTCATTACTTGTGCCATAGCTATAGGGCCACAACCTGCATCACAACGGTGATCACCGCAATCATTACTACTTGTTGGACAAAAATAATTATAACCAGGATAACCATAATCATTATTACAAGTTTGTCCCCACTTAGTTGTTAATAAAGGTTGAACAGATATTGTGCTTTTATATTGACTGAAATTCTTATTCAAAATATTATTCCATTCCTGAATAGTTGAATCATTTGGAATATTATATGTTCTAACTGAGTCAATTTCTTTGCTGTAGTTTTCCATCCATTCTAAATAGGCAGGATTATGAAAATCATTTTCTACATATTCACCTCCATAAGAATACATTAAAATTGGGACAGTGGCATCATTAGCTGAAACAGCTATATACCCACCATCTATAAAATTTATTATATAATAACTTGGATATCCTTTATAATATATAGTAATAGTATTTTTTAATTCTATACTAGTCCTTGAAGGATTTAAAAATTCAAAGTAATTTTTTGCTATGGTTTTAGCTAATAATGTATCTACAGGATTACTATATAAATTTATATTAACTAATATAAAAATAAATACAATTAATAATTTTTTCATAATTCTTATTTTTAATTTATGGTTCTACAATAACGGGCTTAAAGATCATTTCACAAGAAGTTCCATCTGTTTCATGATATTGTAAAGTAAATATATGTGTGTCTGCTTCACAAGGTGGAGCAGTAAAATAAAAATTTAAAGAAAATTTACATTCTGGTTTATCCTTTAAGAAATAATTTAAAGGAATTGGAATTGAATATATCCCTTTATCAAGATATGATACTAGAATTATATCATTTAAAATATCACCTGCCTTATGTATTGAATCATAATCATTATTACTAAAAACATATATATTTTCAATATTACCATTGGGAATAATAAGTGGCTCTATTGTTGCATAGATTTTTTTAACAAACAAATCTGAAAAACTACAATTTACAATATGCCCTGGTGGACATACTTCATAAAATAAATCTTCTGGTTGATATTGTTGTTTAGACGTAAAATCTAAAAACAATTTGTAAAATTTAACATTTTCAAAACTATCAAGTGCATATGTATTATTAGGCTTACCATATTCATCAAAAGTCCCATCATATTTTAACACATTAAAACAAAATGCAGTAATATCTTTTTTGATTATTTCCCGATCACTACAGGTAGTATTATAAAATATCATAGATAAAATAATTAATACTAAAATAATACGAATAGTTTTTTTATTTTTCATAATTTTAATTGTTTTAATAATTAATTTTTATTCTCAAAATATATATCATCTGGACTATGTAATAATATTTCACAACCCACAGTACAATTAAACATAGTGTTATTTTCAAAAGATTTAAGAGTTCCTTTTATATAACACATATTTTTTTTATTATTAGATAGTATTTTTTTAGCAATAGTATCTATGCATGAAGAATCGCATGAAGAATCCACCGATATTTGTATATCATAACCATTTCTAATATCCGTTACTGGCATTTCAATAATATCGTCATTATTAAAATTATTAAAACCATCTGAATAAAAATGTCCTTTTATTTTAACTTCTTTATCTTCACAGGGAAATGTTTCTGTGTTACATTTACATCTGCAATAAAGAAATATGTCAGAAACTGTAAGATAATCTTCATTTAATATTAACTCATCATTTGAACAGTTCTGGAACAAAGTAATAATGCTTAAAATAGCTATAAATAATACGATTTTATTTTTCATAATTTTAATTGTTATTTAAAATATATATCTTCAATGTTATATAGATATATTACAGGGAATACAGAGCAATCTGGGGGTTTAAAATCATATACTATACCAATATTGGGATCTACTTTAAGTACTCCCTTAATATAACAGACGGATGATACATCAGAAGAATTAACTTTATTAATTAAAGAAGTATCAATATGTGCATAGACATGTATACTTGAACCATTTCTTATATCAAATAAAGAAAAATGGTCTCTATTTAGTTGAAAATCCTCTCTATTGATGTATCCTTTAACTTTTATTTCTTTATTAAGCCATTTTGTTGGATCTTCACAAATTTCTTTTTGATTAACATATCTATATATATCCGTTACCCAGATATAATCTTCATTTAATATTATCTCATCATTTGAACAGTTCTGGAACAAAATAATAATGCTTAAAATAGCTATCAATAAAACGCTTTTATTTTTCATAATTTTATTTGTTTTAATAATTAATATTTATTCTCAAAATATATATCATCTGCACTATGTAATAATATTTCACAACCCACAGTACATTTAAACATAGTTTCCATTTCAAAAGATTTAAGAGTTCCTGTTATATAACACATATTCATTATATTATTAGATGAAGTTATTTTATTAAAAATAGTATCTATGCATGAAGAATCCACATATATTTCTATATAATTACTATTTCTAATATCTATTAACCAATACTTCTCTTTTTTATTGTCTAACATGTAATTATGAATATGCCCTTTTACTTTTACTTCTTTTCCATTCCATTCAACTGGTTTATAACAAGATGCTTTAGAACAATATTTCATTAAATCACTTACTGTTACATAATCTTGGTCTAATACCAAATCGTCCTTAGAACAATTAGGGGCTAACAAGATAACTAATAAAATAGTTATCAATAATATAATTTTATTTTTCATCTTTTTCATAAAATTTTAATTTTGCACCAATTCCGAAACTTACTAAATGAATATTACGATAATAATCTAATTGTGTAAAATCTTTATCTTTATTAAGATATGTATAATCATAATTTATCATAAAATAGTAATCAAATCTAGTATTTGTAATATAATTAAATTTCAATTCTAATATGGCATTTATTCCTTGCTGGAGATCAGAAAATGCATATTTTTTATTATTTATACTAATAACAGAATATCCTAATCCCATTTTGGGTTCAAAATTAAATCTTGCAGACATATTTATAGTATATATTAGATTAATCCTTGGTTTAATAAGATATGTCTGAGTATTATATTCACCCTTTAATTTAGAATAAGACATGTTTAGAGAAGCACCAACAGATAATCTATTTATTTTAGCATTATATCCTATTCCCGCATCAAATATGTATCTATCAAATAAAGAATACTCTAATAAAGGTTTGCTTAGTTCTAAATAAATATCACTTTTCTCCTGAGCATAAATCTCAGTTTTAGCAAATGTCGTACATATTACAACACTTATTATCAATATTATTTTTGTTATCTTCATTGCTTTATGTTTTTAATTTTATTTTCTAATTCATCTATTTGTTTTTGCTGCTCTATAACATAAAGCGTCAGCTCCTCTACCTTTTTTAGCAGTATAGCATTCATCTCATACGCATCCATACCATCTTTTGATATTTCGTTTTGAGTAGGTACCTCGGGTAGATGTTTGTTTTTCAATATATATTGCTCTAATTCTTTTAGTGGCAACAGATTATAGTTTGGTATAATATTAATCATAAAATAAAAGATATTTAAACAAAATTAAATGATTTTTTTGATATTTTAACGAAAAAAAATAAAATGTCAATAACTTTTTTTATGAAATAACCTCAAAGTTTTGAACAATCTATGTTTTTTTTAGGAGACGAGGAGACGGGGTGTCTGGGTGACGAGGAGACAATGTGATTAGTGATTAGTGATGAGTGATAAGTTATAGGTGACTTGGAGAAGAGGTGATAGGCGATAAGGAGAAGGGGAGACGGGGTGACTGGGAGACGGGGAGAAGAGGTGACGGGGAGAATTGGTGAATGGGTGACGAGGTGACTGGGAGATGGGGAGACAGGGTGATTAGTTTAAAAGTTGATTAGTTGATTAGTTGAGAGAGTAAGGTTTTACAATCCTTTTACTTTATTCTCCTCTACTCTACTATTTATTCTAATTTTTTTTACATTAATTTATATATTTTACAATTTTTATTATTTTTGCTATAATTTTAAATAGAGACTATGAGTATATTAGTAAATTCGCAATCAAGAGTACTCGTACAAGGTATTACTGGCAAGGAAGGAAGTTTTCATACACAACAAATGATAGAATATGGTACCCAAGTAGTAGGTGGGGTCTCACCAGGCAAGGGTGGCAAGATATATTTAGATGTACCAATTTTTAATACTGTAGAAAAAGCTGTGGCAGAGACTGGTGCAAATGTATCAATAATTTTTGTGCCAGCACCTTTCGCAGCAGATGCTATTATAGAGTCTGCAGCTTCTGGTATAGATCTGATTGTATGCATCACAGAGAGGATACCAGTGCAAGACATGATTAAAGTAAAAGCATTTCTCAAAAATACAAAAACACGACTCATAGGTCCTAACTGTCCTGGCTTAATAACACCTGAAGAAGCCAAGGTAGGAATAATGCCAGGATTCATCCATAAAAAAGGAACTATTGGTATAGTAAGCAGAAGTGGGACTCTAAGCTACGAAGTAGTTTATCAACTTACAGAACTAGGATTAGGACAATCTACAGGTGTAGGAATAGGCGGAGATCCTATTCTAGGAAGTTCTATGAAAGAAATAGTTGAACTTTTTATGTATGATGATAACACTGAAGCAATTGTCGTGGTTGGTGAAATCGGTGGAAATACTGAAAATGAAATGGCTGATTTCGTAAAAGAGCATCCACTAAAACCAGTATTTGCCTTTATATCAGGTGTAACTGCTCCCAAAGGTCGTACCATGGGACATGCTGGTGCTATTATTGGTGGTAAAGATGATACTGCTCAAGCTAAAAAAAATTATTTAAAATCTTGTGGTATTAATATTATAGATAGTCCTGCTGATATAGGGAAAACAGTATATAATTTTTTAAAAAAATAGAACCATTTTTTCGGTTATATAACGTTTTATATGGGTAAGGATTAAAAAATTTTTTAATTAAAAATTTTTTATAATTTAGCATGTAAAACCATAAAAAATTAAAATGGATATGGAAAATTCAAAATTTACATCAAGAAATACTCACAATGACCCTGTGAGTAATATTACATTTATTACAATACTTTTAGCATTAATATTATTTAATGGGGTCAATAATAAATCCCTTGCCCAGGCACCAACCATTGAATGGCAAAAATGCCTCGGCGGATCAAATGATGATTGGGCATACTCCATCCAGCAGACAAGTGATGGGGGATTTATTGTGGCTGGTTACACAAATTCCAATGACGGCGATGTGTCGGGGAATCATGGAGATAGTGACGCTTGGATAGTGAAACTTAACAGTTCAGGTGATATTGAATGGCAAAAATGTCTCGGCGGAACAAATGTTGATGTGGCAAACTCCATTCAGCAGACAAGTGATGAGGGATTTATTGTAGCTTGTTACACAAATTCCATTGACGGTGATGTGTCGGGGAATCATGGAAGTAGTGACGCTTGGGTAGTGAAACTTGACAGTTCAGGAGATATTCAATGGCAAAAATGCCTCGGCGGAACAAGTACAGATGAAGCAAACTCCATCCAGCAGACAAGTGATGGGGGATTTATTGTGGCTGGTAAAACATGGTCAAATGACGGTGATGTGTCGGGGAATCATGGAGATAGAGACGCTTGGGTAGTGAAACTTAGCAGCTCAGGGAATATTCTATGGCAAAAATGCCTCGGCGGAACAAATTGGGATAAAGCATACTCCATCCAGCAGACAAGTGATGGGGGATTTATTGTGGCTGGCAGTACAGAGTCCAATGACGGCGATGTGTCGGGGAATCATGTATCTTATGACGCTTGGGTAGTGAAACTTAACAGTTCAGGGGATATCGAATGGCAAAAATGCCTCGGCGGAACAAATTGGGATTATGCATACTCAATGCAGCAGACAAGTGATAATGGATTTATTGTAGTTTGTTACACAAATTCCGATGACGGCGATGTGTCGGGGAATCATGGAGAGAGTGACTATTGGGTAGTGAAACTTGACAGTTCAGGAGATATTCAATGGCAAAAATGCCTCGGCGGAACAAGTACAGATGAAGCAAACTCCATCCAGCAGACAAGTGATGGGGGATTTATTGTGGCTGGTGGAACATATTCCAATGACGGCGATGTGTCGGGGTTTCATGGATATAGAGACGCTTGGATAGTGAAACTTAACAGTTCAGGTGATATTGAATGGCAAAAATGCCTCGGAGGAACATTTGATGATTATGCAAACTCCATTCAGCAGACAAGTGATGGGGGATTTATTGTGGCTGGTGAAACATGGTCCGATGACGGCTATGTGTCGGGGCGTCATGGAGGTAGTGACTATTGGGTAGTGAAACTTAACAAATGAGCCGATGAGAATAAATGAAATAGAAAATTACAATTTACTCTCAATATACCCCAATCCATTCACAGAAAATGCAATAATAACTTTTGATAATCCGAAAAATGAAAAATACAAATTGCTTATTACAGATGTTACAGGAAAGGTAGTAATGGAAATTAATGATATTTATGGAGATAGAGTAGAAATAGATGGAAGTACTTTGTCTGCTGGGGTTTATGTGTTTGAACTGACTTGCGATCAATGCGCTGTGGCAGGCAAAGAAGGGGAGAATTTGTTCAGGGGGAGGTTGGTGGTAGAGTAAATACTAAAAGAGCGTAATTTTATAAAAATGAATTTTATTTATTGTTGGACAGTTAAAATATTAACCACAAAGTTCACAAAGAAGACACAAAGAACACAGAGGATGATAGAAATTTACGCCGTGAGATAACTACTATTCTACTTTGAATGTATCTTTTATTTTATATCTCACGGGGTGAATTGTCTGAACTATCATTTGGGGGATTAAAAGGTTTTAGGATTAAATTTTTAATTTGAGTGTATTTGTGGACAATAAATATCTAACCTGCAATGTCTATAATTTCATCCACAGACTTACACAAATTATCACTGATGATTTAGTTTTTTGAGTGCATTTGTTAATTAATTTACAGCTATTATCTTATTATACAACATAAACTAGTCAACTCCATCACTTATCACTCATCACATCATCTCCCTCTCTCCTCCTCTCCCCGTCTCACAGTCTCCTCGTCTCAAATTATCAACTAATCAATTTAATTTATAATTTGTTCTCATTTGTGTTCATTTGTGGATTAATAACAATAATTGGATAGTTAAATATTAACCTAAATAATTTATCCACAATAAACGTTATAGAACCTTAAATATAAATATTTAAAAAAAAGATAAAAAAAATTTTTTTTCATTGTTGTCTGATAAAAATAAAAAATAGATAATAATAAAATCTAATATATTGATTATCAATAAAATATTTTTTAAAAATTTGCTTTTTTTAAAAGTAAGCCCCCCTAAAATAAAGTTAGTTGTTCCATTTGAATTTGTGATGTGAGCCAGTCTTTATTTGGCATTTCTAAAAATTGCATTAAATTAATATAGTTAAAAAGATGTATTCTACAAAAACTTACCAAATTGGAAAATGCCCATTTTCGTTTTAGTTGTTTTTGGATAATTGTCATAAGTAAATTTGCTATTAATGCACAATATATTTGTATTTTTATAGCATTTTCATTATCTCCTAAAAAATATTTTAATGGAAAGTTTTGTTTGAGTTGTTTGAATAGTGTCTCGATTTGCCATCTTAACTTGTAAATGGCTGAAACTAAATCAGGACGCATTTCAAATAGATTTGTTAAAAATTCAAACCTACGTTTCAATTTTCTATCATAAAAGACTATTTTTCTTAATTTTATCTTTGAAATTTGATTTTGTTCTTTTACTTCTAATTCTATTATTTTATCTTCCAAAACACCGCTGTGAATATTTTCATCAATTTCATTGTCTAAAACTGTATCATAGACAGCATTATCTTTAAGTCGCGTTACAAATCCTGTTTGATTTTCGACAAATTTTTTAAATGCTTTATAATCATTATATCCTTTGTCGAATATATAAATCGTGTTAGCATCGAGTTCCAATTTATCAAGCAAAAAGTGTTCGTGTCTTGCCGAATGTGTGAACCAAACCATTTTAGGAACTTTTTCATCAACATTTATTATGGCATGTGCTTTTATTCCTCCTTTGCGTTTTCCATTATTGGGTTTTCGTCCAACGCATTTTAAAATATCTTGAAAAAGACTGATGGTTGTACTATCAAATATCTCTATTTGCTTGTTTATCACATCTTTAATTCGGCTGTCCGAAATATAATTTTTATATCGCCTCAAAAGTGAATAATAAATATCTCCAAAAACATCGCTTGTTCTTCTTTTATTTGCGTCAGCAAGCGTACTTTTATATGGAATATGTTTTAACTGAAAATGATGTGTTTTGCCTGATAATCCAAGCATTGCTCCCGTTACTTCACGAAGTGATGTACACTTGGCAAAAGTACAAAATAGCATACTTATTAGATGGTCCTTGGTCGTAAATCGCTTTACATATCTATCTGAATCATACTTCCTTACAGAATTAATGATTATTGAATTATCTATTAACCTAATCAGCTGTCCGAAAACAGATTGTCCAAAAAAATGACTACTTTTGCCCATAATATTATAGTTTTTAGTTATTTAAACAAAAATACTGTATATTAAGAAAGTTTTTTAACTCCTTTTCTTAAAAATTTTTTATCGGACAACAATGATTTTTTTTATTTAAAAAATTTTTTTTATTTAAAAAATTTTTATAATTTTGTATGTGTCAAACCATAAAAATTAAATGGATATGAAAAATTCAAAATTTACATCAAGAAATACTCACAAGGACCCCGTGAGGAGTATTACATTTATTACAATGCTTTTAGCATTAATATTATTTAATGGGGTAAATTATAAATCCTATGCACAGGCACCAGTCATTGAATGGCAAAAATGTCTCGGCGGAACATCTGAAGATTATGCATACTCCATCCAGCAGACAATTGATAGTGGATTTATTGTGGCTGGTTATACAAAGTCCAATGACGTCGATGTATCGGGAAATCAAGGGCGTAGTGACGCTTGGGTAGTGAAACTTAGCAGCTCAGGGAATATTCTATGGCAAAAATGCCTCGGTGGAACAAATTATGATATGGCAAACTCCATCCAGCAGACAAATGATGGGGGATTTATTGTGGCTGGTTACACATTGTCCAATGATGGAGATGTATCGGGAAATCATGGTGTTGACGCTTGGGTAGTGAAACTTAACAGCTCAGGGAATATTCTATGGCAAAAATGTCTCGGCGGAACATCTGAAGATTATGCATACTCCATCCAGCAGACAATTGATAGTGGATTTATTGTGGCTGGTTATACAAAGTCCAATGACGTCGATGTATCGGGAAATCAAGGGCGTAGTGACGCTTGGGTAGTGAAACTTAGCAGCTCAGGGAATATTCTATGGCAAAAATGCCTAGGCGGAACAAATGATGATAGAGCAAACTCCATTCAGCAGACAAGTGATGGGGGATTTATTGTGGCTGGTTACACATTATCCAATGATGGCGATGTGTCGGGGAACCATGGAAATTATGACTATTGGGTAGTGAAACTTAACAGTACAGGTACAATTCTATGGCAAAAATGCCTCGGCGGATCAAATGTAGATGAGGCATACTCCATCCAACAGACAATTGATGGGGGATTTATTGTGGCTGGTTACGCAGAGTCCAATGACGGCAATGTATCGGGGAATCATGGAGGTGGTGACTATTGGGTAGTGAAACTTAACAGTTCAGGGGATATTGAATGGCAAAAATGTCTCGGCGGAACATATGAAGATTATGCATACTCCATCCAACAGACAAGTGATAGTGCATTTATTGTTGCTGGTAAAACAAAATCCAATGACGGAGATGTATCAGGAAATCATGAATATTATGACTATTGGGTAGTGAAACTTAACAGTTCAGGAACAATTCTATGGCAAAAATGCCTCGGCGGAACGAATGTGGATGTGGCATACTCCATCCAGCAGACAAGTGATGGGGGATTTATTGTGGCTGGTGAAACATTTTCCAATGACGGCAATGTATCGGGAAAACATGGTGGTAAGGACGCTTGGGTAGTGAAATTAACAAATACGCCGAATAGAATAAATGAAATAGAAAATTACAATTTACTCTCAATATACCCCAATCCATTCACAGAAAAGGCAATAATAACTTTTGATAATCCTAAAAATGAAAAATACAGATTGCTTATTATAGATGTTACAGGAAAGGTAGCAATGGAAATTAATGAAATTTATGGAAATACAGTGGAAATCGATGGGAGTAAGTTGTCTGCTGGGGTTTATGTGTTTGAACTAACTTGTGATCAATGCGTTTTGCCAGGCAAAGAAGGGGAGAAGTTGTTCAGGGGGAGGTTTGTGGTAGAGTAAATACTAAAAGAGCGTAATTTTATAAAAATAAATTTTATTTATTGTTGGACAGTTAAATATTAAACTAAATATTTTACCAACAATAAACGTTATCGAACCAATTTTTCTAAAAAATATTGAATAATATGAGCAATTTCATCCATGAGTGGCTGCCAGTACTATTAAATGCTTTACAAATAACTAGC
>ERZ795060.4788-NODE-4788-length-11197-cov-4.628612_pt1 | contig 11197 bp, 10 predicted proteins | sample MGYA00375144_ERZ795060 | MGnify/ENA primary metagenome ERZ795060 (study PRJEB30189, sample SAMN05720157) | activated sludge metagenome | isolation source: anaerobic digester from wastewater treatment plant | place: Japan | collected 2015-05-15 ... | reverse complement strand
TTTACGCCAGCCCAGTAATTTGGGGCCGAAGCCGATGGCCAGCTCCAAAACCCGCACTCCGCTTAACCGCGCTACCAGGTAATGGCCCAGCTCGTGGGCAAAAATCAACAGTCCAAAGACAAAAATGGCTGAAATTACTGTGGTCAGGGTTTGCATATGCACCAACTCCTGTTCCTGGGGTTTTCAACTAATTCCCGGGCTTTTTGACGCGCCCATTGATCCGCGGCCATGATTTCTTCCATTCCCGGCGCACTGACGGGACGGTGTTCTTGCAATACCGCGTCAATGACCTCAGGAATCCCGGTAAAGGTTAACTTTCCTTGTAAAAAATAATCCACCGCCACCTCGTTAGCGGCGTTCAAACAGGCCGGCGCCGTGCCGCCGCTCCTTCCGGCCTGGAAAGCTAAATCAAGGCAGGGAAAACGATCCCGGTCCGGCTCGTAAAAAGTAAGCTTCTGGTTGAAAAGATTCAACCGGGGCAGCCTGGTGGGCCTGCGGTCCGGAAAGGTAAGCGCGTACTGGATCGCTGTGCGCATATCCGGCAGGCCCAACTGGGCCAGCACCGAACCGTCGATATATTCAACGGCGGAATGGACAATGCTCTGGGGGTGAATGACCACCTCAATCCGGTTCAAATCGATCCCGAACAGCCACCTTGCTTCAAGCACTTCAAAACCCTTATTCATCAGCGTGGCCGAGTCCACGGTAATTTTCGGCCCCATGCTCCAGTTGGGGTGATTCAGGGCCTGCCGCGGTGTCACTGCAGACAATTTCTCCCGGGGCCAATCCCGGAAAGGGCCGCCGGAAGCGGTCAACCAGATCCGGTTGACCCGGCTAACCGCAGTGTTTCCCAGGCATTGCCAGATAGCCGAATGTTCGCTGTCTACCGGGAGAAGCTTCTCCCGCTTAAGCAAGCCTTCCCGCTCCAGCAGTTCACCGCCGACCACCAGGGATTCTTTGTTGGACAGGGCCACGGTTTTTCCTGCTTTCAAGGCGGCCACCACCGGAGCAAAGCCGCTGAATCCGACCAGCGCCGCCACCACCAGGTCCACTCCAGGCCACGTTGCGGCAAGAACCTGGGCCCCGGCGCCAGCCTCGATGCGGCAGAGGCCGGGGTCAATTTCCCGGGACAGTTTTTCCGCGGCGCTCCGGTCACTGAGCACGGCCAGGCCGGGTTTATAGCGGCGCACCTGTTGGGCCAGCAAGGCATAATTTTTATTTGCCGTTAGCACCGCCACCCGGAAATCCGGGCCCAGGTTTTCCAGCACTTCAAGGGTCTGGCGGCCGATTGAACCGGTGGAGCCAAGCAAGGCTACATTCCTGGTCATAAATTTTCCTCCACCGCGCCAATTATTTGATCTAAAACAATTCTATGAAACGAAAGAAGTAATATACAAAAGGTGCGGCCAGCATCAGGCTGTCAAAACGATCAAGGATACCGCCGTGTCCTGGAATCAGCGCTCCTGAGTCTTTGACCTGGAATTTTCGTTTTAAAGCCGACTCCAGCAAGTCTCCCAGTTGGGCAAAAACTGAGATCCCCAGACCGAGCAAAGCTGCCTCAAACCAGGTTAAACCGGTTAAGTGCGGCGCCTGCAACGATACCGCCACAGCCAGGATCACGGTACCGGCGGCTCCCCCCAGGGATCCTTCCACTGATTTATTGGGGCTGATGGTCGGCGCCAGTTTCCGGCGGCCCCACTTGATGCCGATAAAATAGGCCAGGGTATCGTGGATCCAGACAGCGATGAATAACAGATATGTATAGACAATACCCTGCGGCAGCAGCCGCAGCAACAGCATATAACCACATAATCCGCCCAGGTAGATTATACCCCAGAAGAGCATCGCTGATTCCCAAAAGTTTACTTTATCGAACAGGGCTAGCTGCATTAAAAGCAGCAGGGTAAAAATAATCATGATTAATGGAAAGACCAGGCTAAATTCCTGCAAGAAGAGCAGGATAATCAAGGCGCTTGCTCCAACATATCCGATTATCGCCGGCAGGTAGCTTCCTTTGGATTTTAGCATGGCGTCGAATTCTCTCATGCCCAGGTTTACCACCAGGAGGAGAAAAAACGTATACCAGGGTCCCCCCAGGTAAATTGCTCCCAGCATAATCGGGATACCGACCAGTGCGGAGAGCACGCGCAGGCGCAACATGATTCACACACCTTTCCATGAACTCAAGATTTTCCAAAGCGGCGTTCCCGCTGCTGGAAGTCATAGATGGCCTGGAGCAAATGCAGCCGGTTGAAATCCGGCCAGTAAGTCCGGGTAAACCACAGCTCGCTGTAAGCCAACTGCCACAGCAGAAAGTTGCTGAGGCGATATTCTCCACTGGTCCGGATCAGCAGATCCGGATCCGGAAGTTGCAGCCTCCCGGTATAAAGATAGGCACTGAACTGCTCTTCGGTTATGTCAGTACCGATAACTCCCTGGCGTACATCTTCAGCCAGGAGGCGTGCTGCCTGCACAATTTCCGCCCTGGCACCATAATTAAGGGCAAAATTTAAAACCATGCCACTGTTGTTGCGGGTTTCCTGCAGCCCTTTGTCTATGGCCGCACAGACCTGCTGGGGCAGTCTTTTGCGGTCACCGATGAAGTTAACCCTGACATTATTTTTAACTAGCTCAGGCAGTTCTGAGTGCAGATACTGTTCCGGCAAACTCATGAGGTAATTTACTTCCCAGGGGGGGCGTTTCCAGTTTTCCGTGGAAAAGGCAAAAAGAGTTAGCACCTTTATGCCCAGGTAGTTGCTATAGCGCACTATTTCCCTTACAGTCTCTACCCCCTGTTTATGGCCGGCTGATCTTGGCAATCCCCTCTCGCGGGCCCAGCGTCCGTTGCCGTCCATAATAATGGCTACATGGGCGGGGATTTTGCTGCGATCAATTTTTTGCAGCAGCTCCAGTTCCTGCGCTTTAGAATCCATATGCATACCACCGTTTCACGAATAGCGGCTCCCTCATGTCCTGCCTAGAGAGAGCCGCCCGCGTTATATTTCCTGGGACCGGGCTTTTCCGCTAGTCGTGGAAAAGTTAGATCTCCATGATTTCTTTCTCTTTTTTTTCCAGGATAGCGTCGATTTCCTTAATTTTTTCATCTGTAAGTTCCTGGATCTCTTCCTGGGCGCGGCGCCGGTCATCTTCCGATATTTCCGATTCTTTTTCCAACTTCTTAATCTCTTCGTTGGCTTCCCGGCGGATATTGCGGATGCCCACCTTGCTTTCTTCTGCTTTCTTGCGCACATATTTGACCAGCTCGCGGCGCCTCTCCTCGGTTAGCTGCGGGATGGCCAGCCTGATGAAATTGCCGTCGTTTGTCGGTGTCAGCCCCAGGTCAGATTTGAGAATGGCTTTTTCAATGGCGGCAATAGCTTTTTTATCCCAGGGTTGAATCACCAGGAGGAGCGGTTCCGGGGCTGAAATCCCGGCCAGTTGCTTCAGCGGGGTCATGGTATCATAATAATTGACCTCGATCCGGTCCAGCAGGGAAGGGTTGGCCCGCCCCGCCCGTACCGTGGCATACTCACGCTGTAAGGCGGCGATAGCCTTGTCCATTCTTTCGGAAGCTTCCAAATAAATGTCCTCGATCGTCATGCCGCAAATCACCCACCCTTGATGATGGTCCCAATATTCTCTCCCATAATCGCTTTTTTGATGTTACCCGGGTTGAGTCCGAACACAACCAGTTTAATCTTGTTATCCATGCATAGCGAAGCCGCTGTCGTATCCATGACTCCAAGACCGCGTCCGATTACCTCCAAGTAGCTCAACTCGGTAAAACGGTTGGCATTGGGATTTTCCAATGGATCTGCATCGTAAACCGCATCGACTTTGCCCTTTGCCAGTAAAATGACCTCGGCTTCAATTTCCGCAGCCCGCAGGGCGGCGGTAGTGTCCGTGGAGAAATAGGGGTTGCCGGTGCCGCCAGCGAAAATGACCACGCGCCCTTTTTCCAGATGCCTTAAAGCGCGGCGGCGGATATAGGGCTCGGCCACCTGCCGCATCTCCAGGGCTGACTGCACCCGGGTGTCTACATCATGCCTCTCCAGGGCATCCTGCAAGGCCAGGGCATTAATGACGGTAGCCAGCATGCCCATGTAGTCCGCGGTGGCGCGATCCATTCCTTTTTGCCCGGCCGGGGCTCCCCGCCAGATATTCCCGCCACCGACCACTACAGCGATCTGAACACCGTGTTCCATTACTTCCTTCAACTGCAGGGCGATACTTTCCAGTACTGCCTGATCAATCCCAAAGCCTAAATCTCCAGCCAGAGCCTCACCGCTCAGCTTAAGCACTACTCTCTTGTAAGCCGGTTTTACCACCTTAGCCCCTCCAAAATTCATTTCGACAATTCTGTGCGGCAACCCTTTTTTGGACTGTAAAAAAAGAACACCTGTTACAGTGTTCTTTTTGTTTGCTCACGCATTGGCGGTTGATGGTTCTGCCGCCGTTTCTTCACCCACGGCAAACCTGGCAAAACGGCGAATCACAATATTTTCGCCGATCTTGGCGATAATCTCGGCCAGCAGCTCTTTAATCGTTTTTTCCTGGTCGCGAATGAAGGGTTGTTCCAGCAGGCAATTTTCCTTATAAAACTTTTCCATACGCCCTTCAACGATCCTGTCGATGACATGTTCCGGTTTACCTTCATTCCTGGCCTGGGCCTGTAAAATCTCCCGTTCCTGTTCCAGAATGCCGGCCGGGACATCGTCTTTACTTAAATATTGTGGGTTGGCCGCAGCCACCTGCAGGCAAATTTCACGAACAAAAGCGCGAAACTGCTCGTTGCGGGCCACAAAGTCTGTTTCGCAGTTTACTTCAACCAGGACGCCCACTTTGCCTCCCAGGTGGATGTACGATTCGACAATGCCCTCGTTGGCAACCCGACCGGAGCGGCGCGCCGCGGCGGCCAGGCCTTTCTCTCTTAAAATTACAATGGCTTTCTCTTCATTGCCCTGCGCTTCCACCAGTGCTTTTTTGCAATCCATCATGCCGGCCCCGGTTTTCTCGCGCAGCGCTTTTACAGTTTTGGCGTCTATCTGCATCGTTTCAACCTCCTCATTCCATCAATAAAAGCAGCAACCAGTTCTAATAATCTTCAGCCACTTCGGCCGTTTGAATTTTCTCTTCCTCTTCTGCTTCCCCCTCATCCGTGGCGGCGTCGCTATCCGCAGAGCCTTCTGCGCCGGCCCCGGTTTCGTTATAGGCTACTTCTTCCTGGCCTTCATCTTCCGCCTCCAGGCTCCGCTTCCCTTCCAGCACGGCGTCGGCCATGCACGAAGTAATCAGTTTAACCGCCCTGATCGCATCATCGTTACCGGGAATAATATAGTCGACTTCATCGGGGTCGCAGTTGGTGTCCACAATGGCGATTATGGGAATATTAAGCTTTCTTGCTTCAGCCACGGCAATTTTTTCTTTACGCGGGTCGACCACATAGATGGCATCGGGAAGATGACTCATGTTCCTGATCCCGCCCAGGAATTTTAGCAGTTTCTCATGTTCATGGCGCAGTACGAGCACCTCTTTTTTGGGCAGCCGCTCAAAGGTACCGTCTGTTTCCATTTTTTCAAGCTGAATCATCCGTTCAATGCGGTTGCGGATCGTTTTGAAATTGGTCAGCATGCCGCCCAGCCAGCGTTGATTAACATAATGCATGCCGCACCTTTCCGCTTCCACCTTGATTGATTCCTGGGCCTGTTTTTTGGTGCCGACAAAAATAATGCTGCCGCCTCCGGCAACAACATCGCGAACGAAATTGTACGCCACTTCCATAAGTTTTACGGTTTTTTGCAGGTCGATGATGTAAATCCCGTTGCGTTCGGTAAAGATATAATTTTTCATCTTGGGGTTCCAGCGCCGGGTCTGGTGTCCGAAGTGAACCCCTGCTTCCAACAGTTGCTTCATGCTGATGACGGCCATATAAAGATCCTCCTTTTGGTTTGCCACCGCCCGGGTCATCGATGTTGCCGCGGCACGAAGCCGACCAGGCAACCGTTCTCGCGGGCGTGTGTAGTAAAATTCCACCGGTAAGTATAGCACAGTTCTTACCAAATAGCAATGCTTCGGAAGCGCCGCAGAAGCTGACCCGGATTTTCATTATTTACCGCCGTAGTGCTTAAATTACAGCGGTGCTAAAGCGGGTGGACCGCTTCTTTCCTTTTTGTGGCAGCACTTTTTCTGCCGCCCCTTTCTGTATCCGCCCATTTCCCGCAGCGGCTGCCCCAGCGGCTGGCCAGGAACCCTTCAATGTATAGCTCGCTAATTTCGCAGTTATTGGCACAGTCATGGCAGATAAAGCCCCTGGGCTGGTAGCTGCTGGCGGAGATGGCGGCGGCACTGCGAAAAGATGTGGCGCCGATACCTCCGGCGATCAATTTATTTCGGGCCAGGATAGCCGCCCCCAGCGCGCCCATGACCTGATAGTGTTTGGGTATGTGCAGCTCCACTTTCAACAGTTTCTCCAGGGCCCAGCGCATCCCGGCATTGGCGGCTACACCGCCTTGAAAAAGGACCAGGGGCTCGGGTTTGCGGTTGCGGGCCACGTTGGTTAAATAATTTTTAGCCAGGGCCAGGCACAGTCCGGCAATCAAGTCTTCTTTGCGGTATCCCAACTGTTGCTTGTGAATCAAATCCGATTCGGCGAAAACACCGCAGCGCCCGGCGATGGCCGCGGGATTTCGCGAACGCAGCGCATAGCCGCCAAATTCTTCGATGGGAATATTAAGCCTGGCTGCCTGGTGATCCAGGAAAGAGCCGGTTCCGGCGGCGCAAACGGTATTCATATTGAATCCCACGGAGACACCTTTTTTGAGATAAATAATTTTTGAATCCTGCCCGCCGATATCGATAACTGTCTGGACATCCTCTTCCACCGATCTGGCGGCCAGGGCATGGGCGGTAATTTCATTAACTACCACATCAGCACCGATGATGACCGCAGCCAGGTGTCTCCCCGATCCGGTGGTCCCGGCGGCGGCAACCGGGTAGCGTTGAAGGGCGGCGGTAGCGAATAATTTTTGCAAGGCCTCTATAGGACCGCCTTCATTGCGCCGGTACGCGGAAAAAACCACTTCCAGGCTGTCATCGATCACCACTATTTTTGTGGTCAAACTGCCGACATCTACTCCTAGAAAGCAAGACATGTCTGCTTCTCCTCCCTTGCCGCTTTTCTTTCCTGCAAGATATGGGCAAAAGATTCTATCCGGGTCTGCAGGCCGGCTTCCCCGGTTTGCTCGTTGACTATTACCGTCAACAGCGGTATTTCTTTCTCCCGTACTACCCTGGTGAGAATACTCTGGGCAATAATTTCCGGCATGCAGGTAAAGGGCCACAGGTGGATTACGCCATCGATACCCTCACCGGGTGCCAGAGCGGTCAGGCCGACGCTGTCCAACCCATGCCCCCCGACCAGGTTCTCCAGGTAGGGGTGGGCAGCCCGGGCGATCTGGCGGTGCCGCCATAGCGAGGCGGGGGTATGTAATATATTTTGCCGGAACCAGTTTAAGACAGTGATCTCTGTTTGCACCTCAATGCGAATATCTTCGAGAGAGCCAAGGGTCCGGGCAATTTCATGATTGACAAAATGTTCAAAGACCGCATATATCTCTCCAATCAAGCGCACTTTTAAAGGCGGCGGACCCTCCGCCAGCACGATGGCAGATGTTTCCGCCTGAAACTGGCGCAGGGCCTCCTTGATGCTGCTTAGAGAGGCGGCCTCCTTTAGCGATCGCTCCAGCCTCTTGAAACAGCGGTCAGCCTCCCCCCGCCTTTTTTCCCTGGCTCGCAAGGCATAAAGGGCCGCCTCGGCTTTTTCGGCGGCAGCCGCTTTGGCATAGCCCAGTAGAGCGCTGTAGAGCAGTTTCTGAGGCGGCAGATGTCCCAGTATTTGTTTTATGGCTTCGACAAATGGCTGGTAATTTTGCTGCAGCGGCAGCGGCGAATTAATGGTCACCATTTCAAATTCATATCCGGCCCGCTTCAACAGCGCTTCTTGCAACTCGGCATACCAGCCCAGGCGGCAGCGCCCTTTCCCGCCGACCATGATCAGGGTATTTGCCCCTGCTTCAAGGCACTGGCGCATCTGGCCGATGGTTACCGTCATCGGATAACAGATAAATTCCGGAGTGAGCTCCGCGCCCAGTTCTGCCGTCCGCCTGGTAATCGGCAGAGGGCCGATGGTGTTGACCAGATCGCCCCCAAAAATTGTGGCCAGGGCGATGCTCAGGTGGCCCATTGTGGGGAACCCCAGGACTCTCTTTTCCGGCAGCGGCGGGGGTAGGAATCTGGCGGGCTTTGCGCTGCCGGTGTGCTGCCGCTGATGGTGCCCGGGGTCCCGCCTCCATTGCGCCGCCTCAGCGGCGGTATCCAGAAACGCCTCCAGCCGGGTCACCAGGCCGGCTTCCCCGGTCTGCTCGTCAACCGTTAAAATTAACAGCGGCACCCCGTGTTTTTCCGCTTCTTCTTCCAGAAACACTTCAATAACCGCTTCCGGCCCGCACTCAAAAGGGCCAATTAGAATTAAACAATCGACCGCCCTTGTTTTAAGCCAGTAGAGGGCGCTTCCCAGAATAATCTGTTCAAAACTCCACAGTTCTTTACCGTAAACTGCCTCTTCCAGGGAGCGCCGTATCTCCCGACGGGGCACCATTTCCGGCACCAGCACAGTGGCATGCTCTTTGAGCCGCTCCACCAGGTTGTGGCCGATCAAGTCGTAAAGAATATAGCTATGGCCCACGACACCGACCCGCAAAGCGGCGTTAAAGACAGCCCGCGGGTTATAAGGCCTGCGGCGATGAAAAAAGGGTACCCCGGCCAGTTTTTCCAGAGCTTGCGGATAAGTCAACCGTTGCTGTACGGCCGTACGGGTAAAATAACTTTGGAAGCGCCAGGCCAGGTAAAAAGCGTCCTGCACCACTTTTCGGGAGGCCCCCAGCCTGCGCCCTGCTTCGAAAAGGGCCTCCATGCTGCGGGAGGGATCTAAACGCCAGTTTATTTCCGGTGCGATCACAAAATCACGGGGCAGATCCAGCCCGCTGCGGATCATGGCCGGCAGCCCTATATGCTTGGGGCAATAAAAACTGTAACGGTCGGCACTAACCAAGGTGGGTAAAAACAACCGCTCCACGCCCCGCTCCAGCAGTTCGGCACAGTGGGGGAAAGCCAGCTTTACCGAGATACATGGTTCATCGGTGGGGCAAAGCGACAAGTTTTCCAGGGTGCGGGAACTGGTGGGCCGGGAGAGGATAACCCGGCAGCCGATCTCTTCAAGAAATGTTTTATAGAAAGGAAAATAATAGAAAAAAGATAATACCCGGGGTATCCCGACTTGCATTATCTCCACCTCTCCGGCACATGATCTAAAGGCCTAAGCTATTTTGACCTAATTTTAAATTACCTATACTCAGCCAGCCCAGGAAAGAATCAGCAAAATATGGATGCGGCGTACCGAGGCGAGGCGCAATTGATCCGGTTAAATGGTTAAACTGCCCGGACCGGCGCAGCCGGAAGAAAGCATCCTGATGGGGTGAAGATGCAGTTGCAAAGCCCCTTTATTTATTATAAGATTTCTTTGCATGCAGGAGGGAGGCTGTCTTGGTTGGCTACAATTTTACCGTTCAGAGGTATTCGTTATAATGAATATTTGACAGGCGATCTCGGTGCCGTGATTACTCCACCATATGATGTGATTAAACCCGAAGAACAGGCCATTTATTATCGCCGCAGCCCTTACAATATCATCCGGCTGGAATACGGATACAGCGGCGGAAACGATTCCGCGGCCAACAACCGTTATACCAGGGCCGCCGGCACCTGGCAAAGGTGGTTGAACGAGGGGGTGCTGCGCCGGGAAGAGAAGAAAGTATTCTACATATATGAACAAACATTTACCTACCGTGAAAACACCTATAGGCGCACGGGGCTGGTTGCCGCTTTAAAGGCGGAGCCCTACGATCACAAAACTGTACTGCCCCATGAAGAGACCCATCGGAAAGCAAAGTCGGACCGCCTTGAGTTGCTTAGGCACTGCCGCGCCAATTTCAGTCCCATTTTCGGGCTTTTTTCAGATCCCGGCGATGTAGCCGGCCAGATCATGGGCGCTGTCAAGAAGGGTGCTCCCCTTTGTGATATAACCATGCCCGAAGGAACCGAGCGGCACATCCTCTGGGCGCTGGATGAATTGGATCTGCAAAACAGGCTGATTGAATTCATGGCTTCCCGGCCTGTTTTCATCGCCGACGGCCACCACCGCTATGAAACCGCCGTGGCCTTTGCTGGAGAGTCCGATCTGAGACGCCACCCCGGACGCGGTTACGTCCTCTCAATCCTGGTCAGCCTGCGCGATCCGGGCCTGGTTATCCTGCCCACGCACCGTGTTTTAAGCGGATTGACTCCGGCCCAAATAGCCGGGCTGCTGCGCGCAGCGCGCGAAAAGTTTAAGGTGACGGAATGGGGCTCCCTGCGGGCCGCGGACCTGCCATCATTTCTGGCAGAGATTAAGGTCAGGGGGGCGGCTGCACCGGCCTTTGGGCTGATCACAGAGGAAGCGGCGCTGCTGCTTCAGGGAGATTTTGCTGAGGATACCCTGGATGTTTCCATTCTGAATAACCGCCTGCTGGCACCCCTTTTTACCGATATGGAACCTTCCGCTTTTGAAGAGCACGTCAGTTACAGCAAAGATGAGTACGAAGTTTTGGAGATGATCTACCGCCAAAAGGCGCAGGCCGCCTTTCTCCTTAACGCCACACCCATACAAGAGTTGACTGACCGGGCTTCCCGGGGGGAAAAAATGCCTCAGAAATCAACCTATTTCTACCCCAAGCTGCCCAGCGGGCTGGTAATCTACGATTTGGATTCCAGCGGGGACGGCCCGTGACTTTACTGAAAATTATAACGGGGCTGATGCGGTAAATATTTTATTGGCCAGTGATCGTTTTTAGGGTTAGGAGGACTCCGATCGTGTTCGATCAAGCGTCAAAAACCGTAATCCGCGTCCGCTATGCCGATACCGATCAGATGGGCGTAGTCTACCATGCCAACTACCTGGTCTGGTTTGAGGCGGGGCGCGCAGAGTATATGCGCCGGCTGGGCCTGCCGTACCTGGAATTTGAACAAAACGGGCTTTTCCTGCCGGTGATTAGGGCAGTAGTCGAGTATAAATCAGCGGCCCGTTATGACGATGAAGTAGCCG
>ERZ795060.4786-NODE-4786-length-11202-cov-4.056338_pt1 | contig 11202 bp, 10 predicted proteins | sample MGYA00375144_ERZ795060 | MGnify/ENA primary metagenome ERZ795060 (study PRJEB30189, sample SAMN05720157) | activated sludge metagenome | isolation source: anaerobic digester from wastewater treatment plant | place: Japan | collected 2015-05-15 ... | reverse complement strand
TGCGCGAGGGGCGACCCTACCTTAACCGAATCACAGCAGATGTTGAGAATTTCAATCCACGCCCCTGCGCGAGGGGCGACCGCAAGATATGGCAAATAGGATTTTATTAAAAGCATATCTTGTGTTTGACAGATCATTAGACCATCCGATAACGGTCTAATTAATAAATAAACTGATGTTTTTTCGGTGCGAACCAACCTAACATTCTTTGTTAGCTTAAGGTTCGCACTCAAGGTTTCTAGATTATTAATTCGCCTTCCAAATCTATGCTTGGCTTAATACCGACATGGATTACTTTTTCTGTATAATTATTTCCGAGGTTATAAAAACGCAAACTATCTTCCTCAGTATTAATAATTTTCATCAATTCACTTTGCAATACAATAAATTGCTTCCAGTCAATGTTACACTCGAAAACTGAATTCTGGACACGCTGACCATATGATAAACACTTTTTGGCAACACGCTGCAAACGTCTCCTACCCGCTGATGTTTCTGTTGAAACATCATATGTTATCAGAACAAGCATTCCCTTCCCTCCTTATTTCCACAAAAATGGAGGATATCGGTCCAAATCGCCCCGTATCGTTCGCGCCAATAATAACGCCTGACAATACGGAACTAATCCCCATTCCACTTTTTCTTTAAGGAATGGATGTATAATTATCTCTCGTTTCCTCTTTTGCCATGATGATAAGAATTTTTTACGTGAATGTTCACATAGATAAACTGCTCCCGAACTCTGAAATTCAAAATCATCCTGAGTTATTTCATTTCGATTAATCAATGAAAGCACGAATCTGTCTGCAAAATGAGGACGAAGCTCTTCCATTAAATCCAGCGACAGAGATGCTCTTCCAGGTCTGTCTGTATGAAAAAAACCTACATAACTGTCTAAGCCAACTACCTCAAGTGCATGCCGGCAATCATTTGCCAATAGAGTATAGGCAAATGATAACATTGCATTCACAGGGTCAGTCGGAGGACGGCGGTTTCGGTTATTAAAAGCAAAAAATTCTTTATTCTGCATGATTAACTCTGTAAAAACAGAAAAATATTGATTAGCCGCATTACCCTCTGCAGCCCTAAGGCTTTCTTCATTATCAAATGTTAATATCTGAGCCAGTTGTTCACTGATATACACGCTTTTCTTTTTCAAAAGATCTGTATCAATTCTAAGTGAGTAATCTCGAATCCCACGTTCTATTACCCATTTCTGATTATACAGCTTTCCAAATATAAAAGATTTAGCATATGCTAAAGAACGATTATCATCGGCTATCCGGTACTGTTCTCGTCTTAGAAGCACATTTCCGTTTGATTCTCCATGAAATGTACCAAGATATTTGCCGTATTCGTTTAAAAAACTAACAGAAATTTTCCGTTTTGCGCATTCCCCTAATAACTGTGAGGTTGCACCGAAATAATTGAACAATACAATTTGTTCCAAATTAAGCAATGGAACCCGCAGTAGGATTTCACCATCTTTTTTTACACAAACATTATCAGTATCAAGATAAACCTGTGCATCCGCTTGGGTTACAAACAAGACATTTAAGAGCTTCTTCATTTTAGATGCATCTCCATATATTCCAAGGCAGAAGTTTCGCTTGCTGCCCCGAGTTTTGGCAAGCATAAATCTTTCAAACTGCAGCTTCTGCAACACTCTCTTTTCACAGCTTTTGGTGTGTATTTTCGTTTATATAGTTTATGCATATCTTCAACTAGAACTTTCAGTTTAGCCCGGAGCTCAGCCGTAAACTTAACAAGTTCCCTTCTGCGCGGTTCACCATAAAATAGTGCGCCGGTTTCAATTTTTACGCAAAGCATTTCCTCAAGGCAGACTGCCTGAGCACATAACTGCAATCTGTCGCAATCTTCCAACTTTGCTTTACCTCGTTTATATTCAACTGGATAGGGACGCCATAAACCATTATACCCGTTCAAGGGTATTCCATCATCAGAACTATAAAACTCCACCACATCGCATTCTCCTGATATACCAAGCTCTGATGAATAGACTTTCAATCCACGGAAGATGATTAGATCACCACGTTTTTCCGCTGCCTGGCTGCTGTGAGCCTTTTGGTGGAGGATTCTACCCTCGGCAGTAAGATAACTCTCATTCCATTGTTCTTCTATATGAATGAGCGCCCACTGCCGGGGGCAGAAAGCATAATGTTGAATTCCTGATAGTTGTAAATAATTATCTTCTGTATACATCGTCAATCAAGAATTTCCGGTTCCAACCCTTCAAGCGGTTCAACCGTCACTATACCGTCTTTGCTCACCTTAACACTGCTGTGTACCTTTACTGAAGGATACCTTCCATATTTTGAATCATGGGCAAACCACACAAGCTTTAGAACCTGCATTGACCCGCTGGGCCGGGCAGAGGATTCATCCCCCTCAAAAATTGTGCGAAGTGCTTCCTTCAAAATAGCTGCATCGCTATCCGAAAAACCTGTTTTTTCTGCTAACTGCGGGCTGATGCTGCCGTATGTAACATAAACCGCTTTGCTGACACGATGTTTCATTCCCATTGTATCTGATGATTTGCTGCCGTCATCCGTTGATTCACTGTTGACAGATTTGGTAATTTGAATTGATTCGATAATTACTGGTTCGACACTGAAAGCAGACTGAATTGTAACAGGGCCGCGTACTCCAATCGAAACCTCCGGATTATCTTTACCCTTTTTTTTGAACGCGAATACTTGCCCGAACGAGCGGACATCAAGCCATTTTTCGCATGCTTTCGCAGCGACAATATCTTTGGACTTCTGGTCTTCCTTGCTTAATTTAGATAAGAAACTGTTAAAACGTTCCGACAATGATTTCATCCCGTCAACATTATTCTCATCTGATTGAACAAATATCTCATGTCCCATTGCCTGAAACCGGTTGCGAATTTTTCTCTTTAAGCAAACATCCGAGACTTCTCCCAAACCGTCGCTGGTTGTGCGTGGCCGGTTACCTCCGAGCGGGTCACCGTTTGGATTTGCGTTTTTTACTTCAAACACCAGTGCAAAATCAATCTTATTCTGCAACATTTTCATTCACTACTCCTTCTATATTTTCATTATTATTTGTTTTTAAAAACGCCCTGTTTTGTGCTGAAAATCCAAGAAGATACAGCGGAGAAAGAGGTGAATTATCTTCGTATTCTCCGTCTTTGAATAAAACCATTATGCTGTCAATCAAATTCTGATAATACTTTGCCCCGTTTAACTGATTGATATATGGTATCAGTTGGGTATAGATTTGAAGCCATGTTGCATAAGGCTTAACCTGAAACGCGCTCATCAATCTGATTGCATTAGTCGTACGCGTGTCCTGCTTGTCAGATTTGTAGAGTGCAGTACGCTCAAGCCGGTCGGCAACTGAAAGAAGCCTTCCATACAGATAATCCCTGTCTCTTCTGTTTTCGTTCAGTTCCAATTCTATATCCTCCCCTTTTTGTTGTTTAAAAAATCTCCTTGCCAATGCGCATGTAATATTTATTGACCGCCTCCATTCACTTTCGTTGAATTTTCCGTTTGATTCTGTAAAGCTCATGGGATGTGAAGCACGGTTTGCTGCCATCTCAACCATGTTTTTAGGGAAAGCGAAACCACCGAACATACATTCCAAAAGCTGTTTACGTGTCTTCTTTTTCAGGATGTCATATGATTTATCTCCGTGGGATTTTCCGTAAACAGCAAATATTATGTCGTCGTAGGACGGGGCACCAATATAAGAAATTGGAATATTCCTCTCCCTGCCGTTGTCATCCTTTTCCTTTTTCCATGCCGTCATATAATACGAAGTATCAAGATGCCAGTTATAAATCTGTTCCAAGTAGTCATCTTCAGGCAACTCCTGATAAAAAACCAAACCCATTCTGCCGGTTGTAGCTGCATCAAAAACAGCAATACAAATCTTTCTGTAATTCTGTTTGATTATGTCTGCACTCCCATAACCTTGAAGGAGTTTTTTTAGATTTTTGGCATACTCTGCATAAACCAGTGAACTAATTTCCACTAAAATCTCGGTATCGGTTTTGATTTTTTCCAAACTTTTAAACAAGTCTATTGTACCATCTTGGGCTTTTACCTTCACTTCAGTATCGCGGTCTACTCCCCAGGCAACAACCACCTGCGAATCAACCGCATATCCATAATTCGCAATGAGCCAGCGCAACATTTGATGCATTTTTTGAGACTGTATGTAATCTACAATAACAGCATCATCCTGTTCCGCAAAGCGCCCACGAAAAGTGAACCCGCTAAAGTCATTGCATGAGAGCAATTTAGCATTTGCCGTAAGGGAGTTCAGGTTTTTTGGGTGCTGTTTTGCAATTTGAGTAACTTCTTTGCCGCTGATATAATCAAAAAGCCTATCCTCACAAACCATCGTGTTTTTAACATGGTTTATCCAGGCATCACGCAGACTTTTGCTCTCCCATACGTTTATCGTATCTCCATCCATCACAACAGAAAAACGGACACCAATTTTTCGGATTTCTTCATAATCCAGCTTATCTTTTTGCGGCGAAAACTCCTTTTCCTTAAAGATACCACTGTTCAGCAAATCCTGAATGATGGTACGCCCCGAAATATATGTATATATTGCATTCAGTTCCTCAATATCGCCTTTCCAGGCACCAAGTTCTGATAGATAATCATCCAACTTATCTTTATTAATCCCTCCAACATAATCCAGCTGGTCACAAAGCGGATGGGCTGCTATACCGGAGGAGCGGCCTACAGACTTTTCAGTACAGGGAATGATAATCGTCATTTCTTTGTTATCACGGGTTGCACGGATGAATTTTCCCGATTTGTCAATTGTCACGCAGATTTCGGATTTAAAAGTCGTATGAAAAACCGGCAATAACGTTTTCTTCTCATTTACATTGCCATCTGCATCAATCGGTGTAATACCTATCGCGTCGGAGCATTTTTCATATGTTTCGAGCAAATTTTGAAACAATCCCATAGCTGTCACCACCTTTCATTATCCACAGGCAAGACGTTCTGACCAAGGACAAATTCTTTAATCGGCAGGTTTTTATAAACAGTTCTGCGTTTAAGCGCCGTATCCCGGGGATCTGGAAAAATAATTATTCCGTCCTTCATAAGGCAGTCAAAAAATCTGATGTCGAAATTTTGCACCGGATTTCCATCTTCGTCCTTGGAATAGTTTTCGTCAGGATAGTCAATTCCATGGAACATAAACCCGAAATTCAGTTCGCCATAATCATCATAAAATCCCTCGCCCGCACCAAATTCGCAGGATTCCACATACCCCTGGCATTCCCTTGTTCCGAGGAATATATCCCTTCTTCCCCCTTTTTCAATGCTTCGCTTAGCAATATTATGATGCTTGTTCTCGTTACGGTCATTTTGCAGCTCGGGCCGGTTTTCATTCCATTCAAAATGGGCAAGAACCTGATATCGGACTTCCTTCAGGTATGTATAATACGCCAGGTCGTTTCCGCCGTACATTTTTATCGGGCGGACACCCTTTCCCTCTGTTTGAATCTTATTCATAACACGAACAGCGTCAATATACCAAATAAATGTGGGTTTCCAATAAACTGATTCCAAAATTCCCTTTAACGCCTGATACGTCGGTACCTGATACGAAAATTTCTCGCCTCCTACACGGGTAATCGGGTCTGAAAACAGCGCGTATTTGGCATAGACTTGAAATTCTACGGAATTTCTTTTTTTAACAATTGTTTTTAAAACATCTTCTTTCATTATTCCTTCCCCTTTCTAAACAATCAATTCTTCCTCATTCGCATCAAAAACAATCCCAACCTCCTGCGAGTAATAATTCTTGGCTAAGATAATAACTCCCGTTTCCTCATCAAGGGTATATAAGGCGTTTTCTTCTGTATACTTTCTGAATTGCCATTCATACAAAGATACACTATATATCTGTAATTCTTTTAATATCTTGGCTTTTTCTTTTGTGAAAATCCCAACCGGCTCTCTCCTGTATGCATCGATTAGCCTTTCTGAATCTCCGAATATTACCACAACAGATTTTGTGTTATCATCTATTACGCTGAAATTTTTGTCTGCAGAATGAAATGCATAGGGTATACAATATGGGAATGGGTTTCCGGTCCTGTTTTGATAGTTTTTCCTTCCATACTCGTTCTCCGCAAGCATGGCATAAACTGATTGAACCTCTTTGGTTGGATAATGCATCTGGCCGTCTTTTTTTGAGAAGTATTTTTTATAAAATTCAGTCATTACCTCTTCATCCAGCAAATCTTTTTTGCTACGGTTGTTTTGAATAATCTGTATGGTTACTTCTTTGCCAGATTTTATATCCATCAGCTTGTCCAGATTTTCATCTTTAAGCGCAAATGTATATACCTTTTTTGGAATGGTACTTTCACCGTTTCTATTACATCTGCCCGCTGCCTGCGCTATCGAATCAAGCCCCGCCATTGTTCTCACAACACAGGCAAAGGATACATCAACACCTGCTTCAATTAATTGGGTGGAAACACAGATAAGCTTCTGTTTATTCTTCAAATATTTTTCCATTTTACTGATTTGCTGCAGCCGATGGGCCGGACACATTGACGTGCTGAGATGCAGTATTTGGAATTCGCCTGTTTTATGTTTTAATAACTCAAATATTTTCAAAGCAGAATTTTTTGTATTTACTATAACAAGGCAGTTTCCGTTCTCCTCAGCTTTTTCCAAAATAAAGTCTGAGGCCGATTCGCAATCCTTTTCGTCTACAGGGCATACAGTTACCCTTTTCATGTTTTTAAAATCATCTCCGCAGTCGATCAACTTTGCAGGTTCAGAAAACAATAGGTTTTTGCGTTTTGTGTATTCGAAAGTAGGTTGGGTAGCCGAACAAAAAATAACCGTTGAATTCAGTATTTTTGAAAGGAAAGTTACAATCTCATTAAAGCAATATATTGCTTTAACAGGAATCGATTGAATCTCATCAAAAATAATGATTGAGTCAGCCATAGAATGAAACTTACGCAACTTTCCGCTTTTCGCCGACATAACCGTTTCCAAAAACTGCACCATAGTGGTAATAATAATCGGGCTGTCCCACCTGGCAGTAATAAGCTTTCTTATATCCGCTGCTTTTTCATCCTCAGGCTCCATAATATTTGAGTGATGTTCAAATATTACCGAATCGTCGTCAGAGAGTCCCAAAATTTCACGAAGGTTTCTCGCAGTCTGATCTATGATTGAAAGATATGGGATAACATAAATAATCCTCTTCTTGCCTTTCCTTTGGGCATGATGAAGGGCAAAACGGAAGGATGAAAAGGTTTTTCCACCCCCCGTGGGTACTGACAATTGATAAATTCCTGTTTCCCTTTCTGACGCATCCCTGCATTTTTCCGATACGGACCTGCGAATCATATCCATTTCATTTCGAATTTCAAAATGAGATATGCGGTCTTCAAATACCTGAATAAGATGTTTCCAGTTAACAGATGGCTCCTCATACTGCTCGTTGACATCGAACAAGTATGCATCAAGCCTGTCTGCATCTACCAGGCACGAAAATAAATATTTAATAAACAACCCAAGTGCAAAATTCGCACTATCCCTATTGGTGTAAACCTTCATTATAGTTGTCAGAAAACCGTCCATCTCCCGCTTTGCATGTTCAAAAAGCGTCTGCAACTCTGCTCTTTCTGTTTCAGTAATCTTTTCACGTATGGTATGTAATGAATACTTTTCGTCTGATTTATTTAAAAACTTATCAAAATGATCTGCTGTGCCATCGGAGGAAACCCCATCATCCAAATGATTATGATGGGCTGCAACACAAAACCCAATAATTTCTTTAAGCATCTTTGCGGTTAAGCTGTCGTCCTTAAACAATTCGCCAGCGAAAAATGCTCCTTGCCAAGCATGGATTACGCTGCCGCGTTCGCCACCGTTAAGGATGTAATCTTGAAAATCGGTTGATAATTTCCCTAAATCATGAAGATAAGCAAGAAGCTTGGATACATTAGGATAATGTGATATAGCAGCTGAAATCATCGCCACATTTTTTGAATGTTCATGTAAACTCTGAATTGCACCGTCAGCACGTATTCGGGCAACAGCATCTTGAAACAAAGCAATGCCCCCTTATATTACTGCTATTTTTACAATTAATAATAAATAATTGCATACTATTGTCTTTTTTTGGTTTAATGTACATATATTATATAATGTACATATATTATAACATATTTATCAATATTAGGATACTGAGTTTAAATTATAGAGTATATTTTAGAAAACATTTTTGGCGAGACATAAAAAAAAATACCCCAATAATTTGAGGTATTTAAACTAATTTTATGTACAAATCGTGTTATACCAATCCAACCCTATGTACCAGCGCAATCATGGCCGCACAAAAGCGATCGAACTGTGTCAATGTTATCAGTAGCGGGTCACCCTCGCGAATTCTCATGGTTCTTCTTATTTCTTTAGGTATAACAACTCTGCCCAAATCATCTATTCTTCGCACAATACCTGTGGCTTTCATATTCTATCCTCCATTTTAAAGTTTGCCGCTCCCCGGAGCGGTTTTATTTGTCTTAATTTCAAAAATATTGTTTACAGCGAAAAGGGAATTATGCCAAATAATATTTAGTTTTATTTGACAAATTTAGCCTGAATTCCTGCCCGTTCGACCAATATTTAGACATTTTTCAGCATTGTTTTCACCTTGTTTCATCCGATTCTACACTTTGTAATTTTATTATACACGCAATAATTAAACAGTTAAATGATTTAGTCTATTGACTAAATGTAAAAAAAAAGGATATGATATAGACAAGCTATGATATAAAAAGGAGAATCGCTATGGCAAAGTATGTATGTTCTGCATGCGGTTATGTTTATGACCCCGAAGTCGGCGATCCGGACGGCGGAATAGCACCCGGCACACCCTTTGAGGATCTTCCGGATGATTGGGTATGCCCCATTTGCGGTGTAAGCAAGGATATGTTTGTAGCTGAATAATTTCTGGGCAAAATAAAGCGGCAGTTCAACTGCCGCTTTGTGTTCTTTAAAAGGGGAGGATAACATGATTATAGATTCAATCAAAAAAAGACGAAGCTTCTACTCAATAGGCAAGGAAATGCCTGTTGGAATGGACAAAGTAGAAGAAATAATAAAAGAGGCAATCCTCTATACTCCAAGCCCCTTTAACTCCCAAAGCGCAAGGGTAGTGCTCTTGAAGGGCGAGAATCACACGGCGTTTTGGGAGATGGTCAGGAGAGCGATTAAGAAAATAGTTTCCGAAGCAGCATTTAAGTCAAGCAGCGAGAAAATAGACTCCTTTTCAGCTGGCTATGCCACGATACTTTTCTTTGAGGACCGGTCGGTGGTCAAATCCCTTCAAAACTCCTTCCCGCTTTACAAGGACAATTTCCCCGTATGGTCCGAGCAGTCATCGGGTATGCTCCAGTTCGTAATCTGGACGGCCCTGTGCGAGCAGGGTCTCGGAGCCTCTTTGCAGCACTACAACGAGCTTGTTGAAAAGGATGTAAAGGAAAAATGGAACCTCTCGCCCGATTGGAAGCTTATAGCCCAAATGCCTTTCGGCGGAAGAACGGCAGAGGCGGGCGACAAGGATTTCAAACCCATTGAAGAAAGGTTCTTTGTATTTTAATTTCAAAGCATAATACAGGCTCTATTTGTGCTTGACAATATTCAAACAAAGCATTATACTTTTATCAAATCAGCAGGACGCTGGGAGCTTTTCCTCGTGTCCTTATTTTTTTAGAGGCTAAGAAAAAGCAAGGATTGTTAGATTTAAGGAGAGGTACTTATGAAGGATATACCCGCAATTTACGGCAGCAAGGTTTTTAACGATTCCGTAATGCGGCAAAGGCTTCCCAAGGACACCTATAAGGCTCTTAGACGCACAATAAAGACGGGCGTGCCCCTTGACCTTGAGCTTGCGAATATCGTGGCAAGCGCGATGAAGGACTGGGCAGTGGAGAACGGAGCCACCCACTTTACCCACTGGTTCCAGCCCATGACAGGCGTCACCGCGGAAAAGCACGAGAGCTTTATAAGTCTTATCGGCGACGGCAAGATTATTATGGAGTTCTCGGGCAAGGAGCTTGTAATAGGTGAGCCTGATGCCTCCAGCTTTCCTTCAGGCGGCCTCAGAAGCACATTTGAGGCAAGAGGCTATACAGCTTGGGACCCGACTGCAAATCCCTTCATAAAGGACAAAACACTGTTTATCCCCTGCTTTTTCTTCTCATACAGCGGCGAGGCTTTGGACAAGAAAACCCCTCTTATCCGCTCCATAGACGCTATAAACAACGCCGCGCTCAGAGTTCTGCGGCTGTTCGGAACAAAGGCAAGCAGAGTTATAACCACTGTCGGCGCGGAGCAGGAGTATTTCCTTGTGGACGCCAAAACCCTTGAAAAGCGCCCCGATTTAAAATACTGCGGACGCACCCTTATCGGCGCAAAGCCCCCCAAGGGTCAGGAGATGGACGACCATTATTTCGGCTCCCTCAGCGGTCGTGTCGCGGCCTTTATGCAGGAGCTTGACGAGGAGCTTTGGAAGCTGGGCATTCCCGCAAAAACAAAGCACAACGAAGCAGCTCCCGCTCAGTTTGAGCTTGCCTGCACCTATTCAGACGCAAACTCCGCCAACGACAGCAACCAGATAATAATGATGATGATGAAGGATGTGGCAAAGCGTCACGGTCTTGTCTGCCTTTTGCACGAGAAGCCCTTTGCCGGCGTAAACGGCAGCGGCAAGCACAATAACTGGTCTCTTGCCACCGATACGGGCATCAATCTCTTTGAGCCGGGCGAAACCCCCGGAGAGAACGCCCAGTTCCTGCTTTTCCTGTCCGCTGTAATTAAGGCGGTGGACGAGCATCAGGACCTTTTAAGGCTCAGTGCCGCCAGCGCGGGCAACGACCTGAGACTCGGCGCCAACGAAGCTCCCCCCGCCATAATTTCAATGTTCATCGGCGAGGAGCTGCAGGCCATCCTCGATTCAATAGAAAACCACAGCAAGTATACCTCAAGCGGCAGGGAGGAAATCAGAATCTGCTCATCTGTACTGCCCGCTTTGCCTAAGGATTCAACCGACAGAAACAGGACATCCCCCTTTGCCTTCACGGGCAATAAGTTTGAGTTCAGAATGCTGGGCTCCTCAAACAGCATAGCCTGCGCAAACATCATGCTC
>ERZ795060.4784-NODE-4784-length-11204-cov-58.427303_pt1 | contig 11204 bp, 14 predicted proteins | sample MGYA00375144_ERZ795060 | MGnify/ENA primary metagenome ERZ795060 (study PRJEB30189, sample SAMN05720157) | activated sludge metagenome | isolation source: anaerobic digester from wastewater treatment plant | place: Japan | collected 2015-05-15 ... | reverse complement strand
TTATCAGAATGAAAATTTTAATTTTAAAATTTATGATGTTGATATATAAAAAAATAAAATATTATAAAAATTGGTTTAATAAGAAAAATAAAAAAATTATATATATATATAAAAACAAATATTATGAAAACGTATTTTAAAAAATTAAATGAGAAATCAAATCAATCTAATGAATTAGATTGGCTAGATATAGCAGTATCGATGACAAATGTTGAAATAGAAAAGATATTAACAGGAATAGTGGATTTTGGTAATAAACTTGAACGGCAGATTCGTATTTTTTATAAAGATAAATATAAGTCACCGATTATTGATAAATTAGAAAAAGAAAAGATATATATAGAGAAAGTTTATGAACCTTATAATATTGATCCTTTAAAAAGTGCAAAAGAATTTCATCAAATACTTTTAGATATATTAGATGAATATTTAAATGTAATTGTTTATAATATGCTTGGTAATAGATTTAAAAATGTTGATGATGATATATTAGAAGAAAAAATTAAAGAATGGGTATCAAATGATTTGGTAAATAGATTTACTTTTTATTTTATAAATATAGATAAAAAAACTGATAATTATATTTTATGTAAGTCTAATGGTAATATGATTTTTTATTATAATTGTAGTTATATGACTAAAAATAATAATAATTCATTCGGTATAAGAAATGGGGATACTATGTTTAAAGAACATTTGATTGAAATTGGTAAAGAGAGTGTTGGGCTTACTTATAAGCAAGGTAATGTAGATGTTGGCATATCTTTATATTCTGGTTATTTTGATGATTTATAAAAAAATTTATATATAAGTAAAAAAATAATAATGTTATGAAAACATATTTTAAAAAATTGTATGAGGATTCAAATGAATTAGATTGGATGGATATTAGAGATTCTATTTCTTATAATAAATTAACAAAAATTATAAAAGGATTTCCTGAATATGCCAAAAGATTTGATCCTGAATTAAAATTATTTTATAAAGATAATTATAAATCGCCAATACTTGATGAGTTGGAAAGAGAAAAAATATATATTGACGATAACTATGTATTCAGGTTATATAGACATGAATTTAAATATAATGATAATATAGTAAAAAATATAAGAGATTTTGAAAACATATTTTTTAATTCTTTATTTGAATATTTTATGGAATCCATTAGAAATGCAATTGATCATTCTAAATTTAAACGTGTTGGTGGTGAAAGACTGCGTGATTTGGTTAATGAATATATAACAGAAAATTTAATTGAAAATATTACTGTATATTTTTTAAATAAAGATAAAAAAAGTGGTGATTATATTTTATGTATGTTTCATGAATCTCATATTTATACAATGGCATGTTATTATAGTACTACTAATAATGATAATTCTTTTAATATTAAAGATGGTGATCCAGTATCAAAAGAACATTTAATTGAATATGGAAAACAACAATGTAGATTTTATGATAATAATATAACTATGTATTCTGGTTATTTTGATGATTTATAAAAAAATTTATATATACAGAAAAATAAAAAATTATGATATCATTTCCAGATGAATTTTTTTTAAATGAAAAAAAAGTAACGATAAAACGTAAATATACTGAAAAGTATCCAGCAAAGAATATTTATACATTAACGCCTGTTCGTCGTAAAATATTAGAATTTGTTGATAGTAAAGGCAAAGTATCATATGAAGATATAAAGAATTTTATATTTCAATTAAAGGAGTCTGGTGGCAAAAAGCCCACAATGGATTGGTTTTATAAAAATCAACATTTATTTAAAAAGATAAAAGAAAATGATAATTATTATTTTGTATTATCAAAAATGGGGGCGAGAATATTAGAAAAGACAAGATTATCTGAAAGTTATGAAGATATTGATATTACAAATGAAGAATTAGATGATACAAATATTGATGATACATCTGATAAAGATAATGCAAGTGATTCAAATAATATTGATACATCATTTACTCCATCATATCCTCAGCAGACGTTACATAATATACCGGGAATGGGTAATCCTTATATTACTAATAGCGGTACTGGTAGTGGTGATAAGTGGGGCAATGAGACATCTTCATATATACCGAGTAAAACTAAAAAACATGGTAAAATAGAATTTTTAAATTTTGATGAGTTTATTGAAATAACAAAAAGTGTGCAAGGGAATAGTATTAATAAAATTGATGATGAAGATGATAGTGAATTGGAAGATGATAAAAATGTAGTAGAAAGCAAAAAAATTAATAAAGGTAAAACGGAAAAGGATAATATTAAAAAACATTTGATTAAGTTAAATGACAAATTAGATGATTTTTTGCGTAGATGTAAAGAAAAGGGATTAATAAAAGATTATAGAAGTAAATTATATAAGAATGCAGAAAATTATTATATATTAAGTTGGAATGTTAATTTACCTGATAATATTAATATAAATGATATTTTTAATAGTAATAATAATGATTTTAAATCATTGGTATATAAATTTTTAAGTAATCCGCAAAAGAATAATTTAATTTATATTAAATATAAAACAGATAGTAATAATATAATAGATGGATTAAATTTTAAAATAATATCTGATCCTATAAAAGACACATTTTTTAAAAGAGAATTAGATGATTTTGATAAAATTGATAATGCAATAATAGATTTTATAGATTACAATAATAAAATATTAGATGAATGGATTGAATATTTTGATGAAAATATTGACGATGTATATGATGATAAAACAGAAGTAAATGATGATGAAATTGTTAATGAGATTAAAACAATCAAGGAACTTGGTGATTTTAATAAAATGATATCATATTATCATACTTTATTAGCAAAACGTAATATGATTATTAATATTTATATTAATGATATAGAAAAAGCATCAAGTGATAAAGAAAGAGAAGCAGTAAAGAAAAAATATGCAAAAGATATAGAAGAAATTAGTAATGATATTGATGCTATTGAGAAAATATTTATAGATAATATAAAGAATAGTATAGTTCATAATGAAAAATATAATTTTATAAATGATAATATTATTTCGGAAAAGTCTACTATTAGAATATCTAAAAAATTTAATAAAATAATGTCTGACTATCAATCATTATTATTAGCAAAGCAAGATATTATTAAAAAATATTATAATGATATAAAACAAGAAAATGATTTATCTATGAAAAAGAAAATAAAAGAAGATTATCTTAAAAAATTACATGAAATAGATAAAAAAATAGAGGATTATGAGTCTACATTTAATTATGCTTTATTGAATTTAGATATAGATTATGATAATGATGATTTGTGAAAAAATTAAATTTATATAAAAAAATTTTGTGTTTTGATTAAAGAATCTTTGTATTTTTATTTGCATGATAGTATGATAAATGAAAAGGGTGGATATGGTGGTTCGAAGTCTAAATTTAATTTATTATCTCCTATTACTTTTATGCTTGGTTACAATAATATAAAAAATAATGTGCAAAAATTATATCATGCAACTATTGATTATTACATGAATGAAATAGAATTTGAAAATCTTAAAAATACAGAAAAATGGGATAATATGGATAAATATCAAAGGGGTATATATTCTAATAAATATGATAAAAAAGGTAAGATAATACAAGAAAAAATAAAAAATATAAAAGATAAATTAGATGATATTGCAAAAACAAATACATTAGAAAAAATAAAAAATAATTTAGTTAATAAGGCGGAACTACAAGCATTAGAATATATTGAAAAAAATATGGATAAAGAAATTTTCTCTGAATCCAAAATAAAAGAATTAGAAGATAAGATAAAAGTGAGAAAAAGTAGAATTGAGAAAACAGATGGTGAAGTGGAAAATATAATGAAAGATAAACAAAATGAATTAATTAATAATTATAAAAAAATGGGCTTCAAAGAAGTCGATAAGGTGCCTGAAGGTGATTATGATATTAAATTTGTTAAGAAGAATGGTAAGGAAGTGATACTATGTAAAGAAAAGGAAAACAAAGATAAAACAGAAAAATTATCAGACAAAGAAAAAAATTTAATTAAAAAATATGATGGTGATATTGAGAAATTAAAAAATGAATTAAATGGGTATAAAAACAAAAAAAATTTATCAGATGAAGATATTAAAAAAATTGATGATTTAAAAGACAGAATTAATAACTTAGTAGATAAAAAATATTTTATTTTGGGAAAATATTAAAGAAAATATTTATATATATTATATGAAAACAATAAAATTTCCATACAAAACTACTGAGAATTTGGAAAGAATTCTACACTGAAATAAAAAACCAGGAATTGAAATACCGAGTTTCACTGGAGGAATGTAAGCATGTCTACAGTGTTTTTCAGCAAAATTCAACCAGAAAGAGTATGGTACTACGGTACCTATTCTATGGATAATTGGATTTTGTATTTTATAAAAAAATTAATTAAAAAATATCACTTTTTGGATTTTACAGTATAATATATATAAACAATAAAAAAATATAAAAATTATGGAAAGTAAAGAAAATTTTAGTGAAGATTTCAATCAAATGGAAGATGTAAATTTTGAAGAATTATTTAATTTTACACCAGAAGATTTTGTTCAACAGGAAAGGCAACGAAATAGTGAATTGTATTCACCTACTCCAGAAAAGGGTAAAGAAGGTTCTTATAAATCTGTTATTAGATTTTTGCCTTGGTGGGGCGGAAAGGAATATAATTGTATTTCTAAATGGGTAGTTTGGATAAAGGATCCTGTTACAGGGGCCGCAAGGTATGTAGATTGTCCAAGTAGTATTGGTGAAAAATCTATATTAGCAAGTACATATTATACATTAATAAAATCAGAATCAATTGCTAATCAAAAATTAGCAAGAGAATTTTTATCAAGAAAAAAAATATTTTATTCTTTGGTGCAGATTATAAAAGATGATAATGATCCAGATTTGGTTGGTAAGATAATGGTTTTTAAATATGGTGTGAAAATTTTTAATAAAATCATGGCTGAAATAAATCCTGAGATTGGCAAGCCTCATATACCATTTGATTTATATACGGGCAAACCATTATTTTTGGTTGTTAATAAAGTAGGTGGATATAACAATTATGATAGTTCTAAATTTTTAGATGAGCCAATGCCACTAAAAATAAATGGTGAACCAATTGAAAAAAGTAATGAAGGGTTGAAAAAAGCGTATATGTATTTAAAAGAAAATTCACCTAATTTATTAAAATATACATATAAGCCATGTGATGAAGATACTGAGAATTTTATTAATTCGGTATTACAAAATTTATTTCCTGATGGTAGAATAATAGGCAATATATTAAATAAGTCAAATAATAGTATTAATAAAATAGATAGTAAAATACATAATAGTACTGATGATATAAGTAAATTAAATATTAGTAATAAAAAGACATCGTCTATATTAGATGATGTTAATGCTGATTTAGATGATATTAATACTGATATGGGTAATATTTTTGATGACACAGATAATGATATAGATGATATATATAGTGATTTATAAATTATATTATAGTTTATAATGATTTTTATGGATGATATTAAATATTTAGAATTGGTTGGTAAGATGTATGTTGATGATCTGACTTTTAATATAGATTTTGATAATATAAAATTAGTAACACTAAAAATAGATATCAATAATATAAAAAAGTCAGATCATTTAAGCAAAAAATCATTTAATATTATTGATGTTAATGATAATGAAAATAATAAGTTATTTTAATAAAATTAATTATGGATAATAATATATATAATATTATAAATAAATTTGATAATGACCGTGAGGATATAAATTCAAAGATAATTTCATATATTAATGATAGTAAAGATATATCTAATTGTTCTGATGTTATGGTATTATTATTATCTGAGAGGCAGATTTTAATTGAGTATATAAGTAATATAAATGCTAATATTGTAGAGATAGATACTTTATTAAAGGTAAAAAGGAAGGATAGGTATATATATTATATGCAAGATTATGATTTAAGATTAGATAAATCACAAAGGGAAACATTTATTGATTCTGATTTGATTGATGATATTAGATTAAAAGATATATTATTTAATCATGTAAATTTTTTAAAAGAGAGTGTTGCAACATTAGATAAATTATTTTTTAGTATAAAATGGAAATTGAGTTTAAAAGAATTTGAACTTTAGTTATTTGTATGTTAAAACATCACAAAAAATATAGTATAGCATAGTATTTGTTATGTATAAAATACTAATTTTTCATTATGAGATTGAAAAGTGGAAACATAATGCGAAAGGCAATCCCAAACTGTCTTACGACTAATGGGATAGAGGGCTTTGTAGTAAGTCCAGTAAGGATAACCCCGAAAGGATATTATCCTTACAAACAAGTTTCATAGTGCTATAAAATACTATGAAATTTGATACTATATGTAATATATTAAAAATGTTTTTATGGAAAATGAATATTTAGATTTTATTTCTAATTCTTTACAGTCTATTGTTAATAATGTTTTTTCTAATAGTGATCATGAAAAGCGTAAAATATATATTAGAGACAATAGGATAAATTTTTCATGTCCTTATTGTGGTGATAGTAGAGTTAGTTCTGTAAAGAAAAGAGGAAATTTATATTTAAATAATTTTTATTTTCATTGTTATAATTGTGGTATGCATGTATCTTTATATAAATTATTAAGAGACTTTAATATAGATATGGATATAAATATAAAGGTGCACATAGATACATTAAGAAGTTTGAATAATCATAGTAATAATATAGCTAATTATATTTATAATAAAGATATCATAAAAAAATATGGATTTAGTAGAAAGGATATATTTAATAAATTTAATTTATTAGAAATTGATGATAGTAAATCTATATGTGGCAAAAAATATTTAAATGATAGATTACAATATAATTATGAGTATTTTGGATATAATTTATATAAAGAACAATTATTTATATTTAATTTATTTGATGGTATGATAATGAATATAAAAGTTCGTAATTTAAATAGTAAACCTAAGTATATTACATATAATTTAGAATATTTATATAAATTATTTAATATTAAAATAGATGATAATTATATTGATGAGTTTATTTATGTTAATAATTTATCTGTGATATTTAATTTATTTAATATAGATATTAGTAAAAATATTATAGCTACTGAGGGTGAATTTGATGCGTTATTATTAAATAATGCAATAGCATTAAGTGGTGCTACAAATAATATTCCATTTGATATAGCAAATATATATTATTTATTTGACAATGATATTACGGGCAAAAAAGAAAGTATAAAAAAAATAAGAAATAAAGAAAATGTTTTTTTGTGGAGTAAATATTTAAAAGATATGAATATATTTGAAGATATAAAAGATATTACAGAATTATTTATATATATAAATAGTAATAAATTAAAAATGATACCATTAGTTAGTTATTTTTCTAATGATCCGTTAGATATTTTAAAAATTTAATATTATGGAAGATAATACAACAAAATATGACGATTTTATATTAAACGATGATAAAATGATCATCAAGAAGCCGTTAGATTATCCATCTGAGGATGATTTAAAAATACTTAAGGTCAATGGCATGTATGATATGACAAATTATGATATTAATAAATTAAAAAAGAATGATGTTGTAATAAAATCAAATAATAATGATATTATTGGTGATATTACAAGTATAAAATCTAATAATATTATTAATAAAGATAATCATACTAATATAAATAAAGCTGATGATAGTAATGATTTAATAAAAGTAATGATATCAAATGCAAAAAAACTTGATGTAGATATTAATATTAAATTATGTGTTAATATACCGTATTCTGGCTTTTTTGAGATGTTAGATGATGATTTTGTTAATAATAATGCTGATAAATTTATTGATGAAATTTTTAATTATATTAATGATAATGATTCTATAAAGAATCAAGTTAAAAATTTTCTTGTTGATTATTATCTTATATCAAAAAATAAAGATTGTGATGACAAATAGTGAGTTAATAGAATATATTTTATCAAAAGCAAAATATTATGCTGATAATATAAAAAAATATAGAAATGATGATGGTATATATGAGATTGAATATTTAGGTAATAAATATAATTTAAAATCTGTTACTACTATATTAAAAGAAATTTTATTAGATGAGACTATAAATGAATACAAAGATTTTAAAAATGAAGTTGGTGATGAACAATTTAATTTAATTACTCAGAATGCTATAAATAGAGGTAATGTTATGCATAAATATTTTGAAGAATATGCTATTGGATTGCAGAAAAATAATTTTGATAGTGATAATGCATTATTATATGCGCAACAGTCTGTTAAATCATATAAATTTAGTGATACTATAAATGAGAAATCAATTAATAATGGGCGGCGTCTTTTTTATAATTTGTATTTAAATGTGATAAAAGATGATATGAAAGTTCCTTTGTTAGTTGAGAGTTTTTTATTTTCATTGGATTATAATTATGCTGGCACTTGTGATATTTTATATATAGATAAAAATGGCAAATTAACATTAGGTGATTATAAAACAGCAAGTGGATTAATTAAAAAAGATTCATTAAAATTTCATAAATATAAATTTCAAATAGCAGCATATAAATATGCTTTTAAAGAATTATATGATATTGATATAGATAATGCTTCTATATTTATATCAACTATTAATGGGTGTCAGCGAATAGATTTATATCAACATGAATATGATGTTTATCTAAAAAATTTTTTAAAAAATATAAAAACCACATAAAAAAATATAATATTATGGAAACAAAAAAAACAAAAGAAACAAAAAATGAATTAGTTGATGATTCATTGATTAATGGATTAATTCTTGATTTAAAAAAGATGGAAGATGATTTAAATGCCAAGGAATACTTGATAGAAGGTGGCGTAAGTAGTGCTAATAAAATACTAGATTTTATAAAGAAATCAGCAAAGTGGCAGTATACTGAAATAGGATATGCCGTTGTTATAATTGATTATATTGAATCTTTTTTGAATAAAGCGAAAGAAAATCCAAAATTAGAATTTAAAGTACCTTTTAATGTTGCACAATATATTGTGCTGTTTTTAAGTAGATACGATGGGAAGGGCATTAATAAAAAATCATATGATTATTTAGAATTATTAAATTTAATGTCTAATGTGCAAAGAGAAATTAATGAAGACTATAATAAATATCATGATTTGCAAATACAAATTGATAATTTAACGGCACAAAAGGCAGAAAATATTAATAATGATATAAATTAAAAAATTTATATATTACAAAAATTAATTAAAAATTATGAATACACAGAATAATTATAATATGAATAATAAGTATTTATTTGTTATAATGTTATTAATAATAATGATAATGATGCAATTATGTACCGCGCGAAATCGTAGTGTAAAAAATGTAAGCAAACAAATAGATAGTATTGCAATAGAATTACATAATATTCATGAATACATGAATAAATTGCCTGATTATACTGATTTACGCATAGAAGGTTTAAAAAGTGAATTGCGTTCTATCCAGGCTAGTGATAGAAAAATATTAGATGTTAATAGACAAAAAGAAATACAAAGAGAAATAGATTCATTAATGAAATTAAAGTATAAGAATGAAAAAAAGTAAGTGGCATATATTTATTGTTGTCTTATTATCATCATTGTATATTATAACATCTATTATTTCTATGATACATGTAGTGTCATTTTTTAATATGAGTAATAATAAGACAATGTCAATAATATTAGCCGCTGCATTTGAAGTAGGTGCAATGGCATCATTAATATCTATTATAATAATGAAAAGTACTAATAAAATGATAGTATGGGGGCTTTTTATATTATTAACATCAATGCAAATAATGGGTAATATGTATTATACATATATAAATTTAACTGATTTCACTGGATGGATAGAACTTTTTGGATTAACTGATTTAGATATATATGCACAAAAAAGAATATTGAGCATTATTTCAGGTGGTATATTACCAATTATTGCATTAGGATATATAAAAGTATTATCAGATTATTTAAATATTAAAAATTATTATAATAATTTTGTTAATGATACTAATCAAGATGATATTATCAAAAAAAAATATGATAATATTGATAATGCAGATATAAATAATATAAAATTTAATAATAAAAAAAGAATACCAAAAACAATACCTGGATTATGAATAATTTAAAAGAAGAAGATAAAATTTTTTATAATGATAATAATATAAAAATCATTAATGATAATATAATAAATACTGATTTAATAGAAGAAAATTCTATTGATCTTGTTGTAACATCACCTCCATATAATTTGAATATAGACTATGAATGTGATGACGTCAATGATGATATGGAATGGGAGGATTATTTAGATTTTAGTAGAAAATGGTTAAGTAAAGTATATACATTAATAAAAGATGATGGAAGAATGTGTCTAAATATTCCTTTGAATATTACGTATGGTGGCAAAAGAATTATTATAGGTGATATAGTAAATATAGCAAAAGAAATTGGTTATGACTATCAATCATTAATAATATGGGATAAAGGAAATAATTGTGTTAGACATGTATTTGGGTCGTGGATGAGCGCTCAGTCTCCTTATATTTCATTAAATTATGAATGTATATTATTATTATCAAAAGGGAGTTGGGAAAAGAAATCTGGTAGTGGTATTTCTGATATATCTAGAAATGATTTTATAAAGTGGACATTAGGAGTATGGAATTTTAATACAGCTAAAGCAACTGTAATTGGTCATCCCGCTCCATTTCCTATAGAGTTGCCTAAGAGGTGTATTAAACTTTTTAGTTATGTTGATGATGTGATATTAGATCCTTTTTTAGGGTCTGGTACTACTTTAATAGCTGCTAAAGTATTAAATAGGAAGGGTATTGGAGTTGATATAAATAAAAAATATTGTGAATTGTCGTTAGAACGATTAAATAAAGAAGCAAGATTATCAGATGTATCAATATTTAGAGACATAATTTAATATTTTTTATAATAATTATACATAAAATTGAATAAATGAAAAATGATATAAAAGATATTAAATGTTTTACAACAGACACAAAAAGAAAGCTCCGTTCTTTAGACAGGAGATGAATTTTTGTAAATATAATAAAAGAAAAAAAATCAGATTAGTCATAT
>ERZ795060.4782-NODE-4782-length-11207-cov-5.105362_pt1 | contig 11207 bp, 7 predicted proteins | sample MGYA00375144_ERZ795060 | MGnify/ENA primary metagenome ERZ795060 (study PRJEB30189, sample SAMN05720157) | activated sludge metagenome | isolation source: anaerobic digester from wastewater treatment plant | place: Japan | collected 2015-05-15 ... | reverse complement strand
TATTTCCGTCGGGCCCGAGCGTTCGCAAACGATTATCCCCTCCGGCTCGGCCTTAAGCGGTTGGCGTTAACTACCGGTTCTCCTTCCCATGTAGTTAATAAAGATTGTATTTTATTTAATTCGCCACTGCAGGAATAGTTGGCTGCAGGGGCGAAATTTTGAATTATCAATAATTTATTGTGTGCATGGGCTGTTTTATTTGAAACCCTTGTGCACCGGGCCGGGAACGCCGGGTCAATCCTGGGGTTTTTGTTCGCCCCTTCTTACGGCGCTCAAGTCAGCAGGTTCATCAACCGGAGCGGCCGGAGAGTTAACACTTACTAGGAGGCGTCCCTTATGTTTTCCCGCATGGAGTTGGTCTATCTGCAGGGCGGCCAAAAACACCGCATCAACTTTAATGGGGCTTCCGCCGGCACCGTCAGGCTGCAACTGGACTGCAGCAGCCTGGAGAAGATGCGGCACGGGGAGTATTTTAGGGTTAACCTGGTTAGCGAAGAACCGCTGGAACTAATTGATTTTCAGGTGGAGCTTACCGGCGGACTGGGCAAAACAAAAGCCATGCTGGTAAACGGGTTTCAGTCCTGGAGCGGCAGCACCGAGCTGGGTCCCTCCGGCCGCATCCCGCCGCCTTTCCGCGGGGTCTACCCCATCTTTGCCCCTTACGGAGACTACCGTTTTACCGGCTACAGCGGCCGCCGCGGCCGGCTGCACTCCTGGACTTATACCTACTTTATTTATCCCGATGAGAGACTGCTGCTGTTAGGTTCTGTGGATGAAAGCGACGGCTATACCCTGTTTAATTACGATTATGGCCGTGATCGCCTGGTCATCCGCAGGGAATGCACCGGAGCGGCCGTGGAAAGATCATATCCGCTGCTGCGGCTGTATGTGGGACAAGGTGATGCGGATCAAGTTTTTGACGAATACTTTTCGCTGATGAAGCTGCCCCGCGGCAGCGCTCCCCGCGTTACCGGCTGGACTAGCTGGTACAACTATTACACCGGCATCAGCGAAGAGATTGTTCATCATAACTTGAAAGAGCTCTCCCGGTTAAAACTGCCCCTGGAGTATTTCCAGGTGGACGACGGCTGGCAGAAGGCCGTGGGGGACTGGCTGGAAGTTAATCATAAATTTCCGTCGGGGCTCGCCGCGCTGGCCGCCGCTATCCGGGAGAAAGGCTTTAAACCCGGCCTGTGGCTGGCACCGTTTATCTGCGAGCGGCGCTCCCGTGTTTTCAAGGAGCACCCGGAATGGCTGCTGCGCCATAAAAACGGGAAACCGGTGAAAGCCGGCTTTAACCCCCAATGGAGCGGCTTTTTCTACGCCCTTAATTTTTATGCCCCCGGTTTCCAGGATTACCTGAAAGAAGTTTTGTGCAAGATGCAGGAAGAATGGGGCTTTGAACTGCTAAAACTGGATTTTTTATATGCGGCGGCGCTGCTGCCGGGTCCGGGCAAATCGCGGGGCCGGGTGATGAATGAAGCCATGGAGTTTATCCACCAGCAGGCCGGGAACAGCAAGCTGCTGGGCTGCGGGGTGCCGCTGGGCCCCTCCATGGGGCGGGTGGATTACTGCCGTATCGGCAGCGACGTGGCCCCTTTCTGGGAATTTCCGGCCCGGGGGCTTAATTACCGCGAAAGAATTTCCACCGTTAATTCGCTGACCAGCACCATCGCCCGCCGCCACCTGGATCGCCGCGCTTTCCGCAACGATCCGGATGTGTTCCTGCTGCGCGATGGGGTACCTAAGAAAAATTTAAACCGCCTTACTTTTCACCAGCGGCAGACCCTCTATTTTTTAAATAATTTGTTTGGCGGCCTGGTTTTTTTCTCGGACAACGTGGATGAATATACCAGAGAGCAATTGCAGATACTGCGCAGCAGCTATCCCGTCCTGGAAACCCGGATCGGCCGGGTTGAAAAAGACCGTGATTTATACCGCATCGAGTTTACGGTGGGGAAAAAGAGATACCTTGCCTTCGCTAACTTGAGCCGCTTTTCCCGGGAAATAATCCTGGAAGAGGGCCTTTATTTTAACCCGGAGCTATTTGTGCTGCGCTCCGGGAGCAGGTTAAAGCTGGAGCCATACCGGACGGTCTGTTTTTACCGGATTGAACCCCGGGAGGACAGGGCTTATCTTTTGGGCAGCAGCGGGCATATTTATCCCGGCGCCCAGGTGCAGCGGCTGATAGCGCGGCCGGGCAACGTCACCCTGCAGTTGCATGCGCATGCATCACCCGGCACCCGGGTCTACCTGGGGGTGCCCCGGGGCATGGTCAACCTGCGGGTAAACAAAGAGAATTACGCCGTGTCCATTAAAGACAACCTCCATTTCATTACCGTTACCTACGGAGGGAAAAATATAAGCAGCCTGGTTATCGACCAATAGGCGCTTAACGATAACAAGATTGGCATACCACCCCCGGTGTCAAGTGCGGGTAAAGGCTGGCTTTTGATGGGAAGAGCCGGGGTGGAAGTGCCAAACAGGCAGGAGTGTTTATAGTTGTCAGATTCAACCGGCATATGCACTTTCTGTACCATGGCAGAACCATACTTATGTTCCAATGCGCTGGCCTATGCCATTGAAGACAGGTTTCCTGCAGCGGCCGGGCACAGTTTAATCATCCCCCGGCGCCATATCCTCACCATGGATGAATTGTTGCCGGAAGAGGCGGCGGCTCTGTTTGACTTGATTAAAGAAGCCAAGGCCATCATCCGCCGGAAGTATGGTGCCGACGGCTATAATATCGGCATCAATGAAGGTGTGGCCGCCGGCCAGACCTTGATGCACCTCCATATCCATATAATCCCCCGCCGTCATGGCGATGTTCCCGACCCCCGGGGCGGAATCCGCAAGGTACTGCCCTTCCGGTATCGCAGACATATTTCACCTGGCTAAAAGCGCATATTTAGCCCGGTCCTGGCCTTAAATCAAAAAATTTTACGAGTATTGCCAATACTGAAGGAGAATCGATAAAAAGAGAGAAATAAAAGATTTGAGCAGTAAAGAAATAGATTAAGAGGTTTATGTATGAATTATACATATGATATAACTAAAGCCAGTCTTTGTTTTTATTTGCGTTAAACTTTAGCCTTGCACGGAGGTAATCTGTGGGTTGCGGGGGGTTGACATGAAGCTTCCACAGGGTGCCGTATACAAGGGAGATATTGTTAACGGCAAGCAGCACGGCAAGGGGACTTTAACCTGGCCGGATGGCAGCAGCTATACCGGTGAATGGGTAAAGGGACTTTATCATGGTTACGGGGTGTACACCTGGGCCAGCGGCGATAAATACGAAGGCCAGTGGCGCGAAGACAAGATGCACGGCCAGGGCACGTATTACTTCAGCGACGGCCGCCGCTACAGCGGTAGCTGGGAAAATGACGAGATGCACGGCCGGGGGACCTATGTCTGGCCCAACGGGGCCCGCTATGAAGGGGATTTTGTCCACGGCACCTACGAAGGGCGGGGCACTTATACCTGGCCTGACGGGCGGGTTTACCGGGGGGAATGGAAAAATTCCTCCATGCACGGTACAGGTACCCTCACCTGGCCCGACGGCAGGAAATATTCAGGCAGTTGGGCCAATGATTTAAGAAGCGGCCAGGGGACCCAGACCTGGCCGGACGGGAGAAAGTACACCGGGGAATGGCACGAAAACAAGATGCACGGCCAGGGCACCCTCTTTTTCCCTGACGGGGGACGATTTATAGGTAAATTCCAAGAGGGGCAGCCCCTGGATCAGGGTCTCTATATTTTCCCCGACGGTACCCGTTATCGCGGCGCTGTCAAGGACGGCAGACCGCATGGCCGCGGTATTACCGTTAAACCGGATGGCTCTCGCTTAAACATAATCTATGAAAACGGCAAGCCTACGAAAAAAGGTTTTTTACACTATCCAGACGGCCGCAACTATGTCGGAGAGATGGAAAATGGACTGCCCCATGGAACGGGTACTCTTAATTTTCCCAATGGTGGAAAATTTGACGGCCTGTTTATCCGGGGCGAGCCTGATACCCGCGGTAAATATACATATCCTGACGGCGCCGTCTATACCGGCCAGGTCAAGGCCGGTATCCCCCAGGGTTTAGGTACTACTGTTTTTGCGGATGGATCCAAATATACCGGAGAGCATGAAAACGGCGGTCCCGGCTCTCAGGGTGAGTTCACCTATGCGGATGGATCCAGGTATACCGGTGATCTGGTAGCGGGGCGTCCTTGCGGGCGGGGCCGCGTCGTCTATGCAGACGGCGCCAGCTTCGCCGGGGAATTCCGCCATGGCAAATTGCTACAAGGAACCTATACCTTCGCCGACGGATCTTCCTACGTGGGAGATATGAAAAACGGGCGCCCTCACGGCAAAGGCGTACTAACATATGCCGGTGGCATTAAGCTTGAAGGAAAATTTAAAGATGGTAAACCGCCTGAAACGGCAACACTGATTTATCCTGACGGTGCCCGTTACATCGGACAAATTAAAAACGGTAAGCCCCATGGCAAAGGCACTCTGAGTTTTCCCGACGGTTCAGCCCAGGCCGGGGAGTTCCATGAAGGCAAGTTAATGGAGCAGGGTGAATACACTTTTCCCAATGGTGCCCGTTTCACCGGGGCTATGGATGGAGGCCTGCCTCACGGGCAGGGCGTCACCACTTTCCCTGACGGAAAAGTATTTATCGGTGTTTATGATCACGGAAAACCTAGACCCCACGGAACTTTGCGCCTGCCCGATAAGACAGAATACACGGGAGAGATTCAGAATGGCCGGCCCCATGGACGGGGCACTTATACCTGGCCGGACGGCGCCCGTTACGAGGGACAGTGGAAGAACGGCGTCTATCATGGTGAAGGGGTTTACTTTTTCGCCAACGGGTGCCGCTATGAAGGCGAATTTGTGGAAGGCAAACCGCATGGCCGGGGCACTTATACCTGGCCGGACGGCAGAAGATATGAGGGAGAATGGAAAGGCGGCCTCAAGCACGGCCGTGGGACTATCACCTATGCCAGCGGAAAAGTATATACCGGGCAGTGGAAGGATGATCGCATCGAGGGTGGAGGCATCTGCACCTGGCCCGGCGGTGACAAATACGAAGGCGAGTTTAAAGACGGCCTGCCGCACGGCCAGGGAGTATTTACGTGGAGCAACGGAACCAGGTATGTTGGCCAGTGGGTTGACGGGCGCAAGCATGGGTTTGGAACTATAACCAATGCAGCGGGTAAAAAATATTCCGGGGAGTGGAAAAACGATCGAATGGATGGCCAGGGCACCCTTACACTCCCCGATGGCACGGTAAAAAAGGGGTACTGGAAGAATGGCGAATACCGCGGTTAAGAGTTAAAGCCTATAAGTAATCTAAGGAGGTAGTAAGTAATTGGGAGATCCTCAAGTTGGTTCTAACAAGACGCTATCTTTGATACAATGTGCTTTTCCCGAATATGTAGTCCGATGCCCGTAGAAAGCCTTATTCTGCGGGCTTTTTGGCATTTCAAAAGGCACAAACCGGCCTGCGAATCGCGGCTGATATGCCTTTGCTGTCGCTGTACTCATTCCGGCTGTGCCTCCTTTCCGAAACCCCTAAATGTCAATCCTTAAAAAGTATAGGTATCCTTAAATTGTGTAGGAAACCTTAAAAGGTTTACCAAGCCTTCTCCAAATCAGACTCTGGGAAGGAATCAACTGTTCGGCCATCATCCAACGAGACCATATACAGGCCGCCGTTGATATCGATAATCGTTCCTTCCTGACCGCGCCAACGCACACGCACATGGTCACCGATGCGGAAACGCGGCGTGCTTTTCTTGGAGCCAAGCTCTGATGCCATTCCAGCGAAAGCAAACAAGCCGAACAGTTTACCCGGCTTTTTCTGCCTTGGCGATTCATCGACAGGCTCCTCAAATTCCTCGTCTTCCTCGTCGTAATGACAGTAACGCTTCTCCAAGTCAGCATAAATGTCATCGTCCATGCTGAACACGAGCTCCTCGACCTGCTCCTGTGTGAAATCACCAAGAGCCGAAGTCACCATCTGGTTCATACATTCTTTACTGACAAAGCCCTGCATTTCCACAATCTCATCCGGAGTAAACCGGACGCCTGCGGCCATTGCTTTCTTTGCCAGACGTGAAGCAGCTTTCTCGTCGGAATTCATTTGGATGATTTCTGCGACCTGTTCATGGCAGCCAAACGAGGTCAGCTGTGAAATACGACTGACCTGCGTGCTATCTGCCCATTCATAAAATTTGTCGTAGAAATCTTCCCATGTCATAGCTTCTTCATTCCTCACGGATAATCAGTTCTTTAATGAAACCGACAGTTCTCCTCCGAAGTTCGTCGTTACAAAAGCCTCGTCCTGCAGGATCGCTTCTTTTGCCAGACGATATTCAAATGGGAACAAGAACGGGAACTCTGCCAACGCAGAGAAAGTGTAATAACTGCTTCCTCCGAGGTACATAGCTACCTTTGTCATGAAGGTTACGATTTCAGGATTTGTCACGCTGATCTTTACTCGTTTCTGTTTTCCGACCGCAGGTGATTCCACTCCGCCAAGCTCACGCATGGTCGAGATGATCTTTGTGGTGGAATAATCGACCGTGCCTCTCTCTCCATATTCATCAAAGGTCTTTTTACGAATCTGCGTGGTGGTAATCGTATCCTCAAACTCGAACATCTTACCCATCAGCCTGCTAATATCCAAGAATACAGGATAGGCCAGTGGCATCATGCACCAGCCGATTTCAGTCAGGTTATCCGGGTATTTCTGTATCAGCCTCCGACCTTCTTCCTGAAGCTGCTCTACGCCTTCTGAATTCAAATACCAGATGCGCATTAAAATCTCACGAGCCTTGCGTCGGTTCGTGGGACTATCTATTTCATAGGAAAGATGCTCCTCCAGCTGCTTTCTATATTCAGCCTCCGGGAGATTATCCTCCAGCAAGGCTACGGCTTTTCTCATCCAGCCTTGCTTCACTACTAAACTTAATCCAACCATCTTAGCCATTATTCTGCACCGCCTTTATTTTGATAAAAGGTACCACTACCTCGTCGAGCGACATCCCGCCATGCGTCATAACGGCCTCGCCTTTAACATCAAGTGATTCTCCTACATTACAAATCAAATAGTCATATTCCTTTGGAAGGTAATACTTTGGATACTCAATCAATCCGTATTTCTGGATGAGCGACTCCTTGTCTGCAAAATCCTTCAGCACCACCATCTTGTGACTCTTTGTCTCGACCTCTACTCCGGAGCCCATGATCCTGCCAAGTCCTACGCAGGCCGTGTTTCCGTGATCTGCCGAGATGTAAACATCAAAGCCATCTGCAAGGAACCGCCGTACCATATTGCTCAGTTTCTTTTGCCCAGTCAACAATTTAATATCGTGATACATTCCGATGCGTCCCTGCGTCTGGGCATGTACCATATCATCGACATCGTTGATGATAACTGCACCGCAGCGTACAAAGGAACCAAAGCTCGCATCGTAGCCGCGCTCGTATCCGATCTGTGCATCTGTATAGCCGAGCTTCTTGGCGCAGTCAATAAACTCGGTTTTCTCCTTGCTCTGTTTCCACGGTTCCACCAGCTGGCTTGGATATTTATTGGAAAGCAAGCATTGACGTGAGATTGAGGTGGTTGACGGGATCATGGCAAAGGCCGCAGCCTGCTCATACTTGATCCCATCGAAGGACGTGGAGAAGATTCTCCAATCAAACTCCGACATGCCGTCCATCACGATAATCACAAACTTCTCGCTGTGCTCATGCATATAATCCATCGCCTTGCTGACGAGCACCGGCGTGTCTTTGTCTATAGAGGACGATAGCTTTCCAAATTGCTCAAGCGCGTAGTTCTGAAAAATACCATTGATTTCAGTCGTATCCAGCTCTATTTCACTTTGAATCGCCAACAGATCTAATCTGGACTTTTCCTCCGCGATTGCAAACCAGTCCTTATAGTTCTTCGCCTCGACCACCCGGCTCATCAGCTCGGACAGCTTCTGCTGCAAATACCACTGTACGTTCGCCTTGGCATAGACCTTCATACGCAGAAACTGCGCAGTCGCTTGCCGGGAGCGCAGGTCGTCGAAATTTGTCGAATAGACATTACAGAGCAGGTCAAAATCAGTCTCTGTTTTGCCCTTCAGCTCCTCCGGATTCAATTTTGGGAAGAGATGCTGCAAGGACACCTCATAGGCGCGGAGTCGCCTGTGCATATCATAGGGAATATAGCTGTCCGTATGTGCCAGCACTACCAGCTTGGCATCATTGGAGTACAGCTTCTCCTGATAGTTTATCCGGAATTTCAGGTCATCCTCGTAAACGACAATCTCAAAGCCATGTGCCGAGAACGCAGACGTATAATCAACCTGCTGGTACATATCGTCGTTGTCCACGAGCAGAACTTTCTTCGAGTATGGCGCAGACGATTTCTCGTACACATAGTCTCCGAACATCAGTTACGCCTCCAATCTGATCATTATCATCATGCGGAAGTCCGGGTAGACCTGACTTCCTTTTTTATATTCTGCCTCAATGGCAGCCTTCTCGCGCTCCAGCTTTGCCAGTCTGGAACGACGGATATTTTCAATTCCAATATGCTCAGCGGCCTCTGTTCTGAGCTGCAGAGCGTACATATACTTGGTGTAGCTTTCCTTCTTCGTCTGGATCTGCTTATCCTTCAGCTCGACGAATGTGTCATAGGCAAAATCCATGCACATCGCTTCGAGCTTCTTATATTCTTCCTCTGAAATGTTCGGTGCCGACTTTACCGTCAGCTTGCTATTCCCATCAAGGAATACGTCCATCAGACGCTTTCCGGCCATCGGACGCAGGATAAATTTCTCGTTTACAAAGATAGGAATGATCCTCTTACCGCTTTCTTCATCGGAAATAGAGAGCTCCCATAGCATGAAGTAACCTGCCTCATTCGGAAAGTCCTTGATGCCTATGGAGAGGAGCTGGGAGTCATGATCCTGAATGATGCTCGTCCGCAGGTGCTTTGTGATCTCCACATCGTTTATGCTGATGCGGTCAATGAGCCGAAGATCGTGGCCTTTCCAGCTTTCGTAGTAAGCCATCATCTGGCGCAGGGCACCATCTACATCAAAGTCTGACTCTGTTCCGACAAGGCTCCGCAAATCTTTTTCTTCGCGGATAATGTCCTTATACTTCTGGGCATTGGCGACCTGCTGCTTCACTTCCGACTCAACCGGATACAAGTTTTTCTCTACAGAGCGTGGCTTGCCGATGGAGTTCATGTAGACCTCGGTGAAATCAACCTCGGCCGCCTCGCTGTCGAGAACATCGGAATACTTGTCCACACCCATTTCTTTGAAGATAACGGAGAGCTTTTCTTCCAGCACTTCCCGGACGCGACACTCGACCGTATCCGTAATAATAAAGTTGTAAATATGGACATCGCGCTGTTGGCCGATACGATCTGCACGACCACAACGCTGTTCAATCTTCATCGGATTCCACGGCAGATCATAGTTGATGATGATATTGGAGAACTGTAAGTTCAAACCTTCACCACCGGCATCCGTAGAAATAAAGATGTTGCTCTTAGTCTTGAATTCAAGCAGCGCCTCATTGCGCTCCTCAATATTCATCCCGCCATTCAGGATTGTAACCGTAAAACCATGATTCTCCAGCAGCTTCTTCAAATAAGCCTGCGTGGCCACAAACTCCGTAAAGACGATGATTTTCTGGTCACGGTCTTCGCTCAAAATCTCATCAATGGTATCGACCAGCTTTTCCACCTTGACATCCGGATACTGAAACTCTGCCTGCTTGGCAACAGCGATGATACGCTCCAGCTCCTCGATTTCCGCATCGATATCCAAGGACATAGCCTCAATAGCTTCCTCGACACCGTCCTCGATATCAAGTTCGGCCAGATCCTCTTCTGTTAAAGAACCAATACGTGTGCTCTGGGTCTTCAGTACCTGCAAGCGGCGCTCCAAGCTCTGACGAACGGCTGCCGTGCTGCTGGTCACCATACGCTGCATGATAATCAATAAGAAGATCAAGCACATGTTCTTCTTCCGGTTTCGTCGAGCCTTATCATAGGTCTTGGAAACATAGGTGCTGACCAGCTGATATAGCTCACGCTGGAGTGTGTGCCGCTCGTCCCAATTCAGCTCCACCAGATGCGTGATCCGGTTCTTGAAGAGCCGATTTCCGTTGTTGTCGATTGCCTCGCGTTTCTCTGTGCGAATCAGATAAGGAGCAACCTGCTCCTTCACAATCGATTTTGCATTCGGGAATGCCTCTTCATCCAGAAGCCTCACCAAACGCAGGAACGGCTCCGTCTTACCGTTGTGCGGCGTGGCCGACAGCAGAAGCAAATATGGACTTGCCTGCGAAAGCAGGTATCCCAGTTTGTAGCGTGCTACCTCTCCGGAAGAACCAGCGACACGGTGTGCCTCATCTATGATGATCAAATCCCAACCGCTGTTAATAATCGAATAGATTCTTTCTTCGTTATATTTCTCAACACGCTCATCCGTCCAACCTGCGTGCTTTTCAATAGGCTTAATGGAGTCCATCGGAGAGATGACCTGATCAAACTGACCATAAACATCATCCGCATCTGTGAGACGGCGGATCGTGTCATAATCAGACGGCAGGATCACTTGAAACTTCTCGTGGAACTTCTCCTGCATTTCAGACGCCCACTGCGTAACAAGACCGGTCGGACAAACGACCAGAACTCGCTGCACGAGGCCACGGCTTTGCAATTCCTTAATGATCATCCCTGCCTCGATAGTTTTACCAAGACCGACCTCATCCGCCAGAATATAGCGGATGTTGTTTGTCACCATTGCGCGGTTCAGCACATGGAGCTGATGCGGCAGCGGAATAATCCCGCTCGAAAGTGCGGAAAGAAAACCACCGGCGGTCTCGTTCTTGATCTTGGCCAGCAGAGTGACATAGCGCAGATAGTTCTCATCGTACTGAGCTGCACTGCCGCCTTTATTCAGTTGTTCTTCGGTCGCTTTATAAACCTGACCTGTGGCAGAATCGAAAACCTTGTAGGACGTGTATCCCCACATCTCGATTCTTTCCAGCACCTGAACATTGGCACCGGCTACAGAATCAAAAACGAAATCACCGGTATTAAACATCACATTGCTCCTTTATTACACGCGGCTTATTCCTCCTTTTCTGTGGATACTGGCTTGACCTCCATAATATCGGACACATCGCA
>ERZ795060.4778-NODE-4778-length-11210-cov-4.897355_pt1 | contig 11210 bp, 7 predicted proteins | sample MGYA00375144_ERZ795060 | MGnify/ENA primary metagenome ERZ795060 (study PRJEB30189, sample SAMN05720157) | activated sludge metagenome | isolation source: anaerobic digester from wastewater treatment plant | place: Japan | collected 2015-05-15 ... | reverse complement strand
AGATCCTTCCCTGGAGACCTGCCGATAAACGTGTTGCACGGTTTATTTGTGATGTCTACACCTATGGGAACAAACCATTTGAGGGAGATCCACGCTCTGTTCTGAAACGGAATCTTGATGAGGCTGCAAAATTAGGATATACCTTTAATTGTGGGCCAGAACTAGAATTTTTTGTCTTTAAAAGAGATGAAAAGGGACAGGCCACCACTGAGTTTGTAGATCATGGAGGTTATTTTGACCTTGCACCCAGTGATGCTGCGGAAGATTTACGACGTGAGATAGTTCTCGCTCTGACTGAAATGGGATTCGAAATTGAAGCATCCCATCACGAGGTAGCAGACTCTCAGCATGAAATTGACTTTAAATATGGAGATGCACTCTCGGTTGCAGATAAAGTAATTACCTTTAAGTTTGCTGCAAAAACACTTGCTCTTATGAACGGGATGCATGCCACCTTTATGGCCAAACCAATTGCCAGAATAAATGGTACTGGTATGCATACCCATGGGTCCCTCAGTAAGGATGGAAAGAATGTCTTTTATGATCCCAATGCTGAGAATCAGTTATCTGAAATTATGATGTATTATATCGGAGGCCTCATAAAGCATGCAAAGGCTCTTGCACGTCTTGGAAACCCGACCATAAATTCGTATAAACGTCTGGTTCCCGGATATGAGGCTCCGGTATACATTACCTGGAGTGCTGCAAACCGTTCTGCATTAATCCGTGTCCCAGCAGCACGAGGAAACAGTACCCGGGCTGAATTCAGAAGTCCGGATCCGACATGTAACCCATATCTGCTCTTCGCCGGTATGATAGCAGCCGCCCTTGACGGCATTAAAAACAAGATTCTCCCACCACCACCCACGGATGTCAATATTTACCACCTGAGTGAACAGGAGCGGAAGGACCGTGGAATTGAGATGCTCCCCGGCTCTCTGATCGAGGCAAATGATGAACTGTTAAAAGACAAAGTCATCTGTGATGCACTTGGCCCGCATATCGTTGAAAATCTAACCAAGATCGCTATTGCAGAAAATGATGAATTCAGACTTACTGTTCATCCATGGGAGATTGAGCGGTATATTAATAACTTCTAAATTTTTTCTGTCGGTTTTTTTGCTGGTTTCCTTTTTTAACAATCTTATACTACAAGAGAATACGAGACTTTATAAGACTAATATTCTCATGAATTATCTAAATCTGAAAATTTGAGAGGATTAAACTAAATAGTATCTTATTGAACATATATATGATGGAAATCCCACGGGAACAGGTCTGTATTCTTATTCCAACCCTGAATGAAGAACCTACTATCGGCCCTCTTATAAATAAATTTCATGATATAGGATATACGGATATCCTTGTAATAGATGGAAACAGCTCTGACAAAACCAGGGAAATCGCTCAGAATGCAGGGGCAACAGTGCTTATTCAAAAGGGAAAAGGAAAAGGTGCAGCTTTTATCCAGGCAATTGAAAAAATTTCTAAACCCTATGTAGTTCTCATCGATGGTGATAATACCTATGATCCAGCAGAAGCCGATTTACTTGTCCTCCCTCTTCTATCTGGATATGATCAGTCACTGGGTAACCGTCTCATACCCCCCAATTATGCATCATTTAATCATTTAAACCTCCTTGGCAATCGGATTTTAAATTGGCTATTTAAAGTAAGTCATGGCCGGTATCTTTATGACATCCTGACCGGGTACCGGGCATTTACACGTGAATCACTCCGAAGAATGCGACTGTATGAACAGGGTTTTGGAATTGAAACAGAAATTTCATCGGAATCGGTCAGAAATGATGACAAGGTAGCGATTATTCCTGTATCCTATGGGGTCAGGATCGGGAGTGATACTAAACTCGATCCCCTCCATGATGGTTTTAAAATCGGTCGAACTATCTACCGGTTGGCAAAATTAAACAATCCAATGTTTTATTTTGGAATAATTGGAATGTTTTTTCTCTTAACCGGTGGGATTATTGGTATTTATATAATTATTGACTGGCTCAAAAATATTGATCATATTCCACTTACAATCCTGTCAGTAACCCTGGTAATTGTCGGAATCCAGATCATAATGTTTGGTATCCAGGCGGATATTCAGCTTGCGAATCAGCGGGAATTATATCACGAAATTCAAAAACTTCAAAAAGGCCGATAATTGGAAAGAACAAATTGTAACATTTATCTGTAATTATCAATAACCTTAGTAGGCATCTGCGGTAATAGTCTAGCGGCAGGACAGGGGCTTCCCAAGCCCTTAGCCCGGGTTCGAATCCCGGTTACCGCATTATAATTCATATCTCAAATAATTTTTTAATGAATCAATTTCCCTAATTTTCCGTTCATATTCATTTATCATCGCATCTCTTAATTCATTAAGTATTTCATCTGGTTTTTTGACAATATGAAAAATTTTCACAGGACGACCTTTTTTTTCCCTGACATACCGGATAACATCTATCCATTTATATTTCATGAGATCGGTGATTGCAAGGCTGACTTCTGGTTGTCTTAAATCAGTTAATAGTTCTATATCCCGTGAAGAGAGATCTATATCCTGTAACATGAGAGCCAGAACAAGAGCACTATTTTTTTTTAAGCCGATATTCCATAAAAGTTCTGCAATCTCTTTCTGATCTTTGGAAATTGATGTTTTAAAATTGGGATCGATCATCGTCCATTATTATATTGATTGAATAATATAAAAATAAGATCATAGTTAAATTTTCAAAACCATAACTATCTAGTATTAATCTCGCCATTCCATTGGCGATATCATGGGCTACAAAGAGGGTTTTCTGAAAAACATATCAATAATGAGTTTTTATATTTTTATAAGTATAAAAGATCAGATAAAGTTAATGATCTTTTATATTCAATTTACAAAATGAAAATTAAATACTCATATTTCGTACCCTCGAAAATCATCAGATATTTGGATTATTCTTCGATAAATTACTTGTAAATATTTTCAGATATTTGAACTATACGGCCCTTTCGACAATCATGTCAGACATTATCTGTGTGTCCCAGTATAATCAATTATAATTTCTGATATATAGAGAAAGATTATTACCTTAGAGAAAATTTTCTTATAATTCTCTGATTATATTGTAACCCTTATATGAGTTAGAATTCAATTATAATGCAATATAATGAAAATTTTGCCTTGTCTGACATTTCATGGAAGATCATCAGAGAGAGATTGGGTTATCGGAATGAATCTTCCCAGATTTCATCAAAGGCATATCCTTTGAAATTAGTAGATATGTTTAACTTAATATATTTTAATAGAAAATCAATAACTCTCATCTATAAAGCCAGGATACTCAATGAACTTGGAAATAAATAACAGACTTACCAAATAATTCATAAAGCAAAGAGTTTGGATCCGAAAATTACCTTGGAGATGGCTGGACATCTGGTGCATGATTAAATTGAGATATTTCAGGAACCAGATACTATGTATTCGGGCATGAAATCTATAAAACAAGAAGATTGTTAATTTTTAGATTTATATGATTATTTGTATATGTTCTATTGCATGGCATATTTTTATATACTGAAGAAGAACAGATACGTTGGGGGGATTGATGAGACCTGTGAAAAGATCCTTTTCTTCAATACGGTCTCGTCATCTTCATCTGATCTTCTCCTCCTTGTTTTTATAATATGAGATGATTTCTCTACAATCTGAAAAGAACTCAGAAATGATATCCTTGCAGGGATTATCAGCAGGGTAAGTGAATGAAAATTATATCCATATAGACAACCCTTTCTATCTGATGCATCATGTTAGAATTATTTCATTGTAACATCTGCGGGCAAATGGTCCTTGTAGTTCATGAAGGGAAAGGAACCCTGGTATGTTGCAATCAGCCAATGGTTCATCTTCCTGAAAAGCACGGAGATGAAGAGGGGAAAGAGAAACATGTTCCGGTTGTGGAAAAGAGAGAAAGCGGAATTAAGGTAAAAGTCGGATCCGTGCCTCACCCCATGGTTGATGACCATTATATTCAGTGGATAGAAGTAATGGGTGATACGTATCTTCAGACATCCACACTAAAACCTGGAGATAATCCTGAAAAAGAATTTTGTGTTCCTTTTGATTCTGTAAAAAAAGTCAGAATCTATTGTAATAAACATGGATTCTGGGTTACTCATTAATATACCTTTTTTTGATTTTATGCAGTTCTGATACAATAATACCGATTCCTTTATCTTATTCTCACGCCATTTCAATTCAGGGATTGGTGTGACTGAACGAAAACTTTTTTCAATTATTATCTGGTTTGTTATCATTAGTGGGATCATAATCTGTACTGGAGATACAAACCAGTCTCAGGGACTTTTTGGATCATATGTGATACATTCAGATCCGGCTGGTGCGGAGGTATATATTCAGGGAAAATTATATGGAACAACCCCGTTACTCTTTATTCCAGATAATTTCATGCTTCCGCCATGGACTATTGTCCTCAAAAAGGAAGGATATCAGAATGGCTCAATTATCATTTCAGAGAATTTAAAACCGAATACGCAGAAAGAAATCTCATATACACTCATACCGTCACAAAAATATGGCTCAATTTTTGTAGATGCTCATCCAGTTGGCTCGTTGGTAAATCTTGATGGAAACTCACCAATCCCTCTTCCATACACATTTGAACATGTCCCGGAGGGAATCCATACAATTCAGGTCAGTAAGGCGGGGTATAAACCGTATGTAGATGAAAAAGTGGAGGTAACAGAGTGGTCGCAGATTTCTATACATGCGATCCTTATCCCAAATTATGAAAGGAAAGAACTCGTTGTCACCTCAACACCCCCGGATACAGAAATTCTGGTCGATGGAATATACCGGGGGAAAACAACCAAAGATATTCCCTTACTGATAGGACCGCTGAATGATGGACAACATATTATAACGGGGCGGATGAACGGATATCACGATACCATAACTGATGTATTTACCAGGCAGGATCGCTCCGCAAATATTCATCTTGAGTTGATACCGGTACATTCAATTCCCCGTTCATCAACAATACAGATTAAGACCGTTCCACCAGGATCTGATGTGTTATTAAATGGAATCTGGTTTGGGACCGTTCCAGCCGATGGATATCTTGTTCTGAATGATATCCCTCCAAACCGGTATAAAGTGACCATTACTCTTGATACCTATAAGGATTATGTTATGTGGGTGTTCCCAAATCCAGGTGAGACGGTAACAATTGAGAAAGAACTCGAGCCAGTCTTAATTTAAAAAGAATATGTTTAAAGATCAGGTTCTATACTCTCCCTATGCCGGGAAATATCCAAGCCTACCTGTTCTTCTTCTTTTTCTCTGAGTCCAATAATGTTATTACTAGCTAAGGCCAGAATTCAGGTCCCGATAAAAAAATGAGATTCTCAGAAAATCTCAAGAGAGGTATGATAATATAATATGGTCAGGTCATAGGTACCAAAATAAAAGAGATATCTCTTACATATTCTTATGCGGGCACAACTCTTCAGTAATTACCACACCAAATATATACGTCGGTGTATTATCTCCCGCAGATACCGGTGATTTCTCGATAATGACTGGGCCTATAGTACCATCAGGCCTGAAAAAACGGGTAACCACATGGATATGTGATACGGCATTCTGATGAATCAGTTCGTCATTTCTGAGTAAAAACTCTCTCGCGATATCCGGTGACATCACCTGCTGTGCATGTTTTCCGATGACAGAATCCGGATCACTTTGGATTAACTCACAAAATGCGGAATTTGCAATAAAAAACACTCCATCCTCGCGAAGGATGAAGATAGGATGGGGAAAGTTCGTTATAAGACGCTGTATCAGCGTTGCCTGAAGTAATTGGGCCTCTTCCTGTTCTTTCCATCTGGTCATGTCAGTAATAAGAATATACCCACGAATGACATCACCGAAGGGGACCAGTTTTACACGGATTGAGAGATAAATTGATTCGCCGTCTTTTCTCTTCGCCCAGAACCGTATCTCTTTCATAGAGCCCTTGTTGTGTTCTGCCTCCCTGAGAGCTTTCTCAAATCGTTCTTTCTCTTCCGGAATTGCAAGGTTTTCAGGTCGAAGATTATGAATTTCATCTGCTGAATACCCGGTAATTTCACAAAGGCGCTGGTTATAGAAGATGACTTTTTTCTCTCCGGATTTGATCTCGGATACAATAAGTCCGTCTGATAAATGGTCAGACACGCTTCTGAAGAATTTTTCGCTCTCCTGCAGAGCGTTAAGTGCCTCTTTTTCTACGGTAACATCCTCAAGGATGATGGTATCTGCAGAACTACCATCCTCAAATACCGTGGGAATTACCTTCCCCCGAAAAAACCGTGTTTCAGATCCTTCCCGAATGATTTCAAAGGATTCCTGCTGCGATGAGAGTATGCCGGCCAGATTTTTTAAAAAAATTCCATTTGCAGGATTAGGAGGATTTATCTGATTAATCCTTTTTTGAAGAGAATCAGTAGCATTGATCTCTAACATGTGAAAAAAAGGATCATTTCCCTGAATAATTCTCATATCACGGTCCAGAACAAGGACAAGATCAGTTGTGTAGGAGAGAAGGGCTGAGAGGGGGACACGGGATGAAAGGGTGAATACTTTCGCCATCCCAAACGTCCTCAGGTCCACATGACCTGATGCGTGAAGAATATCCAAGTAACGCCCGGTTGAGTGCTTATTTCGCCCAAGAGCAGATGCTATCTCAGTGACACTCATCCCCTGGGGATGATTTCGGAGTAGATCCTTAATATGGGCCAGTTCATCAGCCAACCGATGCATACATATCAATGTACATTCGTGACACAAAAAAGTTACTCATATATTTAACACATATAGGATACACCTATGTGTAACACATAAACAAAATAAATATATACTTTCATATTCCACGGAGATATACGCACGTGAAAATTACTCAGGTGTACAGTCCATGAAAAAAGTATTAGTTTCAGATTTTACCACTCAAAAAATCCTGCAATGGAGCAGGGTGCCTTCCATAATTCTCATCGGATTATGTCTGGCAGCACTATGTATATCACCAGTCATGGCCGGAACAAAATACCTTTCCGGTGAGCCGAACTTAACTGCAGCAATCTCCGGACTGAATGAATTCACGCCGGGAACAACGGTTGAGCTTACTGTTCTGATTGAGAACACCGGGCTGAATTACATTAAGATGGTTCAGTCAGGTATTGTTGACCGCGATGATGTTCCTTCTACTGCAAAGATGGTCCGGGTCACACTGCTGCCTGATGGTGCTCCAATCCTTATCAAATCAGACACCCAGATGATAGGTGACATTGCAGGTTCTGAATCCAAACCGGTAAAGTTTCAAATCAGAGTAAAAGATGATGGAAAAGCAGGAACCTATAATCTTCCGGTTCAGATTGAGTATACATACCTTGCTGCAGCTGAGCAGGTTGGAACAGACAGCGTTGTGAACCGGTACAGCACCAAGAAAGTAAATTTAATTGTGCCGTTTATTGTAAAATCGGCAATTAACCTTGATGTTGTAAAAGTTATTCCTGAAGATATCAATGCCGGAGGAGAAGGGTTTGTTACCATCACTCTCAAAAACAGTGGTGCAGATACCGGCCGAAAAGCAATAGCCAAATTATCACGGTTTGGAAACTCCCCGGTGGTACCGGTTGACAGTACCGTATATATCGGTGACTTTAAACCCGGTGATGTTGTTGATGCAAAGTTCAAGGTATCAGTAACAAGAGATGCAGAACCTCAGGAGTATCCCCTTGAAGTTCTTGTCACCTATCAAAATGCTGATGGTGAATCAATGGAAACTCCCTCAGAACAGATCGGTATTCCGGTTGGAGGCAAGATCAAGTTTAGTATGGTCAATGATCCCCCAAAGGTGACAATAGGGAGTAAACAGGTCATAGAGGTTGAGTACCGGAATGATGGTGATGCAACTGCGTACAGCTCTGAAGCCCGTATCAGTGCAGTAGATCCCTTCTCAAGCGATGATGATCTCGCATATCTTGGAGACATTAAGCCTGGTGAGACTGCTGTAGCCAAATTCAAAATTACTACAAACGCTGACGCGATTGAAAAAACCTACGGTCTTGATTCAGAGATCAGATATCGTGATGCCCTCGATAACAGCCAGATATCCGACACCATTAAGGTGCAGATAACTGCCGGTAAACCAGATGGTCTCTCTGCAATACTCTCTAATCCAATCATCATCGCCGTCATACTCATTGCAATAATTGGTGCAGCCTACCGGTACCATACCACCCGCAGAAAAACTGCAACTGTATAAGGAACCTCGTGGAGAACCACCATGCGTTCCATTTTTGAAAGCATCTCATCGGTTATAGTGAACCGGCCAAAACTGGTTCTTGGAGCACTCTTTCTCATTTTTATCGCTTCAATAATCGGAATGACGATGCTCAAGATGCAAACCGGGAATGAGACATATCTAGATAAGAATTCACCGAAGGGAATTGTATTCTCCCATTATGAGGATACCTTCAGCCAGGACACGCTTGTCATTCTCATAGAGAGTAATGATCCTTTAAGTCCTGATGTCATCGCATATATCGATGAAATTACCCCGGGCCTTAAAAATCTGCAATACATCTCCTCGGTTTCAAGCATTGCTGATCTGGTGAAACAGACTAATAATGGAGTAATCCCACGTTCTACCGGTGAGATTAAAAAATTAAAAGAGAACATTCCGGCTGAAGTATTAAACAGATACATTCCATCCAATCTTCTGACCATGATGATGATCAAGCTGGATGTCGGGATGACAGATCAGAAACAAAAGAGCGTGATGAATAATGTCCGTTCGTTCCTGAACAGTTCACATCCCCCACCGGGAATTACCGTTACTTTAACGGGAAACCCGGTCTTCAAGCAGGAGATGGGCCAGGAGCTGAGTAAATCCATGGGGACACTTATTATGGGTGCCATGATCCTGATGGTGATTGTAATGGGTATTCTGTTTGCCTATGTCAGTCATCGTTTTATTCCGGTTTTAATAGTCGCTATCGGACTTATACTCACCTTTGGTATCATGGGACTCTTTGGTGTGAATATAAATACCGCCGTTATTGCTGCGTTTCCTGTACTCATTGGACTTGGCATAGATTATGCGATCCAGTTTCATGCACGACTGGAGGAAGAGGCACGGAAAGGTCCTCTCGCTGAAGCGGTCAAAATTACCATCACACGAACCGGTCCGGCAGTACTCTTTGCAATGCTTGCAACAACGATGGGATTCATCGCGATGTTTATCTCTCCGGTTCCAATGATCCGATCGTTTGGTCTTGTCGCAATCATCGGTGTTAGTGTCTGTTATTTGACTTCACTCATCGGAATTCCTCTTATTGCGGTATTGATCCGGTATAAGCCAAAAGGAAAACAGGGTGAGGAAAAACCAACCCGTGCAGATCTTATACTCTCAAAAACAGCAGTTACGATTGCAAAAAACCCACTGCCTGTTCTGATGGTTGCTGTACTCATAGCATTTATCGGCCTTCAGGTTGACCCGTCAATCCCCATATCAACAAATGAACGGACATTTGTTCCCTCTGATATGCCTGCCAAGATTTCGCTTGATAAAGTCAGTAGAACAATCGGGTCCACCACACCTGTTCCGGTACTTGTCACTGGAAACAATGTTATCTCACCAGACGTCCTCCGGTGGATAGAGCGATTCCAAAAGAATGAACTCAGTCTTTATATGGAGATAACAGGTTCCACAAGTATTGTCGATTATATCAAAATTTATAATAACGGAACGATTCCTTCAACTCAATTCGAAATTGATGAGGTCATAGCAAAAATTCCGGAAGGTATCAGGAATGAGTATGTAAATGGCAGAACAGAAACCGTCATTGAATTTTCAACCAAGCGTCTTGAAATGCCACAACAGGATGAACTCAAGACCCAGATGAATAATGACCTAGTTCTTATAACGCCTCCGCCGGGTATCAGTGCATCAATAACCGGAACTTTTGATCTCTTTACCACGCTCATCTCAGATATCGCTGAAAGTAAGGAGCAGATGACATTATTAGGATTTATCCTGATAGTTGCATTCCTGGCTCTGATTTACCGGAAAATACATGCTGTCACTCCAATCGTTCCGATTGTATGTATCGTAGGCTGGAATGCAGTTGCCATGCTTATCCTGAACATTGATTACACTCCCATGACTGCCTGTCTTGGATCGATGACAATAGGGGTTGCTGCAGAGTATACCATCCTCATTATGGAACGGTATCTGGAAGAACGGGAGACTGCGGCAAATACACTTGATGCGATTCGTGAAAGTGTCAGGAAGATCGGATCAGCCATTATGGTATCCGGGTTTGCCACATTCTTTGGATTTTCAGCCCTCATGCTCTCAAACTTTAATATGATCAGCAATTTTGGTCTGACCACGGTGATTGCAGTCTTCTTCTCTTTGATTGGAGCGGTCGCAATCATGCCGGCAGTGTTGTCGGTTCTGGATGAACTTATTCGTGATGTGCATACCATTGAAGATAAGGTACTCCATCATCCCCATAAGGATTAATCCCTTTTTTCTGATACCATACGTACCTTCCAGAATCAATAGCTCCTCATCGGTCAGGAGCGGAAAAGACCAGTATCCGGAAAATTATACTGGATACAACATCGCTCGGTACTCATCAATGTCAGGCAGGAAGAATTGTCTGATTTCCATTCGATTCCTGATATTAAAACTGTTTTCGCTATTTTTAAAGCATTCCAGGAGATTATAGAAGCTTTCATGAACTGTATAGAATGTATCTCATAGAATACCAGCATACCGCCACGAAACGATTATTCAGCGATTCCTGGTACCTGGCAATAAATCCGATGTTCATTTTTACCCGATCTTTCGCCGAATTTCAGTCCACAGACTGACGAGGGAGAGACTGATGAGATTTAATGTTGTGGTGGTATACCACAGGTATGATTCGATCTGAGTCAGATAGACAATCCAGCCTGACCACAGGGCGAGACAGATGATTGTAAACGTGATCAGTGTATCAAGAGAGAGAAAGATCAGGGATGCATTCATACCTCTCCCTATCTGGGCAAGAGTACAGAATTCAATCAGATCTGCCTTTCCAATGAGATCAAAACCTGCCCTGGTCAGATTCATCATCATATCAGCCCCGGCCCAGAGGATAAG
>ERZ795060.4771-NODE-4771-length-11221-cov-4.221565_pt1 | contig 11221 bp, 9 predicted proteins | sample MGYA00375144_ERZ795060 | MGnify/ENA primary metagenome ERZ795060 (study PRJEB30189, sample SAMN05720157) | activated sludge metagenome | isolation source: anaerobic digester from wastewater treatment plant | place: Japan | collected 2015-05-15 ... | reverse complement strand
TCGTTGGGGAACTCGATGTCGGCCTTGTCGATCTCGTCGATCAGCAGCGCCACCTGCTGGTCGGCAGTGAACGCCTGCCACAGGATGCCCCGGACGATGTAGTTGTGGATGTCCTTGACCTTCTCGTCGCCGAGCTGGCTGTCGCGCAGCCGGCTGACCGCGTCGTACTCGTACAGCCCCTGCTGCGCCTTGGTGGTGCTCTTGATGTGCCACTGCAGCAGCGGCATGTTCATCGCGCTGGCGGCTTCCTCGGCGAGCATGGTCTTGCCGGTGCCGGGTTCGCCCTTGACCAGCAGCGGGCGCCTCAGCGTGACCGCGGCGTTGACCGCCAGCATCAGGTCCTGCGTGGCGATGTAGGTATCGGTGCCTTGGAATTTGGTCGTCGTGGAGGCTGGCATGTCGGGTCGGGTTCGGCCGTCGGGGGGCTGCCGCGCGAGGGGCTCGGGCCAGTATAAGGGTCGGTCTAAGGGCCGGTCGCGTTCGTATAATCCGCCGCCTTCGGCCGCGCCGCGCCTCGTGCGTGCTGCCGTCGCCCCAACCCCCTTGTCCAGTTCCGGTGCCCGACGATGAAGACTGCGCTGACCCTGCTGCTTGCCCTGTCCACCATTGGCTTCGCGGCCCAGGCGCAGGAGGCCAGCGGTGATGCGGCGCGCGGCGCGAAGATCAACGCGGCTTGCACCGGCTGCCACGGCATCACCGGCTACCAGGCCAGCTTTCCCGAGGTCTATCGCGTGCCGGCGATCTCGGGGCAGAACGCCAAGTACCTGGTCGCCGCGCTCGAGGCCTACAAGAAGGGCGAACGCAAGCACCCGACCATGCATGCGATGGCGCAGACGCTGAGCGAGCAGGACATTGCCGACCTGGCGGCCTACTACTCGCAGCAAGGCGCCGACCTGGCCGCCGCCGGCGGCGCCAGCCTGCCGGCGCCGCCGGCCGAGGTCGCCGAGTTGTTGACCAAGGGCGCGTGCGCGTCGTGCCACGGCGAGCAGTTCAACAAGCCGATCGACGGCGCCTACCCGAAGATCGCCGGCCAGTACCCCGACTACCTGTTCGCCGCGCTGAAGGCCTACAAGACCGAAGGCAACCCCAAGGTCGGCCGCGGCAACGCGATCATGGCGGCGCAGGTCAAGCAGTTCAGCAACAAGGAGCTGAAGGCGATCGCGCAATACCTGGGCACGCTGCCGGCCGACGTGCACACCATCGCGCAGTCCAAGTTCCGCTGACCCGGCACGCCGCGCGCCCGGCCGCCGCACGGCTTCGGCCCGCGCTCAGCGCCGGCACTTGTCGCGCAGTTCGGCCATCAGCCAGAACGGCAGGCTCAGCAGCCCCATGCCCGAGCCCGCATATTCGCCCTTCAGGCAGTCGCCGATCGCGCCGCGCGCGATCTCGCGGCCCAGCCGCTGCTGTTCGGACAGCGGCGCACTCTGCCCGCTGGCCTGGGCACCCAGTTCGGCCATCGACGGCTGGCGCGCCGCCTCACGCACCGCCTTGCGCGCGGCGTCGCTGTCCAGCAGCGAGCCGCCGGCACTGGGCGCGGCCTGGGCCGCTGGGGTGCCGTGCGGGTGCGCTGCCGGCGTTGCGCCGCCGGCAGCGGCTGCCGCGGTGCCCGCAGCTTCGGTGACGTCAGGCGGCGCCACTTCGGGTTGGGGCGGCGGCACGGGTTTCAGCCGGCGCCGCGCGCTGCGCTTGGGCTCTTCGAGCGGCGGCGGCAGCGCCTTGCGCGGCACCACCACCGGCGGCAGCAGCACCAGCGCCGCGGCACCCGGGTACGCCGCCGCTCTGGGCGCTGGCTGCAACGCCTGCTGCGCCATCTGCAGCAACAGCAGGTGCAGCGCCGCGACCAGCAGCAACACCGGCAGCCACCACGGGCTGGAGCGCCGCCGCGGCGCGAGCGGCGATGCCGGTCGCGGCTGCGCGCTCGGATGCGTCGACATGCGGCATTGTCCCCGAGCCCTGCCGCGGCCGCGTAGAGGCACCGCCTTAGAGCGGGTGCGGCCCGTGGCGCCAGCCGGGATGCCGCGCTGAGCGATGGCGAAGAAGGAACGGCACGTCAGCCTCACGCCGGCCACGCAGTGGCTGCGCCGGCACGGCATCGAATTCAGCGAGCACCCTTACGACTACGTGGCGCATGGCGGCTCGGCCGAGTCGGCGCGCCAGCTCGGTGTGCCCGAGCATGCGGTGATCAAGACGCTGGTGATGCAGGATGACAAGGCGCAGCCGCTGCTGGTGTTGATGCATGGCGATCGGGAAGTCAGTACCAAGACGCTGGCGCGCGTACTCGGCGTCAAGAGCATCGCGCCTTGCCGCGTCGATGTGGCGCAGCGGCACAGCGGTTACCTGGTCGGTGGCACATCGCCTTTCGGCACGCGCAAGCCGATGCCGGTGCTCGTCGAATCCAGCGTGCTCGAGCTGCCGCGCATCTGGATCAACGGCGGGCGGCGCGGCTACCTGGTGGGGCTGGCGCCGACGGTGTTGAGCGCGGCGCTGGGGGCGGCGCCGGTGCATTGCGCGCTGTAGCGGCAAGGCAGCCGGCGCGTAGGGCACACGCGTGCGGCAGGCGCGCGCGCCGGGGGGTGCGCTGGGGGGCGCGCGCCGGCCCGCGGCTACACTGCCGCGCATGTCGATGTTGCCCTCCGTGCTGGCCGTGCTGCTGGCCTACCTGATCGGCTCGTTGTCGTTTGCCGTCATCGTCAGCCGCGGCATGGGGCTGCAGGATCCGCGGCACTACGGCTCGGGCAACCCCGGCGCGACCAACGTGCTGCGTTCGGGCAATCGCGCCGCCGCAGTGCTGACGCTGGCCTTCGATGCGCTGAAGGGTTATGTGCCGGTGCTGCTGGTGCGCGTGTACGGCGCGCACTGGGGCCTGGGCGAGACCGCGGCGGCCTTCGTCGGCCTGGGCGCCTTCGTCGGCCACCTGTGGCCGCTGTTCTTCGGCTTCAAGGGCGGCAAGGGCGTGGCCACCGCCGCCGGTGTGCTGCTGGCGCTGCATCCCTTGCTGGGGGCGGCCACGCTGCTGACCTGGCTGATCGTCGCGTTCTTCTTCCGCTATTCGTCGCTGGCCTCGATCGTGGCGGCGGTGTTCGCGCCGTTCTACCAACTGCTGATCTGGGGTACGTCGCCGTCGCTGCTGGCGGTGGCGGCGATGAGCGTGCTGCTGCTGTGGCGCCACCAGCCGAACATGCGCAAGCTGCTGGCCGGCACCGAATCGCGCATCGGCGCCAAGGCGGCCGGCGCCAAGGCGGCCGCGCCGCCGGCCGCCGCGCACGAAGCGAAGGCGCGGCGCCACCACAAGAACCCACGCAAAGGACATTCATGACGATCCAACGCTTCGATGTCGGCGCACGCCTGTCGGAAATGGCGGTGTACGGCGGCGTGTGTTATCTGGCTGGCCAAGTGGCGGCGGACGCGGCGCAGGACATCCGCGGCCAGACGCACCAGGTGCTGGCCGCCATCGACGCGCTGCTGGCGCGCGCCGGCAGCGACAAGTCCCGGCTGCTGATGTGCCAGATCTTCCTGGCCGACCTGGCCGATTTCGCCGCGATGAACGAGGTCTGGGAAGCCTGGCTGCCGGCCGGTCACGCGCCGCCGCGCGCCACCGTGCTGGCGCAGCTGGCCAAGCCGCAGTGGAAGGTGGAGATGGTGGTCACGGCCGCAGCCGGCTGATGCCGGGTTGCGTTCGAACGCAACGCACCGGCAGGCCCACCGCCGCCACCCGGGAGCCGCTTGTGGTGCTGGGTGCTCGCCTGCGGCCGGGTATCAGCCGTTCGCCAGGAAGTCCAGACAGCCGCGGTTGAACATCTGGCGGTGCTCGACCTGCACCCAGTGGCCGCAGCGGTTGACCAGCACGATGCGTGCGTTGGGCGCGTTGTCGACGATCTTCATCGCGCCGCCCACCGGATTGAACTGGTCGTTCACGCCCCAGAAGCCGAACACCGGGCAGCGCAGCTCGTGCAGCCGCTCGGTCATGTTGGGCACCTTCATCACCGAACGTGAGGCCTGGGTCTGCGCCGCGGCGATCGGGGCGCGCTCGTTGATGATTTCGTCGGTGAGCAGCGATGGGTCGAACAGCTGCAGCCGCATCACTTCGCGCATCGCCTCGGGGCCGCTCTTGCCGGCCTGGTAGACGGCGAACATGTTGGCGATGCCGGGCATCGCCAGGTACGTCTCCAAGTCTTCGACGCCGCCGGGGGCCATCAGGATCAGCCGCTGCACCTCGCCGGGGTAGGCCAGCGCATAACCCAGCGCCACCGCACCGCCGAGCGAGTTGCCCAGCAAGGTGATGTCCTTCAGCCCCAATGCGTCGACCAGGCCCTTGACGCCGGCGAGGTAGAAGTCGAGGTCGTACATCGGGATGTCGGGCTTGCTCGACAGCCCGAAGCCCAGCAGGTCCGGCACGATGCAGCGGTAGCCGGCCCGCGCGAACTCCGGGTAGTTGCCCTTGAAGTTGCTCCAGCCGCTGGCGCCGCCGCCGGCACCGTGCAGGAAGATCACCACCGGGCCGCTGCCCACGTCGTGGAAGTGCACACGCTGCGGCGCGCCGGCCACCGGCGCGATGTCGACATAGCGGCCGACGGGGATCGGGGGGTTGTCCATGCTCATCCTCGTTTCGAGCGCTCTCAGACCGCCGCCATCACCAGCGCCGTGACCGCGCTCGGGTCGTTCACCGGGCGCGGGTTGCTGCCGCAATTCATGTCGCCCATGGTGCCGGCGATGATCTCGCCGATGCGCGCCATCACCTGGTCGCGCTCGATGCCCAGATCGGTGATGCGCGTGGCTGCGCCGACGCGCTTCATCAGCGCTTCGACCGCGTCGGCGGCAGCGTCGGCGGCGGCCAGCGCCTCCATGCCGCGTGTGTCCACGCCCAGCGCCTGCGCCACCTGGCCCAGCGGCGCGGTGGCGTGCTCGCGGTTGAAGCGCATCGCCTGCAGCAGCCCGATGCCGCAGCCGGTGCCGTGGTGCACGCCGAACAGCGAACCCACCGTGTGCGCGAAGGCGTGGGCGATGCCCAGGCCCGGGCCGAGCGTGATGCCGGCCAGCGTCGACGCCACCAGCATGCCCTGGCGCGCTTCCAGATCGCTGCCGTCGGCCACCGCCTTGGGCAGGTGCTCGGCGATCAGCCGCACCGCCTGCAGGCCCAGCGCGGTGGTGATCGGGTTGGCCCCCGGCGTGACCAGGCCTTCGATGGCATGCGTCAGCGCGTCCATGCCGGTGCCGACGGTGACCGACTTGGGCAGCCCGGTGACGAGCACCGGGTCGAGGATCGCCACATCGGGAATCACGTTGACGTCGGCGAGGAAGAACTTCTTGTGCAACTGGCTGTTGGTGATGACCGCGCCCAGCGTGACCTCGCTGCCGGTGCCGTGCGTGGTGGGGATGCACACGTGCGGCAACTGCTTGCCTTCCAGGCGCATCAAGCCCATGTTCTGCAGCGCCGAGCCGCCGTTGGTGAGTGCCACCACGGTGAGCTTGGCGGTGTCGATGGAGCTGCCGCCGCCCAGGCTGATGACGCTGTCGGCGCCCAGCTCGCGGCAGCGGTCGAGCGCGGCCTGCGCGCATTCGTAGGTCGGGTCGGGCACCACGCCGTCGAACACGCCGGCGCAGCGTTCGCCGGCGGCACGCCGCACCTGCTCGACCACGCCGGCCTTGACCAGCCCCGCGTCGGTGATGATCACCGCGCGCTTGGCCCCCAGCAGCCGCAGTTCGTTGTACAGGTTGGCCACCGACTTCGGACCGACCACCAGCTTGGTCGGCTGGTGGAAGCGGAACGACGGGTTGGGGCCCAGCGTGACCACCGAGCCGAAGGTGCCGCGGTGCGAGGTGGCCTCGTTCGAGGTGTAGATGACCTTGGTCTGGGTGTAGGCGCGCAGGCCCTCGTCGCCGAACTCGCGGCCGATGCCGCTTTCCTTGTAGCCGCCGAAGGGCACGAAGTCGGCCAGCACCGCGACGTCGTTGACCCACATCGTGCCGGCATGCACGCGCCGCGCCAGGCGCTGCGCGCGCGACACGTCGCGCGACCACACCGCGCCGGCCAAGCCGTAGGCGGTGTCGTTGGCCAGTGCCACGGCGTCGTCGTCGTCGTCGAAGGGGATCACCACCAGCACCGGGCCGAAGATCTCCTCGCGCGCGATGCGCATGCTGTTCTTGACGCCGACGAACACGGTGGGCTCGTAGAAGCAGCCGTGGTCGAAGCCGGGCACCGCCGCGCGCTTGCCGCCCAGCAGCAACTTGGCGCCTTCCTTCTTGCCGAGCTCGACGTAGCCGTGCACCGCCTCCAGGTGCTTGGCGCTGGCCAGCGGGCCCATCTGCGTGCCGGGGATCAGCTGGTATCCCAGGCGCAGGCTGCGCACGCGCTGCTCGAGCTTGTTCACGAACGCGTCGTGGATGGAACGCGCCACCAGCACGCGCGAGCCCGAGATGCACACCTGCCCGGCGTTCTGGAAGTTGCCGGCCACCGCGCCGTCCACCGCCACGTCCAGGTCGGCGTCGGCCAGCACGATATTGGGCGACTTGCCGCCGAGCTCCAGCGACACCTTCTTCAGCGTGTCGGCGGCGCGTGCCATGATGCGCTTGCCGACTTCGCTGCTGCCGGTGAGCGAGACCTTGTCGACCAGCGGGTGCAGCGCCAGCGCCTCGCCCACCGAAGCCCCCGGCCCGGTGACGACGTTGATCACGCCCGGCGGGATGCCCGCCTGGTTGGCCAGCGAGCCGATGATCAGCGCCGACAGCGGCGTCGTCGACGCCGGTTTCAGCACCACGGTGTTGCCCATGACCAGCGCGTGCGCGATCTTCCACAGCGCCATCATGTGCGGCACGTTCCACGGCGCGATTGCCGCGCACACGCCGATCGCCTCGCGGCGGATCTGGTTCGAGCCGAAGGCGTAGACCGAGCCCGACACCGGCACGTCTTCCTGCCACACGAACTTGTTGGCCGCGTACCAGGCCAGGTTGCGCAAGGTGTTCGTCGCCACCCACAGCCCGCCGCCGATCCAGGTGACGATGCCGCCGTTGCTGCGCGAATCGGCCACCGCCATCGCGCCCGAATTGGCTTCGATCAGGTCGGCGAAACGGATCACGATGTCGGCGCGCTCTTGCGGCGTCTTGTCGCTCCAGATGCCGCTGTCGAAGGCGCGGCGCGCCGCCTTGACCGCGGCGTCGACATCGCGCTCGTCACCCAGCGGCACTTGCGCGAAGGCCTCGCCGGTGCCGGGGTCGACCACGGTCATCGTCTTGCCCGAAATCGCATCGACGGCCTGGCCGTCGATGAACATCTTGTAGGAATCCATCCGTTGCTCCGCAGGTAAATCAGTTCGAGATGCAGGTCGTGCTGCAGTTCGTGGTGCAGTGAAGCCGCCGGTTTCGGCTCGCGGGCGATCGTTCCCGGCGCGTCGGGGCCGGACATCGTCCTTTGAGACTAGCGCATCGGGCGTATGGAGCGCCGCGGGCGGCTACGGCGGCGGCGCGCTCCACAGCTTGGGCAGCCCCGGGTCGGTAGCGAGCACCGCCTGCTTCAGCAGGTTGCGCAAGGCGGCGAACTCGACCTCGCCCAGCCGGTCGATCAGCGTGGCCTCGACCGACTTGGCCGCCGCCAGCACGTGCAGGATGGCGTCGCGCCCGGCCTCGCTGAGCGTGTAGCGCGCGTCGGGCGCGAGGCTGCGCTCGAGCAGGCCGCGCTCGACCAGCGAGCGCAGCGCCACCGCGCCGATGTCCACGCCGGTGTAGGCGATGTGGGCGCCGATCTCCTCGGCGCTCAGGCCGTCGCGCACCGACAGCAGCGACAGCACGAAGAAGTCGGGGTCGGACAGCTCGCGCGCGTTCAGCACCGGCCTGAAGCCGCCCATGAACTGGTAGTGCGCGCGGCCCAGCAGGTAGCCCAGCAGGTCTTCGGAGTAGGGCGAATCGCCCAGCGGCGCCGACGCGTCGGTCGACACCGCGCCGGCCTTGCGCGACGCCATCGCGTAGCCGCCGGTGACGTACAGCAGCGGCGCGGTGCCGCGCCGGTCGTAGGACAGGACCTCGCCGACGAAGATGATGTGGTCGCCGCCGTCGTAGCGAAACGCGGTGCGGCACTGGAAGCGCGCGCTGCACCCGGGCAGCAGCGGCGCGCCGGATACGCCGGCGTCCAGGTCGAGGCCGCTGAACTTGTCTTCGCCGACGCGCGCGAAGCGGTTGGACAGCGGCTCCTGGTCGCCGGCCAGGATGTGCACGTTCCAGTGCTCGGCGGCTTCGAACACCGGCAGGCTGCGTGCGTTGCGCGCCAGGCTCCACAGCACCATCGGCGGCGTCAGCGACACCGAGCTGAAGCTGTTGGCGGTGATGCCCACCGGCGAGCCGTCGCCGGCGCGCGCGGTGACGATCGTCACCCCGGTGGCGAACATGCCCAGCGCCTGGCGGAAATCCTTGGGGTCGAATGCGGTCGGCTGCTGCATCGTCGATGCTCCTTCGATCTCGCCGCGCACTTTGCCGCAGCGGTTTGCCGCTGAATCCCTCAGTCGGACTAGCGCATTGTCGATCGGCCCGGGCGGCCTTGGGCGAGGCGCCGTGCGGCATGCCGGGCCCGGGCAAAAAAGCGTTAGTCCGATCGGACGATTGCGCTGCTGGCCCGCGATGGAACGATGCCACACCGACCCTACGAAGGATCCTGTGCATGATCGCTGCCCCTGACGCCCGCGCCATCGCCCGCATGATGCAGATCGAGACCGATTACCTCACGCCGCAGGCGGCCGAGCTGGTCGACGTGGCGCGTGCGCTGGTGCCCAAGCTCGCGGCGCGCGCGGCCGACGTCGACGCCAACGGCATCGTGCACCCCGACTCGGTGCGCGAGATCCACGACGCCGGGCTGTTCCGCGTGCTGCAGCCCAAGCGCTGGGGCGGCCACGAGCTGGACCCGCGCGTGTTCTACACGATCCAGATGATCCTGGCCGAAGGCTGCATGTCCACCGCCTGGATCTACGGCGTGATCGGCGTGCACTACTGGCAGCTGCCGCTGTTCACTGAAGCCGCGCAGGACGACGTGTGGGGCAATGAACCGTCCACGCGCATCGCCTCCACCTACATGCCGGTGGGCAAGGCCGAGAAGGTCGACGGCGGCTACCGCTTCAGCGGGCGCTGGGGTTTTTCCAGCGGCTGCGAGTACGCCGAGTGGATCTTCCTGGGCGGGCTGCTGCCCAAGGCCGACGGCTCGGGCGCGCTCGAGCACTGCACCTTCTTGCTGCCCAAGGCGGACTTCAAGATCGTGAAGAACTGGGACGTGCTCGGCCTGCGCGGCACCGGCAGCCACGACATCGTGGTCGAGGGCGCCTTCGTGCCCGAGCACCGCACCAACCGCACCAACGACAACAGCGACGCCGCCTGCCCGGGGCGCGCCGGCAACCCGGGCTGGCTGTATCGGATTCCCTTCGCGCAGGTGTTCCAGCGCGCGGTGTCCAGCGCCTGCATCGGCGCGCTCGATGGCGCGATCACGCACTTCCGCGAGCGCTCGGCCACGCACGTGGGCAAGCACGGCGCCAAGACCGCCGAGGACGTCAACGCGCAGCTGGCGGTGTCGGAGGCGATGATGGCCAGTGACGCGCTGAAGCTGGTGCTGATGCGCAACTACGCGCGCGTGGTCGACAGCGCCAAGACCGGCGCGCAGATGCCGGTGGAAGAGCGGCTGTACCAGCGCGCACAGGCCGCGCAGGTGCCCAAGCAGTGCGCGCGCCACGCCGACGAACTGCTGCGCGCCTGCGCCGCGCAGGGCACCTACCGCAGCAACCCGATCGAGCGCGCGTTCCGCGACATCCACCAGGCGCGCACGCACATCGCCAACAACACCGACGCCTATGCGCGTGCCCACGGTGCGGTGATGCTCGGCCTGCCGAACACCGATCCCTTCGTCTGAGAGCCTGTGAAGCACCCCGCCACGCCCGCTCGTGCGCCCGAAACGGCGTCGCCCGTTGTTGCAAATGCTCGCCGTAGCCCGAGCTACGGCTGCGCCTTGCGCCTAGGTCGACACCCTTTCCGACGCCCGCTCGGACGCGCCGGAATACTTCACAGCCTCTGAACCCGCGCTGCGCGCGCGTTGCCGCGCCGGCCCAATCAAATGAATGCCGAATACGACCTGATCGTGGTGGGCTCGGGCGCGGGCGCGCTCGTCGCCGCCATCCGCGCCGCCGAACTGGGCCTGAAGCCCGTGGTGATCGAGAAGGCCGAGCTGGTGGGCGGCACCTCGGCCACCTCGGGCGGCGGCATCTGGATCCCCTGCAACCACGACATGCCGCGCGCCGGCGTCAAGGACGACCTGCGCACCGCCTTTCGCTACCTGAAGAACTGCGCCAAGGGGCTGGCCAGCGACGAGCGCGTGCTGGCCTACGTCGAGACCGCCAAGGACATGGCGCGCTGGCTCGACTCCATCGGCGTGAAGTACCGCAGCATGGCGCGTTACGCCGACTACTACCCGCACGTCGACGGCGCGCTGCCCGGCGGGCGCACGATGGACCCGGTGGACTTCAACGCGCGCAAGCTGGGCCACGAAGCGCTGGAGACGCTGCGCCCGACCTGCCCGGGGCAGCTGATCTTCGGGCGCATGCAGATGAACGCCTTCGAAGCGCGCACCATCCTGGCGCGCGAGCGCAAGGCCAAGCTGGTGATCATGTGGATCATGCTGCGCTACACGATCGACTACCCGTGGCGCAAGAAGTCCGCGCGCGACCGCCGGCTGTGCGGCGGCCAGGCGATGATGGGCTCGTTGTTCGCGGCGCTGCGCCGGCGCCAGGTGCCGCTGATGCTGGGCACCTCTTTGCAGTCGCTGCTGGTCGAGGACGGCCGCGTCGTCGGCGTGAACGCGCAGCAGGGCGAGCGCGAGATCACGCTGCGCGCCGCCAAGGGCGTGGTGCTGGCGGCGGGCGGCTTCGAGCGCAACCAGCAAATGCGCGAGCAGTACCTGCCGCAGCCCACCGACCAGACCTGGACCGCGACCCCGCCCGAGTGCAACACCGGCGATGCGATCCGCGCCGGCCAGGCGGTGGGTGGCGCATTGCACCTGATGGCGCACAGCTGGGGCGCACCGACGCTGTTCGTGCCCAAGGAAGAGAAGTACCGCACGCTGTTCATCGAGCGTTCGCTGCCCGGTTGCCTGGTGGTCAATGCACGCGGCGAGCGCTTCGTCAACGAGTCCTGCCCCTACCCGGAATTCCAGCAGGCGATGTACGCCGAGCACGCGCGCATGGGCGGGGCGATTCCGGCG
>ERZ795060.4760-NODE-4760-length-11241-cov-3.964330_pt1 | contig 11241 bp, 13 predicted proteins | sample MGYA00375144_ERZ795060 | MGnify/ENA primary metagenome ERZ795060 (study PRJEB30189, sample SAMN05720157) | activated sludge metagenome | isolation source: anaerobic digester from wastewater treatment plant | place: Japan | collected 2015-05-15 ... | reverse complement strand
CCACCGTGCCGAGTCAGTATGGACCGATGGGTGTGGGATTGATCAGACGTTCCTTAACATTGTGACCTAGCGCCGAGAGATCCTCGATGTGTCGAGATTCTATCGTTGCGAGTTCTATTCGTTGAAGGCTGGCGAATGCGCCCGCCGCAAATTCCCCGCAAGCAGCCCTTAGCACATCGCGTTCGTTCCTTCGAGTGATCTTCCACTCCGTCAACATCTGTCCCAGTACCGAAGCGGAGGCGCCGATGAGCGCTCCAACCAGTCCTGCGATCGCACTCACGTAGGTTTCCATGGGTCTGTTCCTCGGCCCCAGTTCCCCCTAGTTGCCGCCGGAATATAGACACGTTTTCAACTGTGATGCTCATCGCCTCACCATCGCTGAGACAGTGTGGAAACAACCCGTGGCATCAACCCGCACACTCGGTCGCGGCAGACCAACTAAAAAACGGAGAAGGCGGGTGCCTTCTCCGTTGAAGTGAACCGGGATATCTCGGGCGGGATTAGCGCTTGGAGAACTGGAAGCGACGGCGGGCGCCGGCCTGGCCGTACTTCTTGCGCTCGACCTCGCGAGCGTCGCGGGTGAGGAAGCCGGCGTCGCGGAGGGCGTCTTCGAGGGTGGGGTCGTAGTCGCGGAGGGCGCGGGCGATGCCGAGGCGGACGGCCTGGGCCTGGCCCATGGTGCCGCCGCCGGCGATGCGGGCGACGACCTCGATCTTGTCGGCGAGTTGGGTGACCTTGAGCGGGGCGAGGCAGTCGGAGCGGTCGCGCTCCTCGGAGAAGTACTGGTCGATGGTCTTGTACTTGTCACCGGTGATCTGGACGCGGACGGCGGCGCCACCGTTGCCCTGGACGGGACGGATGCGGACGCGGGCGACGGCGCGCTTGCGGCGGCCGGTGCCCCACCACCAGCCGTGCTTGGGCTCGGCGGGGGTGCGCTGCTTGCGCTGCATCTGCTGGGGCTTCTCGACCGAGAGCGGGTTGATCTGCGAAAGGCCGGTGATATCGGGGAGCTGGCTCATGGGTTCTGCTCGGGGCGGCTGTTCGAGTGGATCGATTGCGAGTGGCGGATTGCGAAGGGGTGGTCAGTGCGGGGACGCGCGGCTCAGATCTTGAGGGTCTGAGGCTGGTTGGACGCGTGGGGGTGGTTGGCGTCGGGATAGACCTTGAGTTTCTTGAGCATGTGGCGTGCGAGGCGGTTCTTGGGCATCATGCCCTTGACGGCGTCCTCGACAAGTTTCTCGGGCTTGCGAGCGCGGAGCGCGCCGTAGGACTCTTCCTTCAGGCCGCCGGGGAAGTAGGTGTAGCGCTGCTTCTGGTAGATCACGCCCTTGTTGCCGGTGAGGCCGACGCTCTTGGCGTTGGTGACGACGACGAAGTCGCCGCAGTCGACGTGGGGCGTGTAGTGCGGGGTGTGCTTGCCCATGAGGATCTGGGCGACATCGGCGGCGAGGCGTCCGAGGGGGACGTCGGTGGCATCGACGATGTACCAGTTCTTCGGGGGGGCGGACTGGGCGGTGTGGAGTGACGTTTGACGACGCATCGGAACTCTCCGTCGGTCCTGGTGTCAGGCCGGGACAGTGCGAGGGGGATCGCCGCCTACCGGGCGGGGCGGGTCGGAGCCGTCGTAGCGCCGACAAAGTTGCGGAACAGGGCGGAAAGCCTAGGAGGGGAGCCGCGGGTTGGCAATGGAAAGTCGGGGGTGGGCCGGGCGCGGCTGTCTCGGGCAGGGGAAAGTGCCGATAATCCGAGGACATGGACCCGATTTCCACGCCGTCCCCCTTTCCCGAAGCCTCGCCACCGACCGGAGTCGGGCCGGGCGCGGGCCCCGAGCCGTCGCCGGAGTTGGGTTCCGTTCGGAGCCCGAGCGGGGTGCGTTACCTGGTGACGTGGCTGTTGGCCGCGGTCTTCGCGGGGGTGGTGGTGTTCATGCAGCGTCCGAGCCCGCCGGACTCGGTGCGGGAAGAGAAGTTGTACACGGGCGTTCTGGTGGAGGCGCCGGGGCCGGACCAGGTCGTGATGATGAAGGTGTACCTGGCGCTCGAGGCGAGCATGCCTGCGCCGGCGGGCGGGTCGGCGCCCGCGGGCGCGGGGAGCGCTGGCGGGACGGGGAGCGCGGGTGGGGCGGGGGCTGGGGGGGCGTCGCCGATGATGATGTTCGGTTCGCTGCTGCAGACTTCGGTGGACACGAGCGCGGGGCTTGAGCCGCTGAACCCGCCGAGTCTGTTTGCGCCGTCGTTGCCGATCGAAGTCAAGCCGATGCCGGACAGCCGTGCGCCGGCGGGGGATCGGGTGCGGAGCGCGATGGTGGCGTCGCTCACGCTTGGCGCCGAGGCGGCGGAGAGCCGGCTCAAGATCGTCGAGGGCGCGCTCTCGCCGGAATCGGATCTGCGTGACGACATCGACATCGTGCGCCGGGTGGCGCACGCCGAGCCGGGCAAGGGCGAGGAGGTCGTGAAACTCATCGTGCCCGAGGCGCGGCAGGCGTTCGAGTCCCGGCACGGCAAGATCGGGCGGGTTTTCCTGGCGCGGGCGGACCTTCGGGACCCGGTCGTGCGGTCGATGTCGGAGGACGGCTCGCTGCTGTTCGTGTTCTTCGTGCTGCTGATCGTGTACTTCTGCGGCCTGCTGCTGACGGGCCTGGTGGTGTGGATCGTGCTGCTGGTGCAGGCGTTCTCGGGTCAGTTCGTGAGACAGATGCCGCGATCGATCGAGCGCGGCGAGCGCCTGGGCAAGCACCAGATCCTGTTCGTGGAGACGATCGCGGCGTTCTTTGCGGCGTTCCTGGGGGTGCGGGTGCTGAGTTTCGCGCTGGACCGAGCGAAGGTCTCGCCGGATGTTCACGAGACGGTGGTGCTGGTGGCGCAGTGGCTGGTGGCGTTGACGATCCTGTGGCCGGTGGCGCGGGGGATGCCGGTGCGCGAGTGGCGGAGGTACGTGGGGCTGTGGGCGCCGCGCGGGCTGGCGCGGGAGATCGGGGCGGGGCTGTGCGGGTACGCGGCGTGGATGCTCGTGTACTTCGTGATCGCGATGCTGGTGGTGATGGTGTACTACGTCGTGCGGCAGAACCAGCCGCCGCAGTCGAGCCGCATCACCGAGGTGCTGGGCTCGAACAACCCGCTGGTGCTGGTGCTGGTCTTCACGCTGGCGACGCTGTGGGCGCCGCTGGTGGAAGAAACGATCTTTCGCGGGACGCTTTACCGGTACTGGCGCGTGCGGGTGGGGCTGGGCGCGGCGGCGGTGGGCTCGGCGGCGCTGTTCGCGATGGCGCACGGCTACGCGCCCGTGCAGTTGGTGCTGGTGGGGATGCTCGGTCTGGGCTTTGCGCTCATCCGCGAGTGGCGCGGGTCGATCGTGCCGACGATGGTTGCGCACGGCGTGCACAACTTCGTCGTGACGACGGCGATGCTGGTGATCCTGGGCTTGTCGGGCTGAGCGCGGGCGCGGCGAGGTGTGCCTACTTCTGCTTGGGCTGCGGGTTGCCCTGCCGGTCGTGGGTCCAGTCGTGGTCGATGTTCAGGAGCGCCCAATCGGGGATGCCGTTGGGGAACTTGCGGAAGGTGTCGGGGGCGATGCGCAGGTAGTCGACGCTGCCGTCGGAGTAGACACGGAAGAGCATGTCGGCGTTGGCGGCGACGCCGACGACGTGTGCGTCGAGGCCGCGGCGGGATTCGGGCCAGGTGTCCTTGGGGGTGGCGCGGGTGACGGCGGCCATGATGGCGCCGGCGGCGAGGAGTCCGGCGATCAGGAGGGTGGCGGGGCGTGCGAGTGCGTAGCGGGTGGCGGGCATGACGGGGCTCCGGGGCAGCCGCACGAGGATCGGCTACACTTGTAGTCATTCTATCACGCGGCGTGGTTGTTGCAAGGGTTTTTCGGTGGGGGCTAAGGCGGGACGGCGCGATCGGGGCCCACGGCTACGCTCTGCCCGTGGCGAAGCGCAAACTCAAAGATCGGATCCCGGGATGGGCGGCGCCGGCGCTGGGGTTGCCGGTGTACGCGGCGATTCGGATGTTCCTGGCGGGGCTGGTGATCGGGGACCTGGAGGCGAACGTCGCGCGGGCGCGGTCGATGGGTCGGCTGTACGCGAAGTTCGAGAAGAAGCGCTTTCAGCGGACGATGCAGACGCTGCGGGCGGCGTTCCCGAGCATGGGCGAGGACGAGGCGGCGGCGCACGCGCTGCAGGCGTACGAGCATCTGTTCACGCTGGCGGTGGAGACGGCGTACACGCCGCGGCTTTTGACGCCGGACAACTGGTCGAAGCACGTGCGTCTGGGGAACCTGCACGAGACGCTGCACGTGCTGGTGAGCGGGCGGCCGAGCGTCTTGATCACGGGGCACTGCGGGAACTGGGAACTGCTGGGGACGACGCTGGCGCTCTTGGGGTATCCGATGCACGCGCTGTACCGGCCGCTGGACTTAAAGCCGCTGGACCGGTGGGTGCGGAAGACGCGTCAGCGGCGTGGGCTGGTGCTGGTGGACAAGTTTGGCGCGGCGCAGCGGATGCCGCAGATGATGGCGGAGGGGGCGCGGGTGGGGGTGATCGCGGACCAGAACGCGGGGGACCGCGGGCTGTTCGTGCCGTTCTTCGGGCGCCTGGCGTCGACGTACAAGTCGATCGGGTTCATGGCGCTGCAGTACGACGCGCCGATCGTGTGCGGGCAGGCGCGGCGGCTGGTGATGCCGCGGGACGCGAGCGGGGACGAGGGCCGGTGGGACGAGGTCGGGCCGTCGCACACGATCGGGTTTGCGGACTGGACGGGCGAACCGTTCCGGTACCGCGTGGACGTGATCGACATCATTTATCCGGAGCAGTGGAAGGCGCAGCCGGACCCGTTGTTCTACGTGACGGCGCGGTACCGCAAGGCGCTGGAGAAGATGGTGGAGGCGGCGCCGGAGCAGAACCTGTGGTTGCACCGGTACTGGAAGAGCCGGCCGCGGCACGAGCGGCTGGGCAAGCCGTTTCCGGCGGAACTCAAGGAGAAGTTGCGGTCGCTGCCGTGGATGACGGAGGAGGAGATGGGGCGGATCGAGGAGTGGTCGGCCCGGGACGCGGCGACGGTGGCGGCGGGTGGCAGAACCTGATCGGAAGAGCGGCGGGGCGGGGAACCGGAGGGCGGCGGGGAGAGCATGTATGATGTGCGGAGCGTCCGGCGGGCCCCGAGGGGCGCGCGGACGCGGAAGAGCGCGAGGGGCGGCGCAGGCGGGGCGAGGCAAGTGAAGAAAGAGAGCGTGGCGTATGGCCGGGCGGCTGGCGGATGTGCGTGTCCTGATCGTGGACGATGATCCGGATGTGCTTCAGGCGATGGAGATCACGCTGCGTGCCGAGGGCGCGCTGATCAAGGGCGTGACGGACGGGAACGCGGCGATCCTGGCGTGCCAGGGTGAGGAGCCGCCGGACGTGGTGCTCCTGGACATGATGCTGCCGAAACGGTCGGGGTTCCTCGTGCTCGAGAAGATCAAGGGGTACGAGGACGCGCCGATCGTGGTGATGGTGACGGCCAACGAGGGACACCGGCACCACGCGTACGCGGAGTCGCTGGGCGTGGACGCGTACATGCACAAGCCGGTGCCGATGCAGAAACTGGTGGACCAGTTGGTGGAACTGCTGGAGGCGCGCGAGGAAGCGGAGGAGGGGGAGGACGAGGACGAGTGACGGACGATTCGGCTTCGTATCCGGTGTGGTAGATTGATGTGACGGAGACTCGGAAATGCCCGAAGTCAGTCGCTTTTACGGCATTGTGATCGCGATCTACCACAACGATCACCCGCCCGCCCACTTTCACATCCGTTATGCGGGCCGCAAGGCCAAGATGTCGATCGAAACGCTGGAAGTCCTTGACGGATCCGTACCGACGCGTGTGCTCGCCCTGGTTATCGAGTGGGCGAGCCAGCACCGTGCGGCCCTCCGCCAAGACTGGGAACTGGCGGTCGCGCAGAAGCCTCTGAATCCCATTCCACCGCTAGAATAAGGCCATGGCACCGGACGTTCTCAAAGTTCGACATCTCCACGGAACGGTCCTCGAAGTGTGCTTTGCGGACGGCTGTCGGCGCGAGATAGACGTCGCCGAGCTGGCCGAAGCGCACGGTGTGTTCGCTGACATTCGCTCGGCGGACTTCGTCGCGTCGGCGCGCGTGAACCCCGACACAGGCACGATCGAGTGGCCATCGGGCGCGGACTTCAGCCCCGATGTGCTGTACCAGGCAGGCAGACTCGTCGGGCGCGACGGCCTCGCAGCCTGATGACGCATGTGCTCGGACGCACGCCGAGAGTTGGCTGTCACGACCAGCGGACGATGCCGCCGGCGAGGAGGCCGGCGAGGCACGCGGCCAGGAGGAGGCGGTAGACGCCGAAGGGCGTGAGGCCGTGCCTGTTGAGGAAGCCGACGAGCCAGCGGACGGCGAGCGCGGCGGAGACGGTCGCGACGACGAGGCCGATCGCGACGTTGGCGCCGCCGAGGACTTCCCAGAAGGGCCGGTAGGGGACGCCGTCGATCACCTTGCCGGTTTTGAGGATGTCCTTGAGGAGTTTGAAGGCGCAGGCGGCGCCGAGGGTGGGGACACCGAGAAGGAAACTGAACTCGGCGGCGGCGCGCGGGCGGAGGCCCGTGAGCACGCCGGCGGTGATGGTCATCATGGAACGGCTTGTGCCGGGGATCATGGCGAAGCACTGCATGACGCCGATGAAGAGGGCCTGGACGGGGGTGAGGTCGTCGAGTTCGGCGAGCGCGCCGTGGTAGGGCGGGGAGCCGAGGCGACCGGCGCGGCACTGCTCGATGAGGATCATGTAGACGCCGCCGATGGCGAGCGCGGCGATGACGGGCGCGGGCTTGAAGAGGTGGGCCTCGAGGTAGTCGTCGAGGAAGGGGCCTATGAGCGCGGCGGGGATGAAGGCGATGACGAGGTTGACGAGCAGGCGGATGCCTGCGTTTTCGCCCTTGAACAGGCCGCGGAGAATGGAGAGGAATCGCGGCCAGTAGAGCAGCAGAACGGCGAGGATGGCGCCCCCCTGGATGACGATGTTGAAGGCGTCGACGGCGGGCTTGTTCTGCGGGGAGTCGAGGCCGAGGAGGCTGGCGGTGATGACCAGGTGGCCGGTGGAGGAGATGGGGAGGTATTCGCTGATGCCCTCGACCAGGCCGAGGATCGCGCTTTGAAGCGGGGTCAAAGGAGGCTCCGGGAGGTGGGTGCGCGCGGGGGATCGGGGAGAGCGGGCGCGGGATCAGCGCCGTTGCGCAGGGCGCAACACCGGCGGGGTGGGACGTGGGTTCAGGCGGGGGCGCGCGGGAAGCACGCCGGGATCATCGGCCTTCGGACGCGGCGGTCTTGACCATGGCGAAGAACTCGTCGGTGTGGGCCTGCACCAGGTCGCGCGGGCCGGTGAGGCGGATGCAGATCATCTGGCCGGGGGCCATCTCGATGAGCGAGGCACGGAAGCCGGCGTCGGTGATCGCGGGGCCGGACATGCCCTGGTAGACGCCGTCGATGGAGACGTTGGTCACCTTGCGTCCGTTGACGGTGGACTCGTCGACCTTGGCGTCGGCCTTGGAGCCGTCGGGCTTTTTGACCTGGGCGCGCCAGCGCTCGATGTTGCTGGCGACGTTGCCGCCGATACTGCCGAAGAAGACGACCTGTCCCTCGGCGCCTTCCGAACGTATGAGGTAGGCGGCGGACTGGAACTTGGAGGGGTCGGCGGTCTGGGCCTCCCAGTCGGCGGGGGGCTTGAAGCGGAGGTTGCCGACCATGACGCCGCCCTGCCCGGTGATCTCGCCGGCCAGGGTGCTCGCCTGGTCCTGTTCGCGGCCGATCTTACCGGCGAGGTCGCGGCCCTGAGCGGCGGAGCGGCCGACGAGGCTCGTGGGGTTGTCGGCGAGGTTGTCGAGGGGCTTGGACTGGCCCGCGCCGGCGCTGGGCGGGGCGGACTTGTCCTCGCAGGCCGCGAGGGGAAGAAGGCCGAGCGTGAGCGGCAGGAGGACCGTGGCGAAGGTGCGATGGTGACGGGCGTGCGTGATCATGCGGATATGGTAGGGGGAAGTAGAGAGCGGGCGGTGAGCGGTGAGCGGTGAGCGGTGAGCGGTGAGCGGTGAGCGGAGCGGGGGCGGTGAGCAAGGGGAGTTCGGAGGGCCGACCGGTGGCCCCTTCACGCATGAACCTGATCCCGATCGAGAGCATCGACGATCCGCGCGTGAGCGACTACGCGAACCTGCGTGACGTGGAGTTGCTGCAGCGGGCGGAGATGGGGCTGGAGACGAGCGGCGAGAACGTGCCGGGTGATGCGCCGGTGCATTGGCGTGCGCGAGAGAACGGAGGCCCCGCGCACCGCGGGTTGTTCATGGGGGAGGGGGAACTGGTCGTGCGGCGGATGATCGATTCGCCGTTCGAGGTGCGGTCGGTGTTCCTGACGCCGACGCGGCTGAAGACGATCGAGGATGCGCTGCGACGTATGCCGGAAGGCGTGCCGGTGTATGTGGCCGAACCGCGGGTGCTCAGCGCGGTCGTGGGGTTCAACATTCACCGGGGGATCCTGGCGTGCGGAGTGCGTGGGGAAGGCGCGAGCGTTGGGCGGCTGCTGGATCGCGACGGGCCGCTGCTGGTGCTGGAGGACCTGTTCAACCACGACAACATCGGGTCGATCTTCCGGAACGCGGCGGCGCTGGCGGGGACGCGGGCGGGCGTGGTGCTGACAGAGAAGTGCGCGGACCCGTTGTACCGCAAGTGCATCCGCGTGTCGGTGGGGAACGTCTTGTCGATCCCGTTTGCGCGGGTGGAGAGCGTGGAAGCGTTGAGCCGTGCGCGGGGCGGGGCCGGTGCGCCGGCGGGCGGATGGGAACTGTGGGCGCTGTCGCCGCGGGGTGATGCGGAGCCGCTGCGGGTCGCGGTGGAAGAGGTTGCGCGCGCCCGGCGCGCCGGAGAAGCACGGCGCGTGGCGCTCATGCTGGGGTCGGAGGGGCCGGGGCTGTCGGCGTCAGCGATGGCGTGCGCGGACAGGCTGGTGCGGATCCCGATGCGGCGTTCGCACGAGAACGTGGACTCGCTCAACGTGGCGGTGGCGGCGGCGATTGCGCTGCACGAGCTCGGGAGCGCGATGGAGGTGGAGTGAGAGGGGAGGGCGGAGGACCTGTTACTCCTTCGGAGTTTCAGAGTCGCCGAGGATGAGGGTGCGGAGGAAGTCGCGGTCCTCGTAGGGGGCCTGGCCCCGGAGTTTGCCGAAGCGGACGACGGTGAGTTGGAGGTCGGGCAGGATGTAGAGTCGCTGCTTGCCGAGGCCGGCGGCCATGACGCCGATGCTGGTGACGCCGAACTCCCGGGACAACTCGGAGGCGCCGCGTGCGGCGCGCTCGCGGTGGGCGTCGCGCAGGCGGTCACGGATGCGGTCGCGGAGACGCCCGCGCGGGGCGTCGGTGCTGGTTGTGCCGTCAGCGTCGGCGGGCTTGTCGGACTTGGCGGGCGTGAGGCCGAGGCGGCCGCGGCGTGCGATCTCGTCGCGACGGATGGCGTCCTCGGGGTTCTCGTCCTGCTCGGAGAGGAGCCACCAGGTGAGGCCGTAGTTGGCGTTGGTGGTGCTGGGGACGAAGAGTTGGGCGAGGAGGTCGGGCCTGAGGAGTTGCTCGTCGCCGACCTTGCCCTGGTTGCGGACGAACTCGCCGAAGGCGGCCCAGGAGCGGGCGTCGAGCATGCACCCGCCGGGGAGGTTGGGCGCGCCGGAGGGGTCCTTGCCGAAATAGGGCTTGATGCCGAGTTTCGTGAAGAGTTTGCGGTCGAGGTACTCGACCACGTCCTCGTCGCCGGTGTCGGCGGCGTGGAGTTTGCGTTTCATGAGTTCGCCGAAGGCGTAGAAGGACGCGGAACCGTAGATGAACTTCTCGCCGGGCTTGGCGATGAGCGGAGCGGTCAGCGCATCCTGCGCGTGGTCGAGGACGGGCGAGCGCTTGCCGGTGCGGAAGGCTTCGAGCCCGTCCTGGCGCGGGTCGAGTCCGGCGGAGAGGGAGAGGAGTTGGCGGACGGTGATGCGCGACTTGTCGGGGTCGCTCTTCCACTCGGTGAGCGTGTCGGAGGCGCGTTCGTCGAGTTGGAGCAGGCCGTCCTGGATGGCGAAGGCCGCGGCGATGCCGGAGAAGCTCTTGGTGCCGCTGGCGAGGGGGTGCGGGCGCGAGAGGGGCCAGTCGCCCTGGGCTTGTTCGAAGACGACCTTGCCGTCGAGCATGACGAGGACGCCCTCGCCTTCGAGTCGGGCGGAGTACGCGGCGGCGGCCTTGCAGCGGTTGAGGAACTCGGGGTCCTTGGCAAGGTCGGGGAGCGGGCGCTTGGGCGCATCGGCGTGTGCGTGTGTGCCGGGCTTCTCGGGTTTGGATGCGCTGTCGGGCGCCGCGGCGAGGGCGACAGGAATCGCGCCCAGACCGGTGGAGAGGAGTGACGCGAGAACGGCGGCGGCGGCGAGGAATCGCAGGGGAAGGGGCATGCGTGGGGCTCCGGTGTGCGTGTGGCTGATCGGCTCAACGCGGCGGCGGGAGTGAGATTGCGGCGAGGAGTCGGGTCACTGTGCGGTTACACTGGGACGCGATGGACGAGAAGACTGTGAAATCGGGGTCTGAGAAGCCAGCGGAACCGAAGCCGGAGGCGGGGCACACGGCGCTGCAGGCGCCGTGGCGGCTGGAGTATCTGGAGCAGGCTGACAAGGCGGAGGGTGCGCACGCGGCTGCGGCGGAGACGGGGGCGCGGGCGGGGGCGGGGGGGAGCGGATCGTTTCTGCTGGACTACTGGAACCGGCCGCACGGGGATGAGGCGAACCACGTGGTGGTGCGGACGGGTGAGGGGCTGATCCTGCTCAACGCGTTCCCGTACACGTCTGGGCACTTGCTAGTGGCGCTGGGGGAGGCGCGTCCCACGCTGCTCGATTACACGGCTCAGCAGCGTGCGGCGCTGTGGCGGCTGGTCGACCTGGCGATGGCGCTGATGTTGGACACGCTGCGCCCGCAGGGGGTAAACGTCGGAGTGAATCAGGGGCGTGCGGCGGGGGCGGGCGTGCCGCAGCACTTGCACGTGCACCTGGTGCCGCGCTGGGGCGGGGATGTGAACTTCATGAGCGTGGTGGGACAGGTGCGGATCATCCCGGCGAGCCTGGAACTCATGGCGCAGCGGTACCGCGCGGCGTGGCGCGCTGGCGGGGGCGAGGTTGGGTGGGGGAGGCGGCTGCAGGGCTGAGGAAAGGAAAGAGCCACGAAGCCACGGAGCCACGAAGGGAAAGCC
>ERZ795060.4759-NODE-4759-length-11243-cov-3.598856_pt1 | contig 11243 bp, 9 predicted proteins | sample MGYA00375144_ERZ795060 | MGnify/ENA primary metagenome ERZ795060 (study PRJEB30189, sample SAMN05720157) | activated sludge metagenome | isolation source: anaerobic digester from wastewater treatment plant | place: Japan | collected 2015-05-15 ... | reverse complement strand
GCCTCGTAGAGCTCGGAGCAAGTGTAGTTGCCCTCATTCATTATAACTCAAAAAACTATTGGGGATGGCTTGAAGAGTCAAAATATTTAAAAGACATCCAAGTTATTACAGGTGATATAAGAGATTATGATAGTGTAAAGAAAGCAATGAAGGGCAATAATATCGTCTTTCACCTTGCTGCTCTCATCGGTATCCCATACTCCTATGAATCTCCTCTTGCATATTTTAAAACAAATATTGAAGGGACATATAACATACTTCAAGCTGCAAGAGAATTAAACATAGAGAAAGTTATTCATACCTCTACAAGTGAAATTTATGGGACTGCTCAACATATACCAATAGATGAATCTCATCCAATTAATCCTCAGTCCCCTTACGCAGCAACAAAAGCAAGTGCAGATTTACTTGCACTTACCTTTTACCGCTCATTTAAAACTCCAGTATCTATCATAAGACCCTTTAACACCTATGGACCAAGGCAATCTGCAAGAGCTATAATTCCTACAATAATTACTCAAATATTAAATAACAAGGAAAAGATAAAATTAGGCTCCCTTTCCCCAACAAGGGATCTAACCTATGTAAAAGATACAGTAGAGGGATTCATTAAAGTAGCTGAGCAAGAAAGATCCATTGGAGAAATTATTAATATTGGCTCTAACTTTGAAATATCAATTGGAGACCTAACAAAGCTCATTGCAAAAATTATAAATAAAGATACAGAAGTAGAAACAGAAGAGGTAAGAATGAGACCAGAAAATAGTGAAGTAGAAAGATTATTAGCAGATACAACAAAAGCAAAAGAACTATTAAATTGGTCTCCACTCTATTCATTGGAACAGGGCTTAAGAGAAAAAATCAACATTCCCGATAAGGGCGGGTATATTGATTATGACTGAATATCTGGCTCATTTGAAAAAGCAAGATACTTTTTCTTTACTCTTTCATTAAATTTTACTTCTGTAAGTTTAATTATATTTAAAGAAAAAATAATAATAAATACAACTGAAAGCTTCAAATGATTCATTGGAAATGAGTTAAACATAAAAACAGTCATTACCATAATTACTGTTGTAGCGTATATTTGAAAGTGTTCACTATTATGAATATACCTAATATTATTCCACAAAAGATAAAAAAGCATTAATATAAAAAGTACAAGAGCAACTATTCCATATTCCAAAAGAATCCACTCATAGAAATTATGAGCTTGGATTAAAACATATTTATCATTAATGTATAATACATTCTTTCCTACATAAAATTGTGTCATGAAGTATCTCTCAGATTCATAAACTCTTTCATAAACATTTCCAATTCCGTATGGCAGAAAATAATTCATTGCTGATAATTCTAAAGCATTGTTTAATCCTACAAAACGAGAATCGTAAATTATATCATTTATCCCTATATGAGTATATCTATTAATGCCAAAGGTATCCACAAGATAATTTTGTGAGATAAATAATAATATCAGAATGAGAATTGTTATTCCTATCGTTTTTAATTTTTTAGTAATATTACCTCTAAACTCGAAAAAGAAAAAAACTATAATGATTACAGTTATGTAAACAAGAGAACTGCGTCTCTGAATTAGAATTAAATTGATAAAAAGTATTAATTTGCTAAAATTAAGTATTAATCCCCATATATATCCTAAGTATCTTCTGAAATCTATGAATAAAAACAATGATAAACCTATTGCAACCAGAACTGAAGTTGGAACAGGATTACCAAATAGCGAGTGTCCAAAATTTCTCTCAGTAAGGACGAGACCTATTAAAGAAGAGTAAGCAGAGGGAAAATACAAAGAAATAAGAGAAAATATAGAATTAATAAGAATAAGTATATAAAGAAATATAAGTAAATAAAAAGGATTTCTACACTTAGAAATTACATTAAAAATTATTATACTAAAAAAGAGAAGGGTTCCATCCCAGACAAAAGCATATAGAAATTCAGGCATATAATCAATGCCAATAATAATTGTAATAATATAGGAAAATAATATAGCTATACCAAGTAAAACAAAAAATCGATTAATTTTGATTGGCCGCCAAAGTAATGCAAGAATACCAGATGTAATCAACAAAAAAGTAAGCAAAAAGTTTTTATAATACCCAAAAAAATTTACTCCAAGATTAGAGTCAAATCTTGAAAGACTAAAAAATACAACTATCAGAATATAGCAAACTACTAATTCTCCTTTTTTTAGATAAGTAAGTAGTGCAACAGGAAAAGTTAGCAAGAGATATACTGCTAAAGTTTCAAAAATTTTCTCACCTTATCAAATTCTTTGTCAAATGAAAAAATGTTTTCCATCTGCAACTTTCGAATATTGTCAACAAATTTAATATAATTTGATTTCATTTTTCCGGGTAAGTCAGCCATATCCTTAAATGTATTTACTTTTATCCCAATCTGGTATTTATCTATAAGGTAATCACAATATAGTGAACCAAAGGAAACAAAAGGAGTACATGTATTTATATATTCAAAAACTTTACAAGGAGCAGCAAGTTTTTCATTAATAGTAGCAAACTTATCCTTTGGGTAATAAATAATACCCAAATTCATCTTTGTATAGAGAGATAAAATTTCGTCATTATCAACTTTAGGATTAAGAGATAAATATTTTTTTAGATGAGAAAATCTTTTATCAATAAGATTACTCCATTTATCTATTTCAATATTATCGAAACCATAAACATAGACATTAAAAGATAAATTTCCCTTCTGTAGATACTCGCACATAGTAATAAGGAAATTAAAGAAATCTTTTCGTATACCTCCTGCATAAATTATTTTTATCTCATTTTCTATTTTATCATTATTTCTAATATACTTAAAGTTGTCATTTATATTCATTACAGTAAAGTGTTTTTTATAAATAAAAGGGTTAAGTTTGTTTACGAAATCTTCCCTTAGCTGATTTCTATTTATAACTGCTATAGCAAAGTTTTGAGAATAACTATCTAACTTTAGCAAAAATTTAGAATATTTAGTAGGATATTGAGCATATTGGTACATTTCCTGCAGAATATACACTCTTTTTCTTTCTAATAAGAAAATAAACTCTAATAGAAATAATAAAATGTTGAATTGATAATCTATAGCAAAAATATACTTATAATTACTTCTATTAGAAATAATAAATAATATAATAAAAAAAATAGAAAGAAAAACATTATAAAGTTTACGGAATATTAAAAATTTACTCATGCTTTTATTTATAAGAATAAACCTTACTTTTTTAGGACTAAATTGTCTTCTATAATTATCATTCAAATATTCTTCAAAATTAAGGTAATCTATATAATAACCTTCATTAATTAATCTGCATAGAAGCCTGCTATTAAAATCATTTAAAATTGCTTGTCGAAAACATATAAATAAAATATTATTTCTTTTCACATTCTCTTACTCCTCCCAAATGAGGCAAAATCTCACTCATATTTAACCTGAAGCTCTTAAGCTTAATTTCAATTTTAAATAATACTCCTTATTTTTTTATTTTTATCAGTTCGTGTTCGAGCATCATAACTGTTTTTGGTTAAATAATGCCTTTTATAAAGAGGTTGTAAGCTCTTCTTAGCTATTAGTTCATATGATAGGATATTTTCAGCAAGTTTTTGTGCTCTTTCTCGCATTTCTTTTAACACATTTGGGTAGGAAAGCAAAAATTCTATCTTTTCAATAATTTCTTCCACAGAATCTGAATATAGCTGAAATCCATTCTGGTATTGTGTCAAATATTCAGTTCCATAATAGTGCTTTACAATGATTGGGAGTGAGCAACCAATTGCTTCCTGAAAAGTTACTGTTTGACAAGCAGGCCAAATACCTATATCAGCAGCTGAAAAATATTTATATAAATCCTTACTTGGAACCCAACCAATAAAAATAATTCTTGAATCATCAATAGCAAGTTTTTTTAATTGCTTCATTCTTGAAGATTCTGCTGTTCCTATTATCATTAATCGCAAATTAGGATTATTAATTCTTTTAACTGCCATTATTAGCCGTTCTGTTTTCTTTTTAGTTTGTAATTTGCCTGTTGTAACAATTAAAACTTCATTTTCTGAAATACAAATTTTTTCTCTAATTGTTTTGCATGCTTCTAAATCAAAGTGAGAATGTTTAATATCAGAACCGAGATAGAGAAGCTCAATCTTATTGCTTGGAATACCATGAAATACCGTCTCAAATTTAGCCACAGACGGTGTTACGCAGTAAATCTTATCTATATAGGGCAACCAGTATTTTATTAACATTCGCCAAATTATATTATGATAAAAATATTTTGAAATGAATTTATTACCAGAATTGTAAATGTCTGAATGAGAATCGACAACGAGAACAGTATCAGGATGATTTCTTTTATAACGAACTGCCGTAGCCACTGATGGCATCGTTATACCATGATGGAAAATACAATCAGGTTTTTCTTCTTCTAAAACATTATATAAGTTTTTAAATATAACGAATCTATTTATGTATTCCAATTTTATTGGTATACGTCTAATCTTTACTCCATTTTCAAAGAAGATATCTTCTTTTATGATTCTCTTTTCTTTGTCACCACGGTAAAACGGTTTTCGATCAGAAGTAATAACAATAACATCACAACCAAGTTCTGCATAATATCTTGGAAGAATGTTTTCTTGATAATTCCAACTATTATTGTAATATTGACAAATATGAAGTATTTTTATCATTATAGTAATTTCTTATTAACTACTTTTAATAAGATTTCATCAACTCGTTCCAAAAATTTTGCCAAAGTATACTTTTCCGTAGCCTCTACCCAAGCTTCCATAGATTTCTCAGAAAATTTCGAATTTGCGATTTCTATACCTTCAGCTATAGAAGTTGGGTTTTTTTTATCTACAAATATCCCATAAGTTTCATTCACTATATCTTTTATTCCTCCATGATCTGTTGTTACAATTGCACATCCGCAAGCCATAGCTTCTAAAATTGATAGAGGTTGGCCTTCATAATAATAATAATACGTCGGTAGGCAAAAAATGTAATTTTGAAGTAAAATCTGCTTTTTCTTCTCACTCTTAACTACGCCATAATATTTAACACAATCACTTAATTCACTTAAATATTCACTTACCTCATTTGAAATTTCTGATTCAATAGCCCCTGCAACATCAAGATGAACTTTAATTCCCTTGTTCTTAAGAATCTTTACTGCTTCAAATAGATCTAAAATACCTTTTGTTTTCATAAGATTACTTAAGTATACAATTCTCATTGTTTCATCTTTAGTGTATTTTTCCAATTTTTGTTTTATTTCGTCTTTAGTTGCGAAAATTTCATCAGGGACTCCATTTTCACATACAAAAACTTTTTCTGATGGCAATAAACCATCAAACATATATCTTAATGATTTACCAAGAACTATTGCCCCATCAACATTTCTCAAACTCCAATCTATTATTTTTCTCTTCCACTCCGGCGTGTTATTGTACATTGTTCTAAAGTAACTCCCGTGTATATGAATAACATATGGAATTCTTCTAATATGAGCAGCTAACATGAATGGAAAATACTTTAGAATATAAGAATTTGCGAGCTGTCCTGGAACTATATAAATAATACTCCTTCTTTCTCTATTAAATATAATATTTAATATATTCTTTAATATTCTTGGGGCAAAAAGAATTTTTTTTATGCTTAATTTATCTTGAGAATTATAAGAGCCAAAAGTATTGTCCATAGAAAGATTAATCTTTTCTATTTTATACCCTTTTTTTATTAATTCATCAAAAAGAAATTGATTTACAAGCAATGAACCAACAATTGGGGGAGGAAAACAACCAATCATTAAGATTTTTTGGATTTTCTTAAAAAAATTTCTCTCCTTATTTGCATCTGAGAAATTTTCTGAAGATTTAAAAATAAAATTTTGTTGTAATTTATTCCAAGAATCAATAATTGCAATATTCACTCCATATGTATTTCCTGCTTCTGTGTCAGATACTGAGTCCCCTACCATGTAGGAGTGTTCTTTATCTACTTCGTAGTATTCTTCAATCTTTCTTAGCAATCCATCTTTTGGTTTTCTGCAGTCACAGTTATCGCTTTCGTCATGAGGACAAACGAAAATATGGTCAATAATTACTCCATTTAGTTTAAGAACCTCCTGCATTTTTTCGTGGATTTCATTTAGTTTATCCCAGCTTAGCATTCCTCTTGCTATACCACGCTGATTGGTAACTATAATTAATTTATAACCTAAATCATATAATATTTTTAGTCCTTCAATTGCTCCAGATAAAAACTCAAATTCTTCCCAACTCTTAATATAATCATGAGGTGGAGCAGGCTTATTTATTACTCCATCTCTATCAAGGAATATTACTTTATGCTTCATCTTCTATTCTCTTTTTTATTTTTTGAGAAATCAATATGGTCTGTCATAATATGAATATCTTCAACAATTCCATACTCATTGTTTGGTATATATACTGTATGGTTTGCTATTTCTCTACATTTACCACCAGTGAAGCCAACAATGGCGGTAGCAACACCACCATTATCTTTACAATACTGAATCGCTTTTACAATATTTTCTGAATTATCTGATGCTGAAATACCAATTAATATATCTCCAGGAGAGAAAAATAATTTTAGTTGCTCAACGAATACATACTCATAGGAAACATCATTGGATATAGCAGTCATTATAGCAATATTATCTGTTAAACTTATACACCTTAAAGGTTTCTTACCTTCAACTTTAGTCCCTTTAGAAAAGTCACAAGCCCAATGAGTAGCAGCAGAGGCACTACCACCATTACCTATAACAAATATTGTTTTATTATCCTTGTAAGCTTTAAATATAATTTCATATAACTTAATCTTTGTCAATGTTTCACTTAATCTCTCAAAATAGTCTAAATAATAGTTTTCCATATTTAATCTAATATTTTCTATTATTTTCCCAATCCCATGCAGTTTTAATTATTGTTTCAATGTTACTAAATTTTGGCTTCCAATTCAAAGTTTCAATAGCTAACTTATTTGAAGCAACGAGAGTAGCTGGATCTCCTGCCCTTCTATTGGCGTATTCCCAATTTATTTTTTTGCCTATTACTTTTTCTGCTATTTCTACAATTTCTTTCACTGAATAACCTTCATTACTTCCGAGATTTAATAATATAGATCTATTATTTTCAATTACATATTTAAGTGCTAAATAGTGAACTTCTGCTAAATCAGTCACATGAATAAAATCTCTTATAGGTGTGCCATCTTTTGTATTATAATCATTACCAAAGATTTGGAGTTTATCTCTCTTTCTTAAAGCTACAGAAAGCATAATTGGTATTAAATGGTGCTCAGGGTTATGAGATTCACCAATTTCGCAAGATGGATCTGCTCCAGATGCATTAAAATATCGCAATGATGCAAACTTTATTCCGAAACATCTTTCATAGTCTTTGAGGATATATTCATCTATAAGTTTTGTTGTGCCGTATGGGTTAATAGGCTTTTGGGGATGTGACTCATCAATTGGAATATATTCAGGCTCACCAAAAATAGCAGCAGAGGAAGAAAAAATGATATATCTTACATTTGCTGAAACCATCATATCCAATAGCTTAATAAATTTAGTGACATTATTTTCATAATATCTATTAGGATTTTTAACTGAATCTTCTACATCAGCTGAAGCTGCAAAATGAATAATTGCATCTATTTTCTCGCTTTTAAGAATATTTAAAACTTTATCTGAAGAGAAATCTTCCTCAATAAGCTTTCCCCAGTTAACTGCTTCTCTATGCCCGAAAGTTAAATCATCTACTATAAATGCGTCAACACCATTTTCAGCAAAAACTTTATTGCAGTGAGATCCAATATATCCTGCACCGCCTGTTATTAATACTTTCATTTTTATAATAAGCCCCTATATCATATGTTCGTTTCTACCATTGTTAAATATTATTCTACTACCACATCTATCAAATGTAAACGGTAGAAGCTTATAGTCTTTTTCAAACGCATTTAAAAAATTATTCCTCTTATTATCTGGAACATAAAAAAGGAAGAATCCTCCACCCCCTGCGCCTAACAACTTTCCTCCTAAAGCTCCAGCATTTATACCTTTATTATATATATTTTGAATTTCAGAGTTTGTTATTCCTTCTGTTAAGTTCTGTTTCAGCTTCCATGCTTCATTTAAATATTCACCAAATTCATCAAAATTTTTACTCTCTAATAATTCTTTCGTAATAAGTGGCATCTCTGACATTTTCTTGAGATATTCGATAATTTGACTTGTTTTTTTACTTTGAGATTCTAAAATGTTTGATGAGCTCCTTGTAATGCCAGTATAAACCAAGAAAAAGTGGCTTTGTAGATTAATTATATCTCTTAGAGATAGATTTAATGGCTCAACAGTTACAGTATCATCAGGGTTAAATGTATAAATTCTTAATCCACCAAATGAAGCAGCAAACTGATCCTGCTTACCTATAGGTTTACCGAGGATTTCTATCTCAATTTTACATGCTTGATTAGCTAAAGTATATGAATCCTTCAATTTACCAACATAATTATAAAATGCATTCAGTGAACCTACAGTTAAAGAGCTTGATGAGCCCAATCCACTTCCCTCCGAGGGAATATCTGCTAAAGTTGTTATCTCAACACCTTTTTTAATTCCTGCAATCTTTATTGCTTCTCTTATTAATTCATGGTTAATTTCACTCACATTATTAATGATTTCCTTCTTTGAGTAGTTTAGAACTATTAGGTCATCATATCTTTCCTTGATAATTACATAAATAAACTTATCAATGGTTGTGCTTAATGCTCTTCCAGGAAATTGCTTATAAAAGCTTGGAAGGTCTGTCCCACCACCAAAGAAACTTATGCGCAAGGGAGTTTGAGAAATTAGCATTCTAATTAGAAATTAAACCTTCATAAAGTTTTATCTGTCTTGTTTCTTTCACTAATTCGTGTATTAAAGTGTTTTTTTAACCAATCCAATATTTGTCTGTAAAAGATCCCGTTATCCAATTTTAACTCCTATTCTTCCATTACAACCTATCCTGTTAAGCAATATCAACTCATTACAAAAGTATTCATCGACTGCTCTTTTCTGTCCAGCCCAATACCCATAGTCATCCAATATTAAAACACCACCTTTTGATACTAATGGAAATAAATGAATTAACTCGTGTTTTGTAGATTCATACCAATCGGTGTCTAATCTCAATATGGCAATCTTGGTAGGCATTGTTTTCGGAATAGTATCTTCAACTTTTCCCTTGACAAAAATGATATTATTCTCTGGATATCGTGTTAAAGCTATATTATTTTTTACTTCAGACAAAGGAGCATAGCACCATTTGTTGTAATCTTTCTTTTGCTCCTTATTCCATTTATCATAAGTAAGAATGTTTTTGTTTGATAAAAGCCAATCATCTTCTGTGGGTTTAGTCATCCCCTCAAATGTATCATAAAGAAATATTTTTCGATTTGTAATATTTAGCTCATCAAGTAGAGTATAAGCAATTAACATTATGCTTCCTCCCCTCCAAACACCACATTCAACAAAATCGCCCGGAATTTTTTGCTTAATTACATATTCTACTGACTTATACAAAGCATACATACTTTCTTTAGAAGTCATAGAATATTCTTTACATTTATCATAGATTCTTATAAATTTTTCATCTTTATTAACAACTGGATCAGGATTGTAATATTTTGTTTTCGTAATTGTATATCCAAATAAATTTGCTAATTTTTTAATAATTTTTTTTGGACTGTTTAACATGTAAATCCCCTCCCTTGTTTTGCTTCTTCCAAATGAGACAAAATCTCACTCATAATTAATCAGCAGCTCCTAAGCTTAACTTCAAATACAAAAATTATAAAGAATTTATTATAAACATACAAAATTGCATTAACTTTATTAAATTTATTCTGTGCTTTCTATATATTTATACTTATTTTGTTATAATAATTTAAGAGATATAAATATATTAGAAAGATAGAATAATAATATAATGAATAAAAAATTTAAAGATTATAAAGTTGTACATATGACTTCTGCTCATGGTGCTTTTGATGATCGTATTTTTCATAAAGAAGTGAAAAGTTTAGCTAATGCTGGCTACCAAGTTATTTTAATCGCTCCTCATAACAAGAAAGAAATAATTGGAAATATAGAAATACTTCCTATAAAAAGAGCAAGAAATAGACTTGAAAGAATGATAATAACAACATTAAAAGTGTTGAAATTAGCACTAAAGGAGAATGCTGACATTTATCACTTTCATGACCCAGAGCTAATTCCTGCTGGATTTATTATTAAATTATTTACAGGAAGTAAAATAATTTATGATGTACATGAAGATTATAAGCAAAAAATTCTTTCTTCTGAATGGATAAATAAGAAATATACTACTTTGATATCAAATATATCAGATTTTCTTGAGAAAATATTTAGTTCCTTCTTTGATTATATAGTTACTGCTGATTCATATATAAAATCTCGTTTTGGGCGAAAAAGAGTTGAAATAATCGCAAATTACCCGCCATTAAGTTTTTCTTCTGGATTAACAAGTTCAAAAAAAAATTCAATCTTTAAATTAATATATGTTGGAGGTATTTCAGAAGATAGAGGTATAGTAAAAATAATTGAATCATTAAAATATCTAAAAAATGAAAATGTTGAATTTGAAGTATTTGGCAAAACAGATAATCCAATACTAATAAATCTTTTAAATAATACAGAAAAAGTTAAATATTTTGGTTTTGTACCATGGCAAGAAGTTAGCAAATATCTTATAAACGCAAACGTTGGTTTTGTTCTTCTTCAACCAGTTCCAGCTTTTCTTTATTGTCCAGGTGAAAATATTGTAAAACTTTTTGAATATATGAGCGCCAGACTTCCCGTTATAATCTCAAACTTTCCTAATTTAAAAAAACTTATATTAAATATAGGTTGCGGTATACCAGTAGACCCTACAAATCCTAAAGAAATTGCTAAAGCAATTGATTATTTAATAGAGCAACCAGATGAGGCTAAAAAAATGGGTGAAAATGGAAGAAAAGCTGTTTTAGAAAAGTATAATTGGGAAAATGAAGAAAAGAAATTATTAAGAATATATGAGGAATTATTAATTAAATGAAAATAAATAGACTAAATCTTTCACCAGAAATTGATGAAAGATTTAATAAATTATATGTAGATTCTAACCTAATATTTA
>ERZ795060.4758-NODE-4758-length-11243-cov-4.128799_pt1 | contig 11243 bp, 6 predicted proteins | sample MGYA00375144_ERZ795060 | MGnify/ENA primary metagenome ERZ795060 (study PRJEB30189, sample SAMN05720157) | activated sludge metagenome | isolation source: anaerobic digester from wastewater treatment plant | place: Japan | collected 2015-05-15 ... | reverse complement strand
CTGATCCCGCCATAAAGTTGTACAAAGGTATCTAATGATTGAAGAGCAGTGTCTGGCAATGAATTTAATGTAGAAATAAATTCATTTTTGTCTAACTGAATTCTCAATTGTGGAAATAGTCTTACAAGATTTGTGTCTTGTTTAATATAAAGTGAATCTTTTTTATTCGGAATAAAATTTAATTTTTCACCTATCTTTTTTCCAAGTTTTAATGTCGAATTATTATAATAGGTCTGAGTATAATTAAGAGCATCATCAATCTTATAGACTTCTAGACTTATTGGTTCTTGCGACAAGCCATAAAAAGTACTGGTATCATATCTCAAACTTAAGACAACTGAATCTACATTATTTAAATACATTTTATCCTTTTCAGGTGTAAAGTGAATTTGTGTATTGAATTCAGATTTTGAATGACCAAACATCGGATCGTCTAATATACCTACCACCATTGAACTGCTCTTTGCAGCAGTACTGTAGGTTACAATCGTATCTTTTGACAATGGTTTTGCAATTAATGTAAAAGTATCCACACCTTTAGACAGGATCCAATCACTATTTAAAAAATCTAATTCTATTGATTCTGGTTTGTTACATGCTATGAAAAATAGAACAGAGGATACCAAAAAATAATAAAAAATATTTCTTACTTTGATCATTTGCAAAACTTATAAGGAACTAAACGTATTATCCTATCAAATTCTTATAAAAATCAAGATAGGAAGGTAAATATTCTTCTGCGGTAGTATTTAATATTGGCTTTTTAGTTGCGGTGATTGCTTCATTGAGACTTTGTTCGATTTCCTGAGGTCCAATGATGATGCCATCTGCATATTGTATAGCGCCTTTGTGAAGCGCTATTCCAGTTCCATTTTTAAACACAGATAATTGTTCTGGCTTTAAATTATTGATAGAAGCTTTTTTGAAAAAATGATCTGTGAAATTGCTCTCTTGGCTATTTGGATAGACAGAGAAAACAACCTTTGACCCTTTGAATACGGGATCATTTTTATAAGCAGTCTTCAAGTAAAATGGAATCAAACTAGTCATCCATCCATGACAATGAACGATATCAGGTGGCCAACCAAATTTTTTAACAGTTTCAATTGCTCCTTTACAGAAAAATATCATTCTGTCTTGATTGTCATCAAACAGAACGCCATCATCATCTGCAAATACCATCTTCCTCTTAAAAAATTCATCATTATCCAAAAAATAAACTTGAATCCTTGAACCTGGCAATGATGCTACTTTTATTATCAATGCATAATCATCATCGTCAATAATGATGTTCATACCAGATAATCTAACTACCTCGTGCAATCTATGTCTTCTTTCATTTATCGTTCCAAAGCGTGGCATAAGAATTCGAATCTCCATTCCACCGTCTTGAGCGTATGCAGGTAATTTTTGAATTAGCGTCCCGATGCCGTCCAAATCCAGGTAAGGATCCATTTCCTGGGTAATAAATAATACTTTTTTCTTGCTCATATCTTGGTCGCCCATTTAAAATGGAGCGCAAAAATACAAAATATTTGTCACGTTGATTTAAAAATTATTATTTTGAATATGTAAAATACTGTAATACAATGTGTTAGGCTAATTCAACGATAAGTTCTTTATCTTCCAAACGGGCAGAAATTAGCTTTACTTTTAGTCTATCTCCCATTTTTAATGGCTTTGAGCCCCTGATTAAACTAATGCTCAGTTTGTTTTTATTCAATTCAGCATCGCCTTCTATACTGTCTAATGGGAGTGTGGCTTCACATTTGTTGGCTATCATTTCTACGAAAATCGCACGATTATTCATACCAGTAATGATGGCTTCAAATTCATTTCCGATTTGTCCTTGAAGATATAATACTTGGAAATATCGCGTCGATTCTCTTTCAGCAATCATTGCTTTGCGCTCTTGTGTCGAGATGTGTAGACATTGTCTTTCTATGACATCTAATTGATATCTTTTTTCAGATTTCAGATTATCCATTAAGATGCGATGAACCATCAAATCACTATACCTTCTGATTGGTGAAGTAAAATGAGTGTAATATTCAAATGACAATCCATAATGTCCTATATTATCTGGGGAGTAAGCCGCTTTTGCCATCGTACGTATGGCTAGTGATTGCAGTACTTTTAGAGAACTATCTTGCCTTGCTTTATCGGCAAGTAAATTCATAGATTTAGATATTTTCTTTGGTGTCGAAAAGTCTAAAAAAATTCCCATCTCTCTTGCAAATTCTCCAAACTCTGCCAACTTTTCTGGATCGGGTTCATCGTGTATCCGATAGACAAAAGGTATGAGAATGGCTTTGTTTTTCTTCGCAATAAATGTGGCTACATATTTATTAGCGAGAAGCATGTATTCTTCAATAAGCATGTGCGCATCCAATCTTTCTTTCACATAAAGTGCTAGAGGTTTTCCATTCTCATCCAGTTTGAATCTCACTTCTTCAGTCTCAAAGTCAATAGCTCCATTTTTAAGTCTTTCAGATCTAATTTTTTTGGCAATATTATCAAGCAAAAATAATTCATCAAATAATTCGCCAGAGCCATCTGTCAATATTTGTTGTACTTCTTCATAGGCAAATCTTCTCTGCGAATGAATGATCGTTTTTCCGATCCAATAATTTTTAATATTTTTTTCGTTATCAAAAGTGAAGACTACTGAGAAAGTGGCTTTGTCTTCATTTGGTCTGAGTGAGCATAATTCATTGCTCAACTTTTCAGGAAGCATAGGCAGTACGCGGTCTGCCAAATATACGGAATTTCCTCTTTTTAATGCTTCTTTATCTAATGCGCTATTTGGTTCTACAAAGTAAGATACATCAGCGATGTGGACACCTATCTCAAGATCATTATTTTCATCTCTTCTGATGGAGAGTGCGTCGTCAAAATCTTTTGCATCAACTGGATCAATCGTAAAGCAACAGATATTTCTAAAATCTCTTCTACTCGCTATATCAGATATTTTATCTGTTACGACTTTCATTTCTTCAATGACGGCTGTCGGAAATTCTAGATTAAATCCTTGTTCAGCCAAGATACTTTTCATCTCGATATCGGTAGTGAGTTCTTTGCCAAGAATTGAAGTGACAGTTCCTAGCATTCTATCACTTGACCTTAATTTCCAAGAGGTCACTTCGACCACCACTTTGTCAAAATCATTTGGAATCAATGCATTCGTTTTGTCTAGGTAAATATCGAAACTTTGATTTCTTTGTTTAACGATGACATAGGATTCATTTTTAAAAACTCTATAAATTCCTACAAACTGTGATTTGGATCTTTGCAATATTTTAGTGACGACACCTTCAGGTCTTCTTACACTAGGTTTGGTCAGTTTAATCTGAACATAATCGCCATCTTGTGCTGATTTTAGATTTGCTCCTGAGACAAAAATATCTTTTGATAATCCCTTACAAAGTATATATGCAAATCCTCCACTAGCAAGATCAACGATTCCTTCGAAAGTCTCTTGCTTAATATTAATTTTCTCAGAATTAATTTTCAGACCATTGTAAATATATTTTCCTGGAGTAACTTTTTTAAGTGTTCCTTTTGATTCAAGTTCTTCTAGAATTTTAAAAATGTCAGAAGATTTATTAGTATTTAATCTTCGCATCACTGCACTCATTCCCATAGGTTTTCCCTGATTGTCGGCATACAGTCTGATGATCGATTTACTTAGTATAGAGGTATTACTTGAATTATGATTGGGACTTTTATTTATCTTTTTCTTTTTCATTTTAATTGTTTCGAATAATCATTTCTAGATGATTAAATATTATGCAATTTACGAGTTTTTAATTATTTGTATGGACTTTTTTAATTTCGTCTGATATAATTGAATCAATATGGAAACATGTCGTAGGTCAAAATTTAATGTTTTTAAAATTCTTTGATTTGATATGATGCATCAATAAGTGATTTATAAATTCTATTGTTGTATAAGATAGTTTTACTTCCTATAAGAATAAATTGTTCGCGAGATCTTGTTATCGCCACATTCAATTTTCTATCCACACCATCGCGATTTAAGGAGCAGATTTGATCTAATTGTTCGGCTAAGGTGATACTAGTACTTAGTATGATGATATCTCTCGCCCCTCCTTGATATCTCTCGACAGTATCTACGGTGATTGCTAGATCGTTCAATGCTGATGCTTGTATTTCTTTTTGAATTGTGGAAATTTGAACTCTGAATGGTGTGATGACGCCTAAAGTATCAGGATCCCAGGATTTATTATTATGGTCATAAACTTGTTTAATTGTGGAGATGATTTTAGTGATATATTTTGCTTCTTTTTCATTTGATTTTTGATCTGAAGTTGTAGCACTGGGTTCGCAATCTATAAAGATTAATCGTTGTGTAGAAAGTGCAACAAGAAATTCTGTATGATTTGAATCAAAAGCGTTTAATTGTTTTTTACTTCGATGTGGAAGTAATTCCAACTGAGATTTATAAAATGTTGCAGATACGAAGTCCATGATATCCTTATCCATCCTGCCTTGTCTATTTAAGATGGCAAAAGCATGATCCCAACCATTAGCTTCATATTTCTGATATAATCTTTCGAATAGAGATTGATTAAAATTTTGAATTCCAGATTTGGAAAGTATCTCTTCGTGAACTATCGCTTCTTGTTCAGATTGTATGGAAACAGCTGGTAACTGAAGGTGATCTCCGATCATCACGATTCTTTTGAACTGAGAAATCCATGCTATTAATTGTGGTTCTAATATTTGTGAGGCTTCATCTATGATAATGGTGTCGAATTGCTTTAGATTAAAAAGTTCTTTTTTACCGAGAATAGATGCTACAGTAGCACAGAATATTTTTTTTGATGAAATTAATTCTTGTATTTCTTTTCTGTTTTTTAGAGTTCGAATTTGTGATTCAAATAAATTGGATGCATGTCTAGGATTTACTGAATATCTCGAACCAATGCGTAAATAGGAGCTTTCCCATGTTTCACCATGAGAAATAATGGCGTCACACATTTCATCAACAGCCCTATTGGTATAAGCTATTAGTAAAACATTTTCTCCTAATTCTTGAACTAAATAATGACTTAGATATTTAACTATGACACTTGTTTTTCCTGTGCCAGGAGGTCCCCACAGTAAAAAATAATCCAGCGAATTGACTATCTTAGATAAGATATTATTGAACTCAGCATCGAGTTCTGGGTATTCAACGCGATGATTTTCTTTTGATTTTTTTGGAGCAATGTTACCCAACCAAAGCCCTTGTTGCGCTTCATCCAATTTCATGAATTGGAATATGTTTTGGTATGCATACAAAAATGATTTGTCAAGTAAATCATGCTCAATATTCCACCTAGATATTTGTTTTGATTTAATATTTGAAAATATCCTACTTCTTAGACGAACATAGAATTTGTTTTCGTCGATACCTATTAAAGTTGATTTATACACTTGTTGATGTAGAATAGCAGATTCTCGGTCTTGATTTTCATACAAGACTAAAGTATCTCCAATTCTGAAATTGTGAATTTGAACTATATCACTGCGAAAGATAATAATAGGAAATTCCGATTCTTCAAAAAGTATATCTTCTATTATTAAATTAAATAAGATATTGAAATTTTCAATTTTTTCATTTACTGTCTGCATCCATAATGATGAGAGACCAAAAGTTCCATTATTTCCAGGCTTTCCCACTTTTGTATACAATTGTTCAAGCGCAACAAAAGCGATCAATCGCTTAATGTATATTTTTGTAATTTCAGATTGAACTTGAAAAAAAGAAATAAATTGAATCGCTTTTGCCTTAGTATATTTTTCACTATCTGAGAAGATTTCTTCTTTCAATAAATCAAAGATGTGATTGCTTTCTTGTTGTTGATTTAGCAATGCTAATTGGATAAATATGATGCTATTTCTAATATAAATACAGCGCTCGACCACTTCAGACTGTAACGGGGATTTTTTTAAATTATTCTCAGGTAAAATGGAATATAAAATATAGTTTTCCAAATGATCAGAGCCTGGAAATACGGAAGCGATCAATAAGTTATATAAACTGACTTGAGCCTGATGATTGGCATTTATTCCATATTGATTAGCTTTGAATGGTTTTCCACTTTTTAGCTCAATGATAATTTTTCTATTATTTTCATCTATAAAAAAAGCATCCAATCTTCCCTGTATTCCAAATATATTTGAATAAAAAGAAGGCTCTAATGAAAAGTGAGGATAGCTTGATTTCCAATTTTGTAAAAAATCTGCATTTAGTTTTTGCAAATTGTGAAAATGGCTTTTTATTAGTTTTACGAATTCATGAATTTTCTCTTCTTCGAGTAGACAGAAACTCATAGGATTTTTATAAAAACTTGCTTGGATAAGTTTATCAAAATTTGTCTCAGGATTGATAATCAATTCATCAAATATATCATTCACAGTAGATCCAATCAATAGACTTAGATTCATTGGATCAGAATGCAAAAGATGTAAAAGATACTTGTATGGATTGATTGTATCAGTTGATATACATTCTGCAATAGAAGTGACATCAATAAGATAGTCTGGCAAACAAATAAAAAATTCAGATTCCCAAAATCCATTGGTTTGAGTGGCGTTAATTAAATTAAAGGCGCATGGGAATTTTATTTTTTTAAATAAATGTCGTAATAATTTTTGGTTCTTTTGATCAAGATTTGCCCATTTCCAGAATTCAATATTTTGATTCTTAGCTGCAAGTGTAAATGATGCAGTTTGATTTTGTAGGTCGTATTCTAATACGTTTATTTTTAAATAACTAAATTCCGAAAATTGAACCATCTAAGGATTTTCTTAGGGATATATGAATAAAATACAAATATAGTAATATCATATGATCCTATGTTAATTTTAAATAATATGATTCTATTAAGAAATTGAAATCGCGGGAATTTGGTATAATTGATAGCAATTTTGGCATTTTTCTGAATTAAGCCTTGATTTCATTTTAAGTATTTAATTTGGTGAATTATAGAATTGGTAAAATATATCAACTGTGATATGTTAAAAATTTTTAAATCACGAAACATTGTTGTGTTTGATTCGTTATAAGTGTGTGTCTGATTCAATGAGGTTGATTCAAGTTTGGATAGTTGAGAGAAACAATAATTAGCTCAAAGATTCAAGAGAAAACGATTAATCTAAAGCAAATTGAATAGACATCAGGTAAATTAAAAAAATATGCAGATGAAATTAAGTATTAAAAGCTTGGTGATTTTAGTCATGGTTTTTGTAAGTCTAAGCGCATGTAAGACGGATAAGCCCACCGCTGTCACTTCTCAAATTAAACCTGAGATGGATAAGAGAACCAAAGACAGTATTGCAAGAGCTGAAATTATAGCTTATGATCCTGCTAAACTTGAGATATCTAGTAATTTACCAGCTGAAGTACAGCAAGCATTAAGAAATCTAGAGCAGAAGAAATTTACAGATGGAAATCTGGGAGAGCAATTGATTGGTTTTGCAAAAGTTGGCGCTTATGATTTTGCAGATAAATTTAAGTTTTTGATTTTGAAATTTACAAGAGATGAAGCTGGATTTCAAGAATCAAGTGCTATGGAAATTGATGAACTGGCAGAAGTGATGAATCAATTTCCTAAAATGGAAATCGTCATTGAAGCTCATATGAATAATGATTTGGCCGCTGCAAAAAGTTTGGCAGTAAGCCAAGGCAGAGCAGATGCCATTAAAGCAAAATTGGTATCCAAGGGAATCTCTGAAGCAAGAATTAAAGCTGTTGGTTTTGGACAAAAATTTCCTGTAGCTGACAATGCAAAACACGAAGGCAAATTGATCAATGAAAGAGTTGAAATTCAATTAATGAAATTCATATAGTAGTCCTACTATTATAATATATTTTTAGATTTACCTACTACGATCGGCAATTAAAAGTAATTGCCGATTTCTTTTTTAATAACACTAACTTTTGTCTTTTAATTTGGAAATAAAATTTGTTCCGTTATTCTCATTTGTTGTTTGATATATTTTTCATCCTCAGCATGGTGATGCAAAGGTAAGAATGTTTCAATTTGCTTTTTCCATTTTGACTTTTTTCCATTTTGGATGAAGCATTTATCTATTATATCTAGCATGATACTTACTGCAGTTGAAGCACCAGGAGAAGCACCTAAAAGAGCTGCCATACTGCCATCTTGCGCATGAATCACTTCTGTTCCAAATTCTAAAACACCACCATCTTCTTCATCGCTTTTGATCACTTGTACACGTTGACCCGCAGTGATAAGTTCCCACTCATTTTCACGAGCATCTGGACAGTATTCGCGTAAAGATTCTATTCTGTCACTATGACTTTGAACCACTTGTTCTATGAGGTATTTTGTCAAAGGAACATTATGAATTCCTGCTCCGATCATTGATTTTATATTGTCCATTTCAATAGAGAATGGAAGATCAAAATAAGATCCATGTTTGAGAAATTTTGTACTAAATCCTGCATATGGTCCAAACAATAATTCTTTCTTACCATCAATATATCTAGTGTCTAAATGTGGAACACTCATTGGTGGCGCTCCGAAGGCCGCTTTTCCATAAACCTTAGCTCGATGTTGTGATATTACTTTTGGATTTGTACACTTAAGGAACTGACCACTGATGGGGAAACCGCCATATCCTTTTGCCTCAGGGAGATCTGCCATATCCAATAATTTTAATGTTCCTCCACCCGCTCCAATAAACACAAAATTGGCCAAGCAAGAATTCATTTCATCATTTTTGCAATAACTAATTTTCCATCTAGAATCATTTTGTTTTTCCAAGCCTTGGATATCGCTTCCGAGGTAAAGTTGAATTTTCTTTTTTTGCTCTAGATGTTCAATCATGCTTTTAGTGAGTTCACCAAAATTGACATCAGTTCCATCATTAACTCGAGTGGCATTAATCTTTTGGTCTGGATTTCGTCCATTCATTACCAATGGAATCCATTGTTTTATAATATTTGGATCATCGCTGATTTCCATATTTTCAAAATAAACATGGCTCTTGAGTGCTTCATATCTTTTAGTTAAAAAATCACAATTCGCATCATTCCAAACAAAACTTATATGTGGTATTTTATGAATAAATTTGAGTTCACTTTTTGCAAAATATTTTTGCTGCCTTAAGTAGGCCCAGAATTGTTTTGATACTTCAAAAGAATGCGCTATTTTGATCGCTTTGCTAATGTCAATGTTTCCTTCAGAATCCATTGAAGTATAGTTAAGTTCGCAGAATGCAGAATGTCCTGTTCCTGCATTGTTCCATGCCGACGAGCTTTCGGCTGCAACTCGATCTAATCTTTCTAGGATAAGGATTTTTAAACTGGGATCTAATTCACTGAGCAATGTAGCCAAAGTTGCACTCATTATACCAGCGCCGATGAGGGCGATATCATAAGAATTTTTATTTTCAGATTGCATTTCTTTCGTGATCTGTTTATTTAAAATTTGAAATGTTAAAACTAATTTAAATTAAACTGTATTAGCCTTAATATTTATGGAATTCGAAAATCATAAAGGGCTTTCCATTACCTTTGTGCAATATTAACCCAGAAATGGCAAATCAATTGAAAAATTATAGTGTAATTATTTTAATCAGCTGTATTTCCCTAGCAGCGTGTAAAAAAAATATCAAGGAAGGCGCAAAGGCTTCAGCCCAAAAGCCACCTGTGCTAGTAGATGTACTTATCGCTGATTTCAATAATTTACCCAGCACAGTAGAATTAAATGGAAATGTATTGCCTCAAGAAATGATCGAGATTCGGCCAGAAGTAAGTGGGAGGATCACTCAGCTTATGATAACTGATGGCGCAGCTGTGGCGGCAGGTGCTTTGTTGGCAAGGATAAACAATGCAGATTTACAAGCCCAGCAGCAACAACTTCAAGTCCAGTATGACATGGCAGTAAAAACAGAACAAAGGTTGAAAAAATTGTTAGAGATCAATGGGGTTAATCAGGCTGACTATGATCAAGCCTTGAGTCAGGTAAATCTCATCACTGCCAATAAAAATATCCTACAAGCTCAACTGGACAAAACTGAAATTCGAGTGCCTTTTTCTGGTGTGCTTGGTCTAAGACAAATAAGCAATGGTGCTTATGTTACGCCAAGTTCAGTTTTGACTACTTTGCAAAGTAAGGACCAGTTTAAACTAGATTTTCTTGTTCCAGAATCCTATTTACCGCTGTTGAAAATAAATCAAAAAGTAAATGTGAGCTCACCCCATTCTTCAGAGATTTTATCTGCCACTATTGTGGCATTTGAATCAAATATAAACAATTCAACAAATAATGCTAAAGTCCGAGCAAAACTTCACTCAAATAAGTTGAAAGCTGGATCCTTTGTCAAAATTAATTTGGATAAAAGTGAAAAAGGTATTGTAGTACCAACCAATGCCATAATCCCTGATGCATTGTCCAATCAAGTCGTCATAGTGAAAAACGGAAAGGGGAAATTTCAAAATGTGAAGACAGGAATTAGAAATGCTAATGTGGTTCAAATTACAGAAGGGATCAATCAAGGAGACAGTGTTGTAGTTGGTGGAGTCTTATTCGTAAGACCCAATGCCGAACTTAAGATAAAACAAATAAAGTCATCACAAGATTTTATAGAAGCCAAATAACGCATCATGAATATATCTGAATTATGTATACGAAGACCGGTGCTCGCTATAGTGATGAATCTAGTCATTGTATTGTTTGGTATTATTGGTTATACAAGATTGGGTGTGAGAGAATATCCAGCCATCGATCCTCCTACTGTCAATGTGCGGACAAATTATGCAGGTGCCAATGCAGAAATTATAGAAAATCAAATCACAGAACCTCTTGAAAAATCCATAAATGGGATTCCGGGAATTCGTACGATATCATCAACGAGTGCGGTCGGAAATAGTAATATCACCGTGGAGTTTGATCTCAGTACTGATCTTGAATCTGCCACCAATGATGTAAGAGATAAAGTAAGCCAATCTATACGTAATTTACCTCAAGATATCGATGCCCCACCAGTGGTAAATAAGTCCGATGCAAACAGTGATTTTATAATCATTCTTGCTATCCAAAGTCCAAGTAAAGGATTGTTGGAATTAAGTGATTATGCAGAGAATGTTTTGCAAAATAGATTTCAAACTATTCCAGAAGTGAGTGCAGTTAATATCATAGGACAGAAGCGGTCTTCAATGCGAATATGGATGGATTTGGATAAAATGAATGCGCAGAATATTG
>ERZ795060.4745-NODE-4745-length-11265-cov-18.952810_pt1 | contig 11265 bp, 10 predicted proteins | sample MGYA00375144_ERZ795060 | MGnify/ENA primary metagenome ERZ795060 (study PRJEB30189, sample SAMN05720157) | activated sludge metagenome | isolation source: anaerobic digester from wastewater treatment plant | place: Japan | collected 2015-05-15 ... | reverse complement strand
AAACTTCTCAAGAATCTCCACCTTCTAAGCGAAGCGTAAGGTGGAGAAGTTCAAGTTTCATAAAAATCCATTATATTGTGGATAAGTCTAAAATTATCAATTTGATAATTTTTAGTCTCGTCTAACTTTTGATAATTTTCATTGCTTGCCTATAACCATTGTGCAAATAAGGCTTGACAGATACGATATTATATGGTTATGTCGCTTTAGGAAGGAGAGATTATGGAGCCAAAAGAAATAACAAAATATGGTATTGAACTTAACAATGATTCACTCAAGCCTTTGATAGTGGATTTAGAGGAAGCAGCTATTTTACTCTCAACTAACAGATGAGATACTGGACAGCATCGGTGATATAATAGATAAACAGAAGCATCTTAACGAAGAAGAGGTAATGAATGGCAATTAATAGAGAAAAACTAATGCAACTAAAAAACACAGGTATTGGTAATTCTTCAAAGAGAGATATAATATCGCGTATGTCAGTTCCATTGATATTAGATGTATCAGAAATAGAGGAGTATCATGCCCAACAAAGAAAGACCAATAACCTTATTACAGATGAATCTATAAAAGAACTAGCTCAAGATATAAAATTACATGGTTTGATAAATCCAATTACAGTTGCTGCAATACAGGATCATGAGACTGGAACAAGACGTTATATGCTTGTTGCAGGTTCAAGAAGACTTGCTGCATATAAATCTTTAAATCTTGCACGCATACCCGTCATGGTATATGATTTAAATGCAAAAGACCCCAATTTTGAAAAAGATTTATATATTCTCTCTGATGCTGAAAATTCTAAGCGTCTTAATTTATCAATAATGGAAGATGCTGAAGCTATAGTATATATGAACAAAGAGCTCGGTATTTCATTAGAGGAAATAGCTAAATATCGAAATATCGCACTGTCTTCTGTTTATAAATTTATGCAAATTGCAAAATTTAAAAAGCAACTTGTTGAAATCTTATCACGATATAATATAGATATTTACTCAGTTCGAAACCGTTTGTTTTTATATAAATTAATACAGGCTATAGTGCAAAATGTTAAACATGAAGATATAGATAGTATAGTTAAAGCCTATATCAAAGAAATAGATAATGAAGGAGATGCGCAAGAAAATTATAAAACCACGAATGGTGAAATAGAAACAGTTAATGATAATACACCTCAAGAGAATGCTCAAGAAAAACCCAAAGTATCAATACATGATAGAAAACCTAAAAATTCTAAACAGAAAAATGTATATGAGATTAATAGAATTAAAATAGATAAAACAAATCCATATAAGATTGTTATAGATTGTAAAAAGGCACCAAGAAATGATGTGATTCAGTTGTTTAATGCACTGATAGATCATGTAGTAAATTATACAAATTATGAAGACAACCCACAATTCGTTGACTTTGTGATTGATAATTCAGAAAATATAGCAAAAGCTGTATCGTCTATATTAGAAGCATCTTTTGAAGATTTTATTAAAAATCAAGGAGGTAAAGGATCTATTGTTGCTAAGTTACATAAAATACAATAAGAGCCATAAATAATTAAAGCCCCGTGCGGCGGGGCTCTAATAAATTGGTTCTATAGCCTTGGTATTGTGATTGTTAGTCCGGGTTTCAGTTAAAAATTACTAAGTATTTTCCACTACTGGTAGCTCAAACTGAAATCCGATATAACAAGGCTCAAGATGTTTAGATAAACACTTGCCTTATGTATTTTTAAAATTAATACAAAGGTCATAAAGTGTCAAGCAAAAATTATTATATATATTATAAAAAGATTAAAATAATACAGAAAATATGAATAATTTTTGCTACCTCTCTTGACATGGAATTCACACTACCAGAGCGTTGTATTTTAGGATTATTAGTGCTATAATAGATCCTTAAAGGGCTATGGTTAAAAATAAGAATAAACAAAATAAAATATCTCAACAAATAGAGACAATTTCCACAAATGAGAAATTGAACTATAGTTTTCCCAATTATTCCAATGAAGAGTTGAAAAAGGCAACTGAACTATTTGATCTCAAAGAAGCAAGAGACATTCTTGTTGTGCTTGGGTTTGATTTATCCGCAAACAGAGTTCATGGATATGAATATGTAACGTTGGAGTATGACTCACGGCTAAACAAAAATATAGCAAATCTACGTTGGTATACCGCAAATAATACGGAGATAGAAAATAAATACACCTATAGAGTATATAAATCAGGTAATGATTATAAAGACAAATACTTAGGTTTCGATGACAAAGAGGGTAGGGGACTTTTTGGTGGTAATAGCTCCATAAGGCAACACTATCTGTCGCGTTTCATTACAAGAAAATGTCAGAGCAATTATTTTGGTTTCATTGATAATACAAATCTATCATACAATATTACAAGATTCCATAAGAAAGGTATAGGCTTATCTGCTCATCCTAAATCAAGATGTATTGTGTTTGATATCGATGCACATGATGGAGATCACGAGCGAGCCTTTGAAACTCTTCTTATTCTTCTTAAGCTTTTTAATTACAAACAGGAAGCCTATATTGAGAGGTCTATTCAAGGGGGCTTCCATGTAGGCTGGTTTGTAGATAAACCAGTGAGTGATTTACAGCTGCGCGAATTCTGCCGTATTTTTAAAAAAGTATATAACTTGAATTTAGAACCACGACTTACTACGAAGCCATTTCGTATTCCTTATCATTGTACTTATACTCCTGGCTATTTAGCTATTATAAATAGAGGAGGTAAATATGATGTATCTTATCATTCTTTAGGATCTCAAAATAATCCATTTTCGTTTCAACAGTTTCACCACATTGTAAAGCTACACCACATTGCAGCTTATGGTAATAAGGACAATTCCGGGTTCTATGAGTATAGATCGCAATATATAGAAAATCAGAATTTATTAGAAAGTTATCGCATAGAAGCGTTTATAAATAAACACAACCAATCTCAACATTCAGTAAAAAAGACAATACTATCACCATATAAAAGTAGGGTAGGGAGCAATAGAGAATTTAGAAACAACAAATATTTATTGTCACGTGGCAATCGCGATTATAACATGTTTCGACTCAGTCTTATATGTCGTTCTAATGGTAACACATTTAATGAGTATTTTGATATTCTTAAGAACTCATTTACAGATAGTAATGACTGGCAAAAATGGAGTGATTATAAACGCTTTAGAGAAGCTTTAAGAGTATGGGAAAATAGTGAGAAACATATAAAATTTACAAATGTAAAAATAAATAGTTTTGTATCAAGTATTAGCTATATACCTGAGAATATCTTATATAAGTTAAAATCACCAATTATAACTTCATGTATTATGAATCAGTTGGGTATTAAATATGGTTCTAATAAAGATCGTATAGAAAAAGCAGTGCCTATTATTCTTCAGGAGATAGTAGGAAAGTATTTTTACGAACTCTCTAATCGTAGGTCTTATGATAAAAGCATAGTAGATCCATCTCTTGGTGAGAAGATATGTTTAGGTGTTCAATACCCAGATGAATTCTGTGACCGGTTAAAAGAGCATTACAAATTTGTTAATATAGATGTTAGAAAGATAGTTAATACTATTTTGAAAAGTGGAATTTTCTTTAAACAGTATAAGCATAATGAGCTGGGTTATTCCCATTCAATGAATGGTAAAGGAGTCTCCTATTGTAGGCAATGGTATCTAAAAGGTGACGACCTTTTGAGAGACGATTCTGTTGTAAGTGTACGTAATTTCTTACGCATAGTGGCACAGCTCAATAAGCTTTATACACACAATACCTATTTTCTTGAGTGTTTAGATAGTTTCGTTGCCACTGTTGCCCCCTCTAAGAGAAACGGTTATAATATGTCTAAACTTTTAGATTCTAATAGTAGAGAAAAAGATACAAAAATAGCGCATTACCTGCCTTTATGGGACGATTGGATACCAATTAAATTATAAAAATTCTCAAATAAGATCCAAATGGTTTTTCTATGCTATAATGTTAATAAATAGCCGGAGGTTAGTTATGTCTAAAAATAGTATAGAAATGTTTAAAATGGTTTTTTATGACCAGATTGGTGAAATGGCTCACTTTACATTTTTTGATGATACAAACAACATAAGAAACATAATAATATCAAAAATGGTATTCACCAGTATGATGACAAATAAGTGGAACGAACAGAGGTTTGGGCCGTTGAATAGTATACAACTGGCTTTTAAATCATGTCTAAGAAAACATGGTCAGAATGTCTCTAACTGGGAGGAGTGGTTTGAAACAGAGGCAAATAGACTCATAGAACTTGATGCACGCAGTGGAAGTAAATGACAAAAGGATTAACACTAAATAAACCAAGAGTGAAGTCTATTGGTAATAGACCATTCACTGAAGAAGCCATCACTGTGGATTTTAATTCCAATAATGTTGTAAGGGTTCTTGATAATCCAGATGAGGTAGTACCTCATAATGAAATACCCGAGAAGCTTAGAAAGGCAATAATTGCCATGAGCGGTGAGGAGTATTTCTATAATACAGAGTGGAATAGAGCAAGACTTAAACGTTTAAGTAGAGCACTATCTCACCCTAAAGAAAACGTAATACATGCTATTGCCCAGGTATGTGGTCCTAATTGTACGTCTATTGATTTGTGTCCTTATGATGCTATAGGTAAAGCACCAGTTGGGGATAGATGTCCAGTGGAGTATAATCTTGCAATGTTGTTGCTTGAGGAATATTTAAAAGCCATAAGTGAAAGGCTTGGTACCACTACTGATGAACTTCGTAACGATATGATTGTTTATAATATGATAATGGGTATAGTTGAGGCTGACATTGTTAACTATAGGCTCAATGGTTTAATTGCCTCAACTGGTCTTACTCAGGAAGACCCTACAATTATAGACTCAGAAGTTGGAACAGTGTATTACAAAACAGAAGAATCTGTTGCCATGAGAATAAAAGAAAGAGTAAATAAACGAAAGGATACTCTTTTTGAACAACTTATTGCTACTCCTGAAATGGAGGCTAAATATAGAAATAGAAAAACAACTGATGCATTCAGTAAGATATTTAATGCATTGGATAAACTTGATAAGCTCTTTGATGAAACAAAAGTGATAGATGGTGAAATTGTAGAAGATGAGTAGAAAGTTTATATATAGTCCCTCCTATCTTGAACGTCTCACTGAAAATCCAATTAAAACATTATATGATTCTCATTATCGTGGTTACAGTGGTATATCTGATGGTGAGAGTGTGTTTGCGAAATCTGGAACAGAAGTTCATGAATATGTAGAAAAGGCTTTTAAATATTTAAATGAAAAGAAGCCAGAAGTTTTGTCCCACATTCAAAACAATGGTTTAAATGTAAACACGATAGTTGCTAATTTTCTTGATGAAAGTATTGTGTATGCCAGTTCCTCATTAAAACTTAAAACCAGTGAGATGTTTAAAAAAGGGGCTGATAGAATAATTCGTAGATTCGGTAGTGAGTTTCTGAAGTCTCCTGATATGCAACTGATGACGGAACAAGAGCTTTATGGTTCTATCAATGTAGATGGTAAAAGAATATATATTGGTGGAAGACCTGACCTTGTTTTTTATGATGTCAAAAAGAAAGCAGCACGGATTGTGGATTTAAAAAACATATCAGATAGTGTAAAGGTTAATATATATGAAAAGGCTGGTGAGAAATTACAAGCCAAGATGTATCCATATTTATTACAGCAGTATTTTGCTAAAAATCATAATCTACAATTTGATAACATTAATTTCACTTTTGCTATGAATGCACCAACAGGTTCTGTTGTATTTTCATCTATTGATTATAAAAAAGAAATGGCAGAGCTTGAGACTGAATTAAGTATTACACTTGCCAGAGCTGAGTCTTATAAAAATGTATTAAGAAATGCACAGAAACAGTTTAAATCTGCATCTAATGTGTTTCTAACAACTATTGATAATTTGTCAGCTATTACTCAATGTAAACCGGGTGTTGCCTGTAATAGTTGTATGATTAGATTTGCTTGTAAATATAAGTTACTGGATGATGTCACTAACAAGTATAATTATTTGATTAAAGGTGAAACAGAGAATATAACTGAGCTATCCCCGGAAGAACAGAATATAAAAAGAATGCTCAGTGAAGCTATAGAAATTGATAAAAGACACATAAATGAAATAAGTAAACAAAATTTAGATAAGAAGTTTAGCGATAATCTAAATAAGATATTAGAGCAGGAAAGAGACCAAGCTTATAATCTATATAAAGATAGACCATATGCAGACGGGGTGTATTCTCTTGTTGATAGTATATCAGCAAGTAAGAGATTATATGAGAGTTCAAAACGTGTAAGAGATAAGTTACGAGAAAGGCTTGATAAAGAGGCACTTAAAGAAAAGGGATTTGAAAGTAAAAAGAGAGTGCCATTTTCGTTTCTCTCACATATGAATCTTTTGAGCAGTTCTGATAGATTAGGACATACGGCTGCACTGTTGCGAAGTTATGCTGTTGAATATGTTAATAGGATTTTAACAAATGCACTTGTTGATAATAAAAATCTGGCTACCAAGATAGTTGATTATACATTTGCTCAACAGGATTTCGCTGAAGGTTTTCAAAAGCTAGTTGTAGACCGTGTTGCAAACCAATTTAAAATAGCTAATATAGAACCAGATGCTCATTATTTTGAATATATTCTTAGGGATACCAGAAATGTTATAAATAGTGAAACATTGAGATATACGTTTAACGGATTGAATAAGAATTTTGTTACATTTTTAAAAACATATGAAAAGAATAAATACGATAAATTGTTAAATCACTTATCTCCGGAACTAGATGAAAAGGTTTTAAGAGACTTTTTAGATGGACATGTGATGGATTCTGCAGTTGAGGAATTCACTCAAAAGGCCACAGAGAGAGCACTGTTTTCATCTGAGTTTATAGATGATAGACCTCTTGTATATAAGAGAGAAATTCGCTCCAATATATCAAGTGTTTTTAAAGCATTGGCTTTAACAGTTGTTGCCTCAAATCAAACTATCGCAAATATTATTACAAACACTATAGATAAAGCAAAGCAGTTTTTATTTTTTAATGATAAGGGTATAGATACAGGTGAGCACTATTCACAGAGTGCGATGTATAGGAGATTAATATCCAGTGATTTTGGGTCTAAAAAGAGAAAGTTTAACCCTGTATCGTCTATATTCTCTTATGTGGCATCAAGGGGCTCTGTTGGATTAAACAAGGCAAAGGAGTATGCCAGTGCTATAAATAGAGAAATCAATTCTAACTCCTTTATTAGAAATATTAAAATTTTACAATCTCCGCTGGGGAAAATCTCATTGATGACTATGATCTTATCTATCGGAATAAATGCAATGGTTCCCCGAACCCCTTCACCGAAAGAGGATATGCAACTAAGAAACCAGAGACTTAAACAACGTAAAGAGCGTTTAGAGGATTCTGAAGTTAATCTCAATACCTCCGGTGATTCATCCATGTATACTCCAAGTTCTAAACTGCGCGCAGCCTTCAAACTTCATACACAATTCGGTTCACCATTTAATGCTGCAGGGGATATTTATAGAATATTAGAAAAAATACCTCTTTCTGGGGTTATGGATTATATCAAGGGTTTACTGCTAAATCCAATAGAGAGAATGTCATCTTATTGGCAAAATAGCAAATCTGTAGTTTTTAAAAAGGGTCTTGCTGTGGATATATCAGATTTTCTTTCAGCAGCGGTTACTGAAAATGAAGCGCCGGTTATGCGTTCAAAGTTAAAGAGTATAACACAGGAAATAGTTCAAAATATTGAAAGCACAGTTCTGGATGTTGAGAAATCAGTTACTGCTCATAGTCGTAGAAATTTATTATATACTCATAGTAGAAAAGTGGATGATATACATACCACAAAACGATTGATTAAAAGGGAAAGTAAAAGAATCACAGATATTCCAGAGAGATATAAATACTTAAAAAGTAAAGAGGTAATGCCGCTACCACAAAATTATCAAAAACCATCAAGAAAGGTATTACCTATTATAAATAACGATGGTATAAATGCACAAGAATTTGTTCCACCTGTTTTTACTGAAAATAAGAAATATGATGTGCTCTATCTCAAGGATAGATTAACCAACAGGTCAGCTTTAAATATAGAAGATCTAAAGCCCAGATTATTTCGTAAAGGACTGACAAATAGTGATAATATTGATGGGCTCAAACTTGCAACAACTTCCTCTATAAATTCATTGGATACTATGATAATACCCCAACATATAAAAACTGAAGGTATTCAAAGAGATTTAATACCTGAAATGAATTCGATACATATTCAATCTGATTTAAGTAGTATAAATATAAACCTTATGAGAAAATCAAAAGTGCCAAGTTATGGTAAAATGTTTACAGATCATGAAGGAGCTGTTCATAAAGCTCTCAATATAAATAGGGGGAATATGTGATTGATTTAAGAATGCCTATAGTTGAGGACGCAAGAAGGAAGTATGAAGTAGCTATAGTTTATGGTGATATGCACATTCCTTATGAGAATGTTGAATGTCGCAATATATTGTTAAAGTTGATAGATATTATTCAGCCAGATATGTTGATATCGGGTGGCGATGATATAGATGGAGAGTCTTTATCTAAGTTTGAGAAATATCCAGAACAGATAAGTACATTACAATATGAGCTTGATGAATTCTATTCTTATTCTGATTATCTATGTCGTAATTTTCCAACCATGCGCAAGATATTCCTGCATGATAATCATTTCTATAAAAGACTGGAGTCGCAGAAGAAAATAGCACACTGGCTTTATACTATGCGTATGTTTTCTTTAGAGAGTTTGATTAAGGCAGATGAATATAATTGGGAAGTTAATAATGAATTCAACTGGAAAAATGTATTACTGATTACTCATGGAGATGATGAAAAGGGTAACCCTTTACTACCTTCTAATTGTGCGAGAAATAATTTTAAACAGTATGGTTATTCTATAATTCGTTTTCATAGCCACGGGACTGGTATAGAGTTACACAATCATTTAAATAAAACTTCTCTAGTTGCACAACTTGGAACATTTCAGGATAAGAATAAAGCTAAATATATCAAATCAAAACAGAGAGTAAATTGGACAACATCTGCGGGTGTGCTTTATCTCAGCAGAGAAGATGATAGTTTCTTCTTTGAACCGTTATTGTTCTTTGACGATGCTATCATTTGTAGAGGTAGCTATATACATTTTTAAAAACTGGAAAGCATTGGAGGATGATATGATTAATAAAAAGATGGTAGTAATTGCTGTTGCCGCTGTAGTTGTGTTGAATATATTATTGTGGGTTGTTTTCGCTAAGAAACAGTTAGCTATAAATTATAACAATAATATAACTAATCATAATGAGCAGTATCAGCAACAATGGCAGGGTGTAATAACTATAAATAACAATATGATACATGGAAAACATTATACCTGGGAATATGTATTTATAGACACAGAGAATGTTACCGATAGCCTTTCTGCAGCTTTTAAGCAGTTATCGTTGTTCTCTTCTATGTATAGTAAGGTAGTAGTCTTTAGAACTGGTATTTTCACAGAGAGATATACTATTATGATTATGTATCCGATGATAGAGGATTGAGAGATTTTGTATCTTCTGGTAAATAAAAATAATTTATATTCAGGAGGTGGGAGCTGGTCGGTATAGATCATAGGTAATTATTAAAGAGATTTGGAGCTATGGATAAAGAATAGAATCTGTAGTTGTTGTGTTCTGGATTTATATAAACAAAGTGTTTTTCCATAACTTTTCTATAGTGCAATACAAACATATGTCAACTATTTTTTGTTAATTATATTAATGTTTTTATTGAAAAATGATTATATAAAAAAGTAGTTGCGTTTTTAGGAAAAGTATATTCCTTTATATAAGAATATGGGTATAACTTCCTATAAGCTAGGTTATGTCTCATTAGAAAATACGTAGGTGTGATATGAATAATTATATTATCCGTATGTTTATAGTTATAATCGTATCTGTATCGTTTTCTGTTGGGTGCTCCCTACTCCCAAGTAGAAAAGTGACTTATGCTTTTAAACGTAAGGATATTATCCATAAACAGGATACAGCTATAGCAAACAAAGAAATAGAGAATTGGTTAAATGTAGAATTTGGTGGTCGGGCAACTATAAAACAAGGATATAAAGATTTAGAAGAAGCCTTTGTTGTGGACTATGATAAGTTACCAGCTGTAGATGAAAAGACCGGCAAAGTTAAATATCTATCTTATAGACTCTTAGTTATGCACGATGGTGAGCGGATATATATGACATTAATTCCTATCAAGCCGCAATTGACTTATGATGTAAATCGCAGGAGTAAATTAACGAGTAATTTTGGCTATAAAGAATTTTATCAAGAATGGCAACGGCTTTATTATTCTTTGATTATGAATGTACGTCCAGCGTCTTTGACGTTGGTTCAAGAATAATAATTTTACGTACCTCCTATATTATTTCTCAGGGTCGCCCATAATACAACATGGGCGACCAGATCTTTTAAAATATATTTGTTAAGGAGAATATAATGAATTATACAGAAGAAGAAGTTCGTGAGTTTAAGAAAACAATTAATAAAATATCCAGTGATTGTTATAAATGCTGTCGCAATTGGATAGTTAATGATTGGTATAGAGCTAAACCGAGAGAGGATTTGTTTGAGGCATACACACAACATGGAGAGCTGGCTCATTTGATGGAAGTTATTTATAAAACAGAAGATGAAGAGTTGATAAAATTTATGGAGGATGAGCTATATTCGGCCATTGATAGTGTATTAAACTCTTTATAGAATCGCAAACCACTACCCTTTCGCGGTAGTGGTTTAATGGATAGTGAAATCAATACTTATATTGTCTAAATCGGATAACGTAGATGCGTTATTAATTAAATCTTCCAGTTGCCATTTTCTATTATATAATTGCAACCCATATTGAATCATTTCAAGTTTTAATTGTTGTAGTTGTTCTAATGTTACATTATATGCGCATTGTGTTTCATTTGTTTCAGGATTTGTATATCCTCTATATACATCTATTGTTTGTGTATTTGTAGAAGTTAAAAATGTAATTAAATTCTCAACGTTCTGTAAATCGTTTTTAATATCCGACCGTCTACAATCAACATCTATCTGTAAACTTTGACTGAAGAAATGTCCATTAGCTATAGTATCTTCAAATAATTGAGAAACTTGTTTTAACT
>ERZ795060.4742-NODE-4742-length-11269-cov-13.439986_pt1 | contig 11269 bp, 10 predicted proteins | sample MGYA00375144_ERZ795060 | MGnify/ENA primary metagenome ERZ795060 (study PRJEB30189, sample SAMN05720157) | activated sludge metagenome | isolation source: anaerobic digester from wastewater treatment plant | place: Japan | collected 2015-05-15 ... | reverse complement strand
TTTGTTCCTATGGGAATATTCAAAAAATTTTGACTGTTAACTAAAATGTAACCCAAATATGAGATATTCTGCAAAGGATATAACAAGGGAGCAAAAAAAATGATAGATACGCCAAATTCGATATTAAAGAATGATTTTGATGCTCAGCATTCGTTAGATAACAGTGAGACTGCAATTCATGAGTTTGTGAATAAGGAATATGCGTATGGATGGGTTACACCTGTTGAGGCAGAGCCTTTCCCGATAGGGCTGAATGAAGGTATAATACGGAAAATATCTGAGAGGAAGGAGGAGCCAGAGTGGATGACAGAATGGCGTTTAAATGCATATAGGGTATGGTTAGAGATGAAGGAGCCTAAATGGGCTTTTGTAAAATTTAAGACTCCTGACTTCCAAAAGATTCGTTATTATTCAGCACCAAAGATGAAGAAGAACCCAAAATCTATTGAAGATGTAGAACCTGAGATTTTACGTACCTTTGAGAAGTTGGGAATTCCTCTGGAAGAACAGAAACGGCTTGCAGGTGTTGCGGTGGATGCTGTTTTTGATAGTATCTCAGTTGCAACTACCCATCAGGAGATATTAGGTCGATTTGGTATCATTTTTTGCTCTATGTCCGAAGCGATACGGAAGTATCCAGAATTAGTAAGGGAGTATTTAGGTTCTGTTGTTCCTCCGAGTGATAATTTTTATTCCGCATTAAATTCCGCTGTGTTTAGTGATGGCTCTTTTGTGTATATCCCCAAAGGGGTTCGATGTCCTATGGATTTATCGACCTATTTTCGGATTAATTCGGGTCAGACAGGTCAATTTGAAAGGACATTGATAATAGCGGATGAGGGAGCAGAGGTCAGTTATTTAGAGGGTTGTACCGCACCGATTCGTGATGAAAACCAGCTTCATGCTGCGGTTGTTGAATTGATAGCTCATAAGAATGCCACCATTCGTTATTCTACGGTTCAGAATTGGTATGCTGGTGATGAGGAAGGCCGGGGAGGTATTTTTAATTTTGTTACGAAACGTGGCAAATGTGTTGGTGCGAATTCACGGATTTCATGGACTCAGGTTGAAACGGGTTCCGCCATAACATGGAAATATCCGAGTTGTATCTTACAGGGAGATAATTCTACGGGTGAGTTTTATTCGGTTGCATTGACGCGGAATAAACAACAAGCAGATACAGGCACGAAAATGATACATATTGGGAAAAATACACGGAGTACTATTATCAGCAAAACGATTTCGTCTGGCATGAGTCAGAATACGTATCGTGGAATGGTTCGTGTTATGCCAAAGGCTGAAAATGCAAGGAATTATACTCAATGCGATTCATTATTGATTGGTAGCCGATGTGGAGCGCATACATTTCCTCATATTGATGTGCGGAATCCTTCCGCATCGGTAGAACATGAGGCTACTACATCGAAAATTAATGAGGACCAACTGTTTTACTGCCGTGCACGAGGGATTCGCCCAGAAAATGCGATATCTCTTGTGGTTAACGGTTTTTGCAAAGAAGTTTTTGAACATTTACCTATGGAATTTGCAGTTGAAGCAACACGATTATTAAGCATTAGTTTAGAAGGAAGCGTAGGATGAATTTACTTGAAATCAAAAATTTGAAGGTGTCCGTAGAAGGACAACTAATTTTAAAAGGGATAGACCTGACTATTGGTTCAGGAGAAACTCATGCTATTATGGGTCCAAATGGTTCAGGGAAAAGTACCCTTGCCCAAGTGCTTACTGGTAATGAAAATTATGAGGTAGACCCAGAAAGCAAGATTTTATTTTTTGGTGAGGACATAACATCCACACCACCAGAAGAAAGGGCACGTCGTGGTATCTTTACTGCGTTCCAGTACCCAGTTGAAATACCTGGATTATCGAATACAGAGTTTTTACATACTGCTTTGAATGAGATTCGTGAGTGGAGACATTTGTCAAGTTTAGATATCTGGGATTTTGAAAAAATCTTAAAGGAAAAGATGAAGGAAATTGGTTTAGACCCAACTTTTTCAGATAGATCTGTAAATGAAGGGTTCTCTGGTGGTGAAAAGAAACGGAATGAGATTGTTCAAATGGCAATATTAGAACCGATATTAGCCATACTTGATGAAACGGACTCTGGTTTAGATATTGATGCCTTAAAATCTGTGGCTGAGGGTGTTAATCGTATGAGAAATCCGAAACGCTCATTCATTATTATTACTCATTATCAACGGTTACTAAACTACATTAAACCTGACTTTGTGCATGTGTTGTATAAGGGGAAAATTGTTAAATCTGGGGATTATACACTTGCATTAGAACTTGAACAAAAAGGTTATGATTGGCTGAAAACAGATTCTGAACAGGAATTATCAATTGCGAAAGCATGATAGGAATATCTTATATGGAAAAAACGCATATTGTTGATGAAAGGAAGTTAAATTTATTAGAGATTATTCCTTATACAAAAAATGGTCATGTCATACCTGATTGGTGGAAAGATATTACTTTAGACGGTAAGAATGCCTTTATACTTTTACCTATTCCACATTCAAAAATGGAGGGCTGGCGGGAAACAAACCTCTCACCATTTTTCAATCCGCAACGGAAATGGACTGTAGATATAAAGAAACAGGTTCACAGAGAACATATACCAGAAATAATTAACAAATATTTTTCCGCCCATATTCTTTGGGAAAATGGTGTTGTTACAATGGATGAAAATTTAATAGATTTGCCAGATAAGATAATAGTTTCTGACTTTAAAGAGATATTGGCGTCAGAACATGAAGAACTTCTTAAAAGTAATTTAGAACGAGACAAGGAGCCTCAGCATATATTTGAGGCTTTATCGGAGATGTTATTCTATAACGGCATTTTCATTTATTTACCCAAGGGTATTGTTATTGATGAGCCCATGAATATCTATATCATGAGTTCTGCTGACAGACAGGACACAATTGATATTCCCTGGGTGCTTATTATTCTTGACGATACTGCTCAAGCTTCAATAACATTAAATTATATAACGCATAATACGGAAAGTGCCTCCGTATGGGTAAATGCAAAAACGAAGATCGTTTTAGGTAAAAATGCACATCTTAACGTTTTGGAAAATATTCAGGGAACAGAAAAGACTTTACGATTCCATTCCATTTCAGCAGGCTTAGATAAGGATAGTTCCTTAAATTACAATTCACTTCATCTTTCAGGGCGATTTCTTCGTTCAGAAATCAATGCGGAGATTCAAGGAGAAAATGTTCAATGTCATATCAACGGTTTAACCTTGAACGAAAAGAATCACTTTTCTGAAACACAACAACAAATCCAACATTTAAAAGGGCAAAGCGTTAGCCGAATTCACTGGCGTGGATTAGGGAGAGAACAAAGTAAAACGGTGTATCGCGGAAAAATTTATATTGCCCCTGATGCACAAAAGTCCGATTCTATCCAACAGTTCAAAGGGCTATCTCTCTCAGATGGTGCAGTAATTGATGCTAAACCGCAATTGGAAATTTATGCGGATGATGTTCGATGTACACATGGTGCTACAGTTGGACCTCCTTCTGCGGAATTGATTTACTATTTTCAATCAAGGGGGATACCTCCAGTGAAAGCGAGGTCTCTTCTTGTTCGTGGTTTTGCAAATCAGGTATTGGCTGATATTCCATTTCCAAACACAAAGGAATTCATTAGTCCTTATTTAATTATGAGCTTGTAAGGATTTTTATATATGAGCCTTGCAGAGGAAAAAACTCAGAAATCACTTCGTCTACGGGCGGAGATATTGGCTCGTAGGCTTGGACTGGAAAGCATTCGTAGCCAATTTCCTATATTAGAAACAATGGTTCATGGTAAACCTTTAATTTATCTCGACAATGCGGCAACCACTCAAAAACCCCAAAATGTAATTGATACTATCACGCGATATTACTTGAAAGAGAACGCTAATGTGCATCGAGGGATACATTACTTAAGTGAAAAAATCACAGACAAGTATGAGGAAGTGCGTTCTAAGGTTGCACGATTTATAAATGCAAAGGTTGATTGTGAAATTGTATTTACCAAAGGGACAACCGAATCTATAAATTTAATTGCTCAATCCTATGCTCGCCCTCGATTAATGCCTGATGATGAAATATTAATTACTGAAATGGAACATCATTCGAATATGATTCCATGGCAGGTGGTATCACGACAGACTGGGGCAAAATTGAAATATATTCCTATTACAGAGGAAGGGTATTTAGATTTAAGTCGTCTTGATGAACTTCTAACGTCTAAAACGAAGATTGTCTCTGTAACACATGTTTCAAATGTTTTAGGGACGATAAATCCTATTCGTGAGATTGCTCAGAAGGCTCATGACGTTGGTGCTGTATTTATTGTTGATGGTGCTCAAAGTATAGCTCACATGCCGATTGATGTTCAGGATTTGGGTTGCGACTTTTTTGCCTGTTCCGCTCATAAATTTTATGGACCTACGGGGATAGGGATTCTTTATGGGAGAGCACCACTATTAGAACGTATGGAACCGTACCAAACAGGTGGTAGCATGATATTGAATGTCACTTTGGAAAATACAATCTATGCACATTCCCCACAAAAATTTGAGGCAGGGACGCCTAATATTGAGGGAGTCATTGGTTTAGGTTCCGCTATCGATTTTTTGCAATCTATCGGCATGCAGAAGATATTTGATTATGAGGAAGTATTAATACAATACGCAATGAGAACGATAGATGAAATTCCAGGTGTTCGTATATTGGGTCCCAAAGAACATCACACTGGTGTTATATCGTTTATAATGGATTCTGCACATCCACATGATATAGGACAGATTCTTGATGAGGAAGGAATTGCTATTCGTGCGGGGCATCATTGTGCTCAACCTATTATGGAACGTTATGGAGTATCGAGTACAGCACGTGCTTCTTTTGCAGTTTATAATGTAATAGATGAGATAGACGCCCTGATAAAAGCGATATACAAAATTAAGGAAATATTCGAATGAGTTCTGCCTCTAAGATACTTTATGAAAAACTTCTTTTAGACCATGCAAAAAATCCACGAAATTTTGGTGTCCCTGATGATTATGACAAAAAATTAGAGGGTTTTAATCCCTTATGTGGAGACCATTACACCTTCTATTTGAAATTGGATGGTGATGTAATTCGTGAAATCTACTTTACTGGTCAAGGTTGTGCTATCTCTAAAGCATCTGCCTCATTACTAACGACATTCCTTGAAAAACAACCTGTAAACGAAGCGGTAAGCATCATTCGCGATTTTTTAGAATTGCTACGTTCTTCTCCACAAACACCTGTGGATGAAACGAAATGGGGAAAATTAGTAGCTATAACTGGTGTCCGTGAATTTCCAATCCGAATTAAGTGTGCCTCCTTATCATGGCACTCTATCTTAGCACTTTTAGAAGGAGAGGAAACCAAACCTGTATCGACGGAGTAGTTAAAGGTAGAAACATCTTATCAAAGAACGAAGGTGCTATATTCGAGTTTATTGCTTATAGTCTGGTATAATGTAATTTTCCCTTTTTATATTTTAATTTTTCAAAACAAGGTATTAATCTCATTATGGAAAATGTACCAAATGGAACATGTATAAAAGATTATTCAACTCTTCTTGAGCGGATGAAGGAGAGATTAATAGGCATACTTCCTGAGTTTGAAATTGAGTTAAAGGCACAGTATGCATACGAGATACTTAAATTGAAAGAGGAGAAGAACGCAGTTATTTTGGGGCACAATTATATGGAACCTGCCCTATATCATTCTATCCCTGACCATGTTGGCGATTCTCTGTATCTTTCTATCGTAGCAAGCAAAACAGAAGCAGATATTATTGTATTCTGTGGTGTATGGTTCATGGGCGAGACGGCAAAGATATTAAACCCGACCAAGACGGTTCTCGTTCCGTCTCGTGAGGCAGGTTGTTCGTTAGCAGAAGGGATTAGCCGAGAGGATATTATCCAGTTAAAACAGAAGTTTCCGTCGGTTCCCATTGTATCCTATGTCAATACTTATGCGGATACAAAATCGGAATCTGATTATTGTTGCACCTCAGGGAATGCAGGCAGTGTTGTGACCTATATCTTTAAGCAGGGGTACAAGGCTGTTATCTTTGTTCCTGATGAATATCTTGCACGTAATACAGCCAACGAATTAGGTGCAAAGTTCTATCTTCCAGATGAAGTAACTATGAATGATATAGAAACAAGTTCTGAGCCCGTTGTTATTGGGTGGAAAGCAAAATGTGAAGTGCATGAATTGTTTAAGCCAGAAGATGTAGACCATGTTCGCCAACAATATCCCGATGTGAAAATATTGGCTCATCCAGAATGTCCACCCGATGTAATAAAGAACGTGGATTATGTCGGAAGTACACAAGGGATGGTCAAGTATGTAAAAGAACATCCTAATGTGAGGTTGGCTTTATTTACTGAATGTGCTATGGGAGATAATATTCAGGCAGAATTCCCTGAGATTAATGTTGTTCGGGCATGTAGCCTGCGTTGTAAACACATGAATCTTATTACCCTTGAACAGACATTGGAATCGCTAAAAAAACTTCAATATCAAGTTGAAGCCCCTCCTGATATCATTGCAAAAGCAAGAGTACCCATCCAACGAATGATTGAAATCCGATAACTAAACCATCAAACACAATATCTTATATCCATAGGAATTATAAAAGTTCATAGGAGATATTTATGAGACAAAAATTAGGATTTACTTTGATAGAGTTATTGGTTGCAATCGCTATTATTGGGATATTAGCAGCAATCCTGTTGCCGGCATTAGCCCGGGCAAGAGAGTCCGCTCGTAGAGCCTCCTGTCAGAATAATCTTAAACAATGGGGACTGGTTTTTAAGATGTATTCCAGTGAATCAGCCGGTGGTAAATATCCACCTGTGCCGATGGAGTATGCAACAGCCATCGATTGTGACCAAATAGGTTTCCCATCGATGGGCAATAAATCGATTATTGTAGCTGGACCCTCTCCAAAAGCGGTATATCCAGAATATTTAACAGATGTAAATATCCTGATTTGCCCATCTGACCCTAAACATACCTCTGAAAACCTTATCAACCCTATTACTCAGCAGACGGATATAACATTTCCCTGTTCACAGAAAGGGCGAGGGATGTGGAACATGCAGGTAAGCTACTATTACTTAGGCTGGGTATTTGACCGTGGAGATACCACAGACCCACAAACAAATCTATCCCTTGTGCCTTTCTTAAACGTTGTTAGTGGTTATGCACCTACACAGATTATTCAAGGGTTATTAGAGGCTGTTTTACCCTTCTTCTTGCAGCATGAAAATGGTAGAGCCGATAAAGATATTGTTATTTCTCAGGCAACTTCAGCATTGACAGGACTACCTCCAATCGGGAATGGTGGTAGTAACATAATCTACCGTCTCAGAGAAGGTATTGAGCGGTTCTTGATTACGGATATCAACAACCCTGCGTCCAGTGCAAAAGCACAAAGCAATATGTGGGTTATGATGGATAAACTTACATCCGACCCTTCTTTATATAACCATATACCTGGAGGTTCAAATGTGCTTTTCTTTGATGGGCATGTCGAATTTTTAAGATACCAGGAAAATGGACCGGCACCTATTAATAGGGGGGTGGCGACCGTAACAAATGCACTCGAAAAAATTGATTTTAGTCAATTCTAATATCCCGCAAAAAATTGCCGAATTTCAATAAAATATCTTGGTTTTTTAATGGTCATTCTTACCATTTAAGTTACCGATTTGAATTATATGACAAAATATGCTAAAGGGGTTGAATACATAGTAGAATTCTAATCTAAATAGATGAAGGGTTGGATGTGGCAAATAATATTAGCAATATTATTGTAATTATATATATTAACCTATAATCATTCCTTTAATTTGCATTTTATTGAATTTAAATGGTATAATAATGTTATAAAAACCAGCGGAGGTTTAATTAACCTTATTAACTTTTAACTGCTAATAAGCAAAGGAGTAAGGTTTCACATTAATTGAATTATTAGTCGTCATAGCCATTATTGGTATTCTTGCTGCGATATTACTTCCCGCTCTGGCACGGGCACGAGAAGCAGCAAGACGTTCCAGTTGCCAGAATAATCTTAAGCAATGGGGATTGGTCTTCAAAATGTATTCCAATGAAGCCAAGGGCGAACGGTTCCCAGCATTGCAGACTTACAATCCATTGCAACCGACTAAACAACATATTGCAGCAGGTCCACAGGTAAATAGCATTTATCCGGAATATTTAACTGACCCATATATTATTATTTGTCCTTCTGATGCCGAAGCAGCGAATACAAGAAAAAGAATTGAAGACAGCCAGAATCAGGGTAGTTTACTCTGGATTTCAGATGAAATTGATGCCAGTTATGCTTATTTTGGCTGGGTCTTTGATAACTTAAAACCTTCTCGTCCGTTATCTGATTTTGGACTGATAGGTACAGCCTTGAGCCAGTTCGGTGGTTCAGTAAGTGACCCAGGTGCAATGGTTCCTATTCAAATAGCAGGTGGTTTAGAATCTTTACTTACCAAACCGGAAAATGCAACTGCACTTGGACAATATATCGGCGGTAATGGTTCTGCATTAGTTAATGTCATGGACCAGGATATTGCTTTGTCACCAAGTTGGCAGGGATATGGTAATGGTGGTGGAAACACTATTTATCGTCTTCGTGAAGGTATCGAACGTTTCCTTATTACAGACATTAACAACCCTTCTGCAAGTAACAATGCTCAAAGTTCTGTATGGATTATGTTAGATACCTTATCCGCAGGTGGTGGAGAGCCACTATTCAATCATGTCCCGGGTGGTTGTAATGTACTATATATGGATGGCCATGTTGAATTTGTAAAATACATTGCCGATTCCAATGTGAACGATACCGATATCCCCGGAAATGAACCCGTAATTTCTAATGTAGCCTACATGGTTACAGCACTCTCCAGTCCATAATATAATTTTGGATTACCTCCGTAAGGTTTTTACTCGTGCAGTTTTTGCAAACTGCACAAGTTTTTTGTTAAACTTAAAGCATAGTTTAACTTTGGCATCCTCGCGGCAATTTTGTTGCCGGCTCTTGCTCGTGCTCGTGAAGCAGCACGTCGTTCAAGTTGTCAGAACAACCTGAAACAATGGGGATTGGTCTACAAAATGTATGCCAATGAAACCAAAGGTGAAAGATACCCACCACTGCAAACCTATAACCCATTAGAGAATGATGAAGATATCGCTGCGGGTCCACAAGTGAGTACTCTATATCCCGAATACCTTACAGACCCCTATATTATCATTTGTCCATCTGACCCCAGTGCATCAAATATGAGAACTAAACTTGAAGAACATGAGGGTAACTTAATAGAACTTTCGGGTTATATTGATGAAAGTTACGCCTATTTTGGTTGGGTTTTTGATAGACTAAAGCCATCTGCTCCTGCTAACCAATTTACCATTGTAGGTATATTAATTTCATTGTTAGGTGGTGCGTTTGATACCAGTCAGCCTGTTCCTATCCAATTAGGCGCAGCATTAGATGGATTATATAACGCAAATATAAACTTGGTAACTGCCTATTTGAACGGTTCTGACCCAACTGCTTTAATGAAAGTAATGGACCAGGATTCACAATTACCATCTAGCTGGGCAGGCTATGGTAATGGTGGTGGAAATACCATATACCGCTTGCGTGAAGGTATTGAACGCTTTCTTATTACTGATATTAATAATCCAGCGGCAAGTAACAATGCACAAAGTTCTATATGGATTATGATGGATACTTTCTCTGCGGGTGGAGTTGCTGGTGATTTGTTCAACCATATTCCAGGTGGTTGTAATGTGCTTTATATGGATGGTCATGTTGAATTTATTAGATACGTAGCTACAAATAATCTTGTTGCTGATCCAACTGGTACAAGTGTTAATGGGACGGAGCCTATTGTCGCAACAGTGGCAAATATGGTGTCTGTAATAGCAGCTGGTTCACAATAACTGAAATAATTGTTTATTATATAAAGAATTCGTGCAGTTTGAATAAACTGCACGAATTTTATTTTAAATATTGAAAAAAATAATATATAATATAAGGATAGTCAATATTTATTAAACTACTATTATAAGGATTTGTCCTATGAGGAAAAGAGGTTTCACACTCATCGAACTGTTGGTAGTCATCGCAATCATCGGTATCCTTGCGGCAATTTTATTGCCAGCACTTGCTCGCGCCCGTGAAGCGGCTCGTCGTTCATCTTGTCAGAATAATTTAAAGCAATGGGGATTGGTCTTCAAGATGTATGCAAATGAAAGTAAAGGAGAACGCTATCCACCAATGCAGACTTTCAATCCATTGCAACCGACTAAACAACATATTGCAGCAGGTCCACAGGTAAATAGCATTTATCCGGAATATTTAACTGACCCATATATTATTATTTGTCCTTCTGATGCGGGTGCAAGTGAACACAGAAAACGTATTGAGGACCACAATGGAAATTTAGTCGAAATATCAAAAGATATTGATGCGAGTTATGCTTACTTTGGTTGGGTCTTTGATAACTTTAAAGCCATTGCATCTTTAACTTATTTTAACCTTACTGCTCTTTTACTAACTGCAGGTGGAGCGAATTTTGACCCGCTTGTTCCTACACCGATTCAATTTCTTGCTTCATTGGATGCATTAGCAACTGATTTTGGAGATGAAGTCGGCAAATATATCGACAAGACAGACCCAACCGCATTAATGAGGGTAATGGACCATGACTCAGTTTTAAAAGACCCGTGGCTTGGTTATGGTAACGGTGGCGGAAATATTGTATACCGTCTAAGAGAAGGTATCGAACGGTTCCTTATAACAGATGTTAACAATCCAGCGAGTTCGAGTGCTGCACAAAGCAATGTCTGGATTATGTTAGACACATTTGCAACGCCGGCCGCAAAGGAGGCGGTATTTAACCATATTCCAGGTGGTTGTAATGTATTATATATGGACGGGCATGTAGAATTTATTCGCTACACCCCTGATCCTGACCTTTATGACCAAAATGTTCCGGGCACTGAACCTGTAGTTGGTGTTGTTGCAAATCTTATAACCGCATTTCTCGACAGTATGTAATTAAATCGCAATCAAAAAATATTAACTCTTGATAATATAAAGATTTATTTATCCTATTATACACAAGCCATCTACCCCAGATGGCTTGTTGTTATATTTCATATTTCCTCTACCCTTAACAGTT
>ERZ795060.4740-NODE-4740-length-11271-cov-4.186876_pt1 | contig 11271 bp, 15 predicted proteins | sample MGYA00375144_ERZ795060 | MGnify/ENA primary metagenome ERZ795060 (study PRJEB30189, sample SAMN05720157) | activated sludge metagenome | isolation source: anaerobic digester from wastewater treatment plant | place: Japan | collected 2015-05-15 ... | reverse complement strand
CGCCTTTTCGTCTGATGCGTTCATTGTTGGTATGTTTATGCCAGAACCTTCAGGATCTTCCGCCCGTCTGGCGTCCTATGGTCGCCGCTGGTGGTGCCGCTCCACGCCCCCAGCTTGCGCAGCGCCCCGCGCCATGCGTTGCGCGGCTTGGCGTACCGCTCCTTCACCGTGACCTTCGGCCCCGGTCCAGCGTCATCAATGTAGAACATCCACGGCTGCGTCTTGTGCTTCCCTTTTTTCAGGGTCACCTTGATCGGGGTCGTTTTCTTCTTGCTCATGGTTCAGGGTTTCAGGTAGTAAATGATCGTGCCGCACGCCAGCACAAGTACCTCGAAGGTGTACGCTGCGGTCCCGGCCTGCACTCCGAAGATCCGGATGAACACGCTGTCGTACACGTTGCTCAGGCTCACGTAGGTCATGGGCAGGGAGCGTCTGTGATTCAGCCGGGCGCGGAACACGATGGAGAACGCTGCGGCGAACGCAAGGGCCAGCCCCAGCAGGTGCCACACCGTAGCGCCGTAGTGCTTGGCCACCGCCCACAGCGAGAGCACGATCACCGCGCCAAGCACTGACCGCTCGGTCAGTCCGTCCGCATGGTTGATGGCATGGCCAGCGAGGATGTGCTGCGCGTCCGCGTTGGCGTCCACCCACGCGATCAGCGCAGCCAGCACGCAAGCCGTCAGGAAGATCAGCGTCATACCCATTTTCCGGTGTAGTTGTTCCATGTCCCCCACCAGTATCCTGCCACCGGGAGCAGGCAGAGAAGGCCCCACCAACTGAAACCCTGTGCCTCTGCCGCCCCGGTGAGCAGGAATGTCATAACGTGTATGATGATCGCTATGTACCCCCGCGTCTTGCCGCTCATCATGTGAAGCGTGACGGGGTGCTCGAACCAGATGAACTCCCGGAAGGTCAGTACGCGGATGTCGCTGTCCTTGACCTCGACCCGCTGGTTGCCGTGCTCAATGATGGTGGTGCCCGTGGGCCGGGCATGGCCGTCGGTCCACTGGTACACCACGGACCAGCACCTATTCCACTGGTCGTTGGACCATTTCACGATGTCGTTCGGGTTCCAGTCTTTCATCTGACCAAGAATAGCGTTGCCAATGATCCAGCCGCAAGGCCGGAGATGCCCCAAATGAACGGAGATCGACGCTTCGCTCTTCGCTCGGCCCTTGCACGAGCGTCCACGCACTGCACGAGGGCCTCGTTGAGATCCCCCACAAGCTGCGCGTTGGCCTTGTCGCTCTTCTTGGACAGGTCCAGTGCGCTACGCAGCAAGGCCACCTCCTTTGCCTGTTGGTGCAACTCCCACACGCACCGCCGCACCTCATCGTTCTTCGCCGCCCGCAGCCCCGCATACCTCCGCAGGTCATCCAGCGGACCAACGACCATCGTATCCCGCTCCACGAGTATGCGCCAACGGCTGTCCACCTGGCCTTGTACATCAAAGCACAGCATCACAGCTATGGCAGCAAGCAGCCTCATTCCTTCGCCAGCGTGTCGATCACCGCGTTCAATGGCGCGTACTTCAGCGCCTTCATCTTCGCCTCCCTCACCTCCGCCATCGGGGGCAGCACCGCCTTCGCGCTGTCCACCAGCGCCGCAAGGCTGTCCGCCCTCCGTTCGTATCCTTCCGCCTCTGTCCGCCACCGGTACGCCTCCCGCGCCACGCTGTCGCGCTCCCTTTCAGCTTGCCGCGCCCGGTCGCTTGCCGCGCCATCCACCTCGGCTTGAAAGCCGCGAAGCATCGCGTATGCGATCGCAAGGATCAGGATCGCCGTGAGGCCGTGGTTCAGGTATCTCATGCGGTTGGGGTCAGTTACGCCAAGGCGTGTCAAGGTTGCGGATGATGATCTCTGCCTTCCGTGTAGCGCCAATCGCGGCCATAAGCCGGACGAAGGCCACCCGTGAACTGGCTATGTCCAGCGTCCCGTCGCCGTTGATGTCCACCGCCTTCAGCCCCGGCGCGATGCAGCCCCTTAGCTGGGTCACGTAGTTAGCCGCGTGGATCTTCACCTCCGACCGGTCGGGTACCTCCTTCAGTTCCCACAGGTTATCCCGAAAGGAAGGCGACCACTCCAATCGCATCGGATACGTTCCCTCTGGTATGCACGAGGTGCGCGGTTGGTTCCCGCGCCACGGCAACTCCAGGCTCACGCACTCGAATAACCCAACGCCGTGATCCCCGGTGACCAAGATCTTGCCGAGCGTGAAGGTGCTCGTCATCAGGATCCGGTCAAGGTGGATCGTGCGCATCAGCCTTTCTTTTCAGCCTTGCGCTGCTCGCCAGCGGCTTTGATGCCGAGGGCCTTCGATACGCCGTGCGCACCTCCGTACCACACGAAGAACGTATAGGTGAGCGGCTTGGTGAAGCCCAGCACGTCCATCAACTCGGTGTGCATCAGTGAGGCCAGCGATCCCAAGGCCACGGCGTAGCCGATGTAATGCGCGTTGGCCTTCAACCACGCCCAGAACTTCACCGGCTCGGTGCGGCTCATCCACTTGCCGTAGAGGTGAAGGCCGAAGGAAATGAGCGCCACAAGGATCATTACGGGGTCCATGCTGGCGAAAAAGTTGGTAAGTATCGTGTTCATCAGTCTTCGTGTTCGTTCGTCTGTTTACTTGGCTTCGGGTACCATGCCCTGTTATTGTTGCTCGTGCGGTCGCGTTCCCGTTCACGCTCCGCATCCCGTTCGATGGTATGCACCCGAACCTCTATTTCGGTGTGGTCCTTCTCATAGCGCAGTAGATGCGACTGGATCATCTCGTTGGTCTTCGATACAAGCGCATACGTCTGGATCAGAAAGAACCCACCAAGGCCGGTCATAACCCGGAAGATCCATGTCATTGCAAGGCTCATGCTTTCCTTTTGTGCGCCGCTCATTGCTGCCATGGGTGTTTCCGCACGCTGAGGCGACCCGACACATTCGACCTCCCCGCTGGCCTGCGCTTCTCCCCATCCGTTGCCGTATCCCACGCCACGCGAATAGGGTCAGCAGGATCAAGCTCCTTCAGGTAGGCGATCATGTCGTTCATGTGCGCATCCGCACGCGCCGCAGCCTTCGCCGTCAACACGTTCAGCGTTGACCCCGATACCGTGGAATGATCCTCGTTCGCGCGCTGAAACACGCCGTTCCGATCCGGCTCGGCCCACAGGTCAGGCATGGAATCGGCCTTGGCACGCCACGCCAGAAAGTATTTCGCGTGATCATCGTATAGCGTTGCCAGACCGGTATCACCGCCCAAGGTGGCATCCGTCACCGGGTCCGCATCCTCGATCATCGTGTAGAGCACCACGCCCAGCGCCTGCAATAGCGCGCGCTGCGCATCCGCGATCCCTGGAGACAGCTTGCGATCCTCCACCCCGGCGGCCAGCTTCGACAGCGTGCGCACAGTGGCGGGGGAAATGATCTGCGTAGTGTTCCAACTCATGGCGCCTGGATATCAACGTTCCCGTCACCATTGCGCGCGACCTCAGCGAGGATCTGTTCACCATCCGGCCGCGCCTCCAAACCGGCATCCGCCCGCACCTCGTTCACCGAACGGCTCAACAACATCACCTTCTCACTCTGCACCGGATCGAAGATCTGAAGGGGCGCAATCCGCGCATCCCACACCGGCACGCCGGATAGGTTCATGAGCTTCACCAGGGGCGCGGTTATCATCCGCTGCTTACGCGCCACCACCGTGCGTTGCAGTTGTTGCAGCCGGATGGCGATGGCGCGTTCCTGCGATGTCAGTCCGCCCTCGCGGTCGCGCATCAGCAGCGAAGGGATGCCGAAGGTGTCGTAGATCACATCCGCACACCGGTTGCCGATCTGATCCAACTCCCCGGCATGGTTGCCACGGGATAGCTCACGGAAGAACGGCTCCTCCTCAGCGGCGCCCATCGTGAAGACCACGGCACCTTTCCCGCCGCTTCCGGTCATGGTCAGGTTCACATCGTCTTCGTGCTTGGCTACCTCTTCCTCCGTACCCTCGAACCGCGTCCCGATGATGACCGAAGGCGTGAAGCCGGTATCGATCTGGGTACGGTTGTAATTGTCCACTTTAACCCACACCTCCGCGGCGCGCATAGCTCCCATCCAGAACAGGCGTCCGTAGACCGGCTCCAACGGATGGTACTGGCGCTCGAAGATCACACCCTCCTCGGTGCGCATCTTGCCGGTGAAGTCGAACAACTCCACGCCCTCGGGCTTGTACTCGACATCGCTCAGGGCTTTCGCCCAATCCCCCGACCGGTACATCACGGGGGCATAGCCCTCGCGCGTCTTTCCCATGCGCCACACCATGCGCGGTGAATGATCCACGCGCGCTATCTCGCCACCGAAGGCCCGGCGCACCGTCAAGGTCAGCCCCAGGCCGTGGGAAACATCGTACCCGCAACGCGCAAGGAAAGCCTCCTCACCCATTTCGGATACCCACTCCTGAAACACGTCTTGCGCCCCCTCGATGGTCTTTCCATCCCTATCCACGAAGGTGATCCCCGTGCCAGCGACGAACTCCGATAGCTGCGTAATGGACCGCTCCAGCGGGCCGCAGTTGTCCACCAACTTGCGGAGGTGTACCGGATACAGGTTATCCATTCCGTGCCACACCCAATCCTGAGCGATGACATCGCGGTCCACTACGGGGGCGACACTGCTTTCGCGCAGGTAGGCCTTGAAGCTCACCCGCCGCGCCCGTTTATCCGCTGTCGTTCTCTTCTTTGCCATCTTAATGGAACGGGGGGCGTCTCCACCCCCCGCCCGTCAACAAACCACCCCAGAACACTACCCCTTGCGGATGATCTCGCGCCCGAAGATACGCATGTCGTTCTTCGCCTCGTGCGCCGATATTGCGTCCAAGATACGCGGGTTGGTCAAGTGCGCATTCGTGATCTCGAAAAGTCCCGGTATCACCAAACGATCGCCCTTGGCCAGTATCCACGTCACAGCTTTCGGCTTCGGCTCAGGGGGGTGGAATCCCCCCCTTGCCGGTGTAGCCTTGATATCCTTCTCGCCCTCCATTAGCTGGCGACGATCGGCGTGATGGCCGCGATGGTCGTGGCCAGGTCAGTGTCCCAGAAACGCCTGGTCTTCTCGTTCACCATTTCCTCCGAAAGGGTGATCGTCTCGCCCAACGCATCCACCTCCGTGCTCATCGTGTTGCCGGTCATGGCCACCCCCTCGTTGTACCCGTACAAGAGGAACTTGTCCCCCTTGGTACGGACGATGGCGCCAAGCTGCGCACCGTTCAGGTCGTTCACGAAGTTGCGGGCCTCGATGCTCAGGTCGGCCAGCGAGAACACCAGCGTGTGCGTGTAGCTCGTGATGCCGGAGGCCGCTTGCAACTCTTCCGAGCAGACCACGGATCCTTTCTTGGCCACCACCTGGTAGAAGCCCTCCGCACCCTGGAAGTTCACCATCTCCACCGAATCATCGCCCGCCACGGTGAACGTCACGCGGCTGCGGTTGTAGAGGTAGATCGTGTCGTATGCGCCGGGGGTTTCGCCCGGGCAATCCGGGCGACCTATTCCTGCCGTGATGTTACATGCCATGTCGTTGGTCGTTTTTCTTGGTTAGGAAGCCGGACCCCACACCTTCACCGCGTTGCCGGTGAGTTCGCGCCAGCTTACGCCGAACATGCTGCGGAACTTCCACCGGATCGTGTCGTGGTCATCCGCCAGCCACACGTCGAGCGTGTTTCCTGCGGCTTGGAGGTCATACCCGAACACCTGGTTGCCCTTGCGGGACAGGATGATCGTGCTCTGCGGGATCCACGGAGCGGTGATCACCGGGATGGAGTAGCCAGGGAAGTTGAAGGCGCCGAAGGCGTTGTTCTGCAATCCGGCCAGACCGGGAGCGTGCTCAGGCATCGCCAAACCGTGCAGCTTGGCGTAGTTCTGGCGCAGGTACTCGCGGTTCAGCGGGTTCATCACGATGTAGGCGTTGCCCGCCATGATGTCGGCAGCGAAGTCCGATCCGCTCACCGACTGCGTTGCCATCGCCGCCTCGATCAGCGCCGTGCAGATGTTGTACACGCCCTGCGCATCCGTTCCGGCACTTCCGCCGCTGGTGGGCGTGGTGGTGCCGACGTTGCCGCCGGTCGGGTTGCTGCTGATGTTGTACGTGCCGAGCACGGCCGCCAACAGTTGATCGTGCCAACCGCTGAAGGTCCACTTGTCGGGCAACTGGTTGCCGATCCACGCGTTGATGTCCACGTTGCGGGCGATGCGGCGCAGCAGGTCACCGATGAGGTGGCGCTGCCAGATGCCGAGGGAAGAGTAATACTGACCGGCGGGCATCCCCAGCGCGGTGAAGTACGTCTCCCACCCTTCGCCATGCGGGCACCAGCTATCCTGAGCGAGCGCCTTGTAAGGCGTGATCGTGCTCTGGGAGATGGTGCTGTCGTTGTCGTTTTCGAAGTCATCGCTGCAAGCCGCGCCATCGGAGAAGCCCACGACGGTGGTCAACTTCGGCAGGGCGCGCGGAACCTTCAGGTCCGGGATCACCATACCCACGGCACGAGCGAAGTCCGCCGCTCCGTTGCCGGGGAAGAGGGCGTCGAGCCAGAACTGCTCGCGGTTGGACTGTTCGTCCGTGAAGGCCGAAAGGCCGGGAAAGGGATTTGCCATCGTTGTAGTTTACTTTTTGTCGCGCTCGGCGAAGAACCTGTTCTGGCGCTCGATCACGCTGTTGATCCGCTGCTCCTCCGCACTCATATTGCGGGTTTCTTTTTGCTCCTCGTTACCGGGCACCACCACCGCCGTACCGGCGGGGGGCGTCACAGCCTTGATCGGGGTCTTCTTCAGTGTCTCCACCTCGGCCTTGAACTTCGCGGCCTCCTCGCGGGCGGCCTTCACCTCCGTATCCAGCGCCTCTTTCGCGGCGGTGGCTTCGGCGTTGATGCGCTCGGCCTCTTCCTTGGCGGCCTTCAGCTCATCGCGCTCCTTGGTGAGGGCTGCGATGCTGGCATCCAGCTCGGTGATGCGCTGCGCGCCATTGGCGTCTATCTCCGCTTCGGGGATCTCCACCGTTACCTCGCCACCGGTGGCGATCGCCCCGATGTTGTCGATGGTCCGCGCTACCTTCACCTTGAAGGAGCGGACCTGTTTGTTTTCGCTCATGCTGTTGATCTTAGAGTAGGCCGCGATACGTGCGCCCAGTTCGATGATTCCGTCGAAGAAGCCCTTGTCTACCGCCTCATCGGATGGCATGAGCCGATCCTGCTCCATGAGCTTGCCCACGGCGGATGGCGTCATACCGGTGCGGCGCACGAAGAGGCGCACCTGCTCGGCGTTGATGGCGTCGAGGATGTTGCGCTGTTCTTTGTCGAGGTCGCCATCAGCGATCGCCACGCCGTCGCTGTCGAAGGCGCGGGCCTTATGCACCAGCGCGAAGGCGCCGGATGAAATGTAGGCGCGGGCGCAGGCTGCGGCGATTATCATGGCGGCCGATGAAGCGTTGCCGTACACGCGCGCCTCGGCGGTGATGCCGTTGGCGGGGTTGCTGATGTAGGCCGCTACGGCGTTGCCCCCGAAGGCGTCACCACCATCGGAGAAGATCGAAATAGCTACGGTCTGGCCGCGGTAGGCGGAAAGCTCGTCTATACATAACTGCGCACTCAGCGCGGTTATCTCACCGAGGATGCGTACCTCTGGGAGCTCCTGAAGGACGGCGGCTTTTGCCATATCACAGGCAAAAAAACCGCCGACGGGGTACCGATCACGTAACGGTCACTTACAAATGTGCATGATGCCCTCGCGGCTCACGCCCCATTCGTCCGATAGCTCAAGGAGGATGGCGGTTTCGCGTCGGCTATCAATCCGCATTTGATGGAAGTATTCCGACCGCAAGACGTAGCGCCGTGCCAGCACATCGTCAAGCACGCCCATCACGACGAGGTGATCCAGCACGCGCCCGGCCTCCTCGCCGTAGATGGCGACGATCCGCCGCCGTGCATCCGCCATTGCCTTGCTCATGCTCGTGACCTATCGCGCACACGGGCTACGCGGCCCTGTGCCTTGTTGATGTCCGTGACGCGAACTATCACCTCCTGCCCAAGCGTCTCGGCGAGGACGTTACTGTTGTCCACGCGCACCACCGTCTCCGGGGATGCCTGCGCGGTGAGCGGAACAATGCCGCCGGTAGCGAAGCCGATGGGCATGGTGGACCGCATACCCTGCGACACGCGGCCCATGCCGGGAACCCCGATGCGGGCGAAGATGTCCGGCCCCGCGATGCGCTGAAGTGTTGCCTTCTGGCGCTCGTTCAGGATCACCTCCCCGACGTATGCGGTGATGAGCCTGTTGTCGCCATTGGCGCGGCGTATCACCTTTCCATGGTGCGGCTCCACGCGCCCGCCCTTGCCCGAAGGGGTGCGCTTGACCTCCCCACCAGTGGCGAACCCATCCGCACTTGCGGCGCTGATCGATGCCGAGGCCTTGGCCATTGCCGCCACCACCGCCGCCACGGCGAGGGCGATGCGTGCCACGAGGGTGTAGGGGTCCCCGGCCGCTGAACTGGATGTCGCCTTGGCGATGGCTGCGGCCGTCTGCACCGCGATGGTGAGGATGGCTACGGCGCGCTCGCGCTTCGCCGTTCTGACCGCCAGTTCCTTCTCCTCGCGGTCCCGTTCGGCGCGCAAGGCCGAAGCATCGTTACCGGCATCCTCCTCTGCACGTATGCGGCGGTCGATCTCCGCGATGCGCTTATTCGTGGAAAGCGTATCAATGTCGTTGATGCTCTGCGCGATCTGTGAGAATGCACCAAGCACCTGGTTCATTTCGTTCTCCTGCGCTGCGGTTTGCTCGCGATCCAGCCTTTCGAGTTCCGCGTTCAGTTCTTCGCGGCTCTTTATGATCCCGGCGGCGTACTTCTGTTCCAAGATCATCCGCTCGTTGTCGAAGTCACGGATGCCGCGTATCTGATCGATGCGGACCTGATCCTCCAGGTCGGCCAAGTTCTTGAGTTGCGCCTTGCGTGCGGCTTCGGGGTCGAATGAACCGCGACCGTCACCGAGGTCGGGCTGAACGATGCCGATGCGGCGCGGCGTAGCGTCCGCCAGCTTTTGCATCTCAGCCTCCAGGGCGCGCAACGTCTCGCCGGTGATGTCGCTGATGGACTTGTCGAGTTCGTCGATCTGCGTTTGATAGGTGGCGAATTGTGCGCTGTCCGTGCTTTGGGCCTGTTGCGCCTTCAGTTCTTTGATGCGCTCGGACAGGTCGGCAACGCTACCGGCTACGTTGGAAATGGAGGCGGCCACCTTGCCGCTGCTCTTCACTTGTTCCTCGTCACCTTCAACCGCCGCTGCTGAGGCGTCACCCTCCACGGCCTTCTTCCGTTCCGCTTCTTCGATCGCCGCCTCGCGCGCCTTGACCACCTTTTTGATCGCGCGCACCGTTTCATCCGCTGCGGCACTTTCAGCGCGTGCGGCGTTCGCAATAGAAAAGAGTTCAGCCTGCCGTGAAGAGTTCGCACCCTTCGCCAGTTCGCTATTCGCCCGATAGTAGGCGAGGCGCTTCTGTTGCGCTTCTTCTTCGGCGATGCTCAGGGCTACGTTCGTCTGCCGAAGGCCGCTCACCGTATCCGCGTACCCTTTCGCGGCATCGATCGCCGCAACATAGTCCACGCTGATCTTCTCGATGCGCTCCACCACCGGAGCGGTGAGGTCTTCAGCGAACCCCGCACGCGCGGCCTGTGCGAAGTCGCGCGCTGCGTTTGCCGCCTTGTCCGCCGCCGCCTCCGCTTCGTCTACGCTGGCACCGAGGGCGATGGCCTGTGCGCGCGTGAGGTCGAAGATCTCTTGCTGCGCGTCCGAGAAGTCACGGGACAGGTTCTGCAATAGCTGGCGCGCGGCCTGCGCTGCCCCGCTGAAGACGCGCGAGATCACGCCCTCCCCCTTGTCCACCGAAAGTATGAACGCATCCCATGCGGCCCCCAGCTTGTCGAAGTCGCCGGATACGCTGCTGAGTTGTTCGGCTGCGGTGCGAAGGGCGAATCCTGAATCGTTCACCGCCTCCGTGTACTTTTCGATGCCTTCGCGCCCTTCTTCGTAGAGGATATTGGCCACGCGTAGCGCATCCTGCCCGAAGATCATGGCCAGCGTCTGCGTGCGCTGCGCATCCGTCACCCCGGCCAAACCTTGGCGAAGGTTGCCAGCTATCTCTGCAAGGGATAGGAACTCCCCTTTCGCGTTGGTCACTTCGATGCCGTACTTCTGCATGGCATCGCGCGCCTGCTTCGTGGGATTCTCCAGACGAACCAAGGCGCTACGCAGCGAAGTACCCGCGTCGCTGCCTATCAGTCCCGCGTTGGCGAATGCCGTCAACCCGCCGATCGTCTCATCGATCGAAAGGCCGAAGCCATTGGCAACGAGGCCCGCCTGTGCCATCGCCTGCGCCATATCCCCCACGCCACCCTGTGCGATGTTCGCGCCCTTCGCCAGCAGGTCCGATACGTGCGCGGCGTCTTCACCATCAAGGTTGAACTGTGCAAGGGCCGAAGCCATGTACTCCGCACTATCCCCCACGGCGATACCTCCGGCGGCAGAAAGGGCCAACGCTGCGGACAGGCCACCCCCGAGGATAGTTGCCGTGTCAAGACCCGCCTTCGCGAGTTCGGTGAACCCTTCGGCCGCTTCCTTCGGCGTGCGCCCCAGGCTCGGGCCGATGCGGATCAGCGATTCAGCGATGGTATCGGCCTGCGCTGCGAACTCATCGCCCAGCGCACGGATACCGGCCATCGCTTGATCGAACTCCAATACCGTATCGGCAGCATCACCGAACACACGCCCAACAGCGGCAACCGCAGCAACGGCGCCGAACATCCCCAGCGCGTAGCTCTTGAGGTTGCTGACCGCACCCGATAGGGCCTTGCTTTGCTTGTCGATCCCGCTGTTGATGGACGCCACCCCCGCGCGGTACTGCTCTGCCGTGATGCGGCCCTCGCGGAACTCCGTGGTGATCCTGTCCACCTTCCCGTTCAACTCCCCGAGCTGCGTGCTCGTCTGCTGCGCCTCACGCCCAATCGCGTCGATCTGCTGCTTGTACTGTTCAGCCGATATCTTCCCATCGCGGTACTCTGCCGTGAGCCGGTCCTGCGATTCGCGCAAGTGATCCAGCCGCACGCTCAGTTGACCGATCACGCCCGTCTCCTTCAGCGCCGCTACTGTGGCCGAGGTGAGCACATCGCGGAACCGCAGCCCCGCATCCGTCAACCCGGATACATCGTTACGGGCCTCGCGGAACTGTGCCGACAACCCCGAAAAGCTCTGCACCAAGTCCGC
>ERZ795060.4738-NODE-4738-length-11277-cov-4.261183_pt1 | contig 11277 bp, 11 predicted proteins | sample MGYA00375144_ERZ795060 | MGnify/ENA primary metagenome ERZ795060 (study PRJEB30189, sample SAMN05720157) | activated sludge metagenome | isolation source: anaerobic digester from wastewater treatment plant | place: Japan | collected 2015-05-15 ... | reverse complement strand
ATAGAGTCAAGCCTTCTACTGAAGGAATTCAAAAGAGAAGAGAATGGGCTAAAATGAAGAGAAGAAGAAGAGCAGCTGCAAGAAGGAAAAAGTAATTTGTTAACAATAGGGAAATGTCTCTCCTTGAAACTATAAGAAAAGATATGATTGAAGCATCTAAGAAAGGTGATGTTGATAGTACAAACATCTTAAAATTAGCTATAGCTTCAATTAAAAATGAAGAAATTGCAAAAGGTGATAAGCTCTCAGATGAAGAAGTTTTAAAAGTATTAAGAAAAGAAGAAAGTAAGATAAAAGATTCAATTGCAGAGTTTACTAAAATGGGTAGAAAAGACTTAATAGAAAGAGAGAGCAGACAGCTTAAAGTTATTAGCTCATATCTTCCTAAGTTGATGAGTAGAGAGGAAATAGAAAAGGTTGTATCAAAAGCCGTTGCAGATACTCATGCTGAGGGTTTAAAATCAATGGCAGCAGTAATGGGGATAGTTATGAAAGAACTTAATGGTAAAGCAGATGGAAGTGTTGTTAAAGAAGTAGTACAAGAATTTCTTTCTAAATAAATATGAAATTAAATATCTTTAACTGGGAGATTCTAAAAGATACAGAAGCTTCATTTTCATTATCAATTCAGGCAGTTAAACAAGGGTATAAAGAGATATTTAAAGGAAGTAAACTAGAAAATATTAATATTGTTTTTGTACAGCCTAAGTATATACAAAAGCTTAATAAGCAGTATAGAGGAATAGATTTAGTAACAGATGTTCTTTCTTTTAATATATCTTCTGATGATGGTGAAATATATATATGTCCAGCATATGTGTATAAATCATTTAAGGGTGGTGATTTTGAAGAAGAGATTTTAAGATTGATTATTCATGGTACACTTCATATACTTGGTTATAATCATAAAGGAAGTTTAAACGATTCTTCCAATGAAGAAATGTTTAAATTGCAAGAAGGTTTAATTATTAAATATCTTACATATGTTCATAGTAACAGGGTTAGGAAACCCAAGTAAAGAGTTTGAGAATACTCCACATAATGCTGGATATATGTTTGTAGATCAGCTAAGGGAGTTTCTAGTACAGGAAAGTAGTTTAGAGATAAGTGACTGGAGTGATGAGAAGAGAATGTTTCAGTCCTCAATCTGTAGGATTAAAAAAGATGGGGAATTGATTGGAATACTACAAAAACCTCTTACATATATGAATGCTTCAGGTAATGCAGTTAAACAGCTTTTAAATAAATTCGCTTGTGACCAGTATATTTTAGCTCATGATGATTTAGATATGCCACTTGGAAGATACAAAATACAGTTTGGGAAATCTCCTAAGAGCCATAAAGGTGTTTTAAGTGTTGAGAGTGCACTTGGTGATAAAGCATTCTTAAGAGTTAGGATAGGGGTAGATAACAGAGGAAGCAGGATCATCTCTGGTGATGAATATGTTCTGATGCCGTATACGGATAAGGAAATAGCACTTTTAAAGAAGTGTATAGTGGATAGTATTTTGGAACTTAATAATAACTATTTACAGCTTTAATTACACAGTTTGGATAAGCTTCTTGTATGTCATTTCTAGTGTGAGTTACTACCCTTTTATCTGTACTAAGTACAGTTACAAATGTTTCTGAATCTAAAACTATCCCCATATTTACCATCTTCCCGTTAGTAAGTATAAAAAATATACTGCCGCTTTCTACTTGTGTATCAAGGTTGAGTAGGTATCCATTGTCTGTAAAATACTCGTAAAGGAGTATAGAGGAGGGGGTATGCTGTATATATGAATTTGTGTTATATTTCTTTTGTTCATACTCTTTAAGAACAGGTTCTATAGCTAAGTTTTGCTCAAAGTATGCCTGTGATATTATTCTGTATGAATTAAATGCACCTGAATTGTATTTAACATTCTCCCAAATATTTTGCTGTCTGTTAGAAGCAAAGTACCTGTTTGTTGATATTCTCTTTGCAAATTCAGCAATTTTCTCTTTATCTCCCTCTTGTATATTATCTATACCATCATTATCTGTGTCAGCATCTTTACTATCTTGTATTCTGTCGTAGTCAGCATCATATATATTTTCTCCATTTCTAAAGTGTGAGGAGTAATTGTATGTATTTAAGTTCATATATATTGTAAATGGAAGATATACACAGGACAGAGTTATTAGCAGTTTAAATATTTTAGTAGCAATCTTTCCCTCCTTTATATATTTTTTGTATAGGATTAGTAAGAAGAAGAGGATGATTATTGCCTCGCAGGCAAAAGGTGGTGTAAACATATATTGTGCAAAATAGTTTGTTTTTATTAGATTTCCTAGTATTGTTATCTGTTTTTCAAGTGGGAAAAATATGGTGGAGTAAGAGAAAAGTATGTCAAAGAAGAGATGAGAAAGGGTGGAGATAATAAAGGAGTATTGTATGATATTAAGAAGCTCATCATTAAGCATCTTTCTTCCTTTCTTGTTTAGGATTTTTTTAAGAACAAAGAATAAAAGGTTTAATAGCAACCAGAGAAATAGGTAAAACAATATGCCGTGGGTAAAAGTTGAGTGGTGAGTAAATGAAGGTGTTGAAATTAATGGAAGTATTACAAGATCAATATCAGGTAAGATACCGAAGAGAATACTTAAGATTGCAACAATAAACTGCTCATGGTTGTTTAGTTTAGAAATTTTTTTCTTTTGTACAGCCTCATTTACTATATATGATGCAGCTCCATGTGCTAGATACATACTAAAAAATATTAAATTAACTTTTTAATTATACACTTACTTGATAAAATATCATGTCTATGGGCAAATTTACACAAGATTTTTTAAAAATTTTTATACCTCCACAGCTTAATGAGTATTTAGCAGTTACAGTTGGAAAGGAGTATGAAGAATTTGCAGCAGAAGTAATTGGGAGAAAGCTTTCTAAAAGTGTATATATGGTTGAACAAAAGGATGAAAAAATTTTGTATGAGGAGTACAAGGTAGGAGATAAATGGAGTGTTGATAAACTTTTGTCAATTGGGTATGAGGTGGTTGAAAGAGTATGGAATGAGGGGGAGATTAGTATTTTAGGAGAGAATATTTTAATTTGGCCATACAGTTCTAAGTATATATTTAGATTTACACTTTTTGGGAATGTCATTGAGCAGATTAAGATTCTTGATCCTACAAGCAGAAATGTTATTGAGAGAAAGAGTTTTGCAAGGATTTTCCCCAGTGATTATTCTACAGTTATTGGCAATGAAACTAATGAGGAGTTCATTATAATTCAGTGTGTTCCTAATATTTTTGTAGATGAAGATGTTGCTGATTTAGGTATTCGTTCACTTCCATATTTTTCTCTTGCCTCTTTAAGTAAATCATCTGTTAATATTTTAAAGGATTATAAAAGGAGGGGATACCATATATGGTATCTTACTCATGACCTTTTAAAGTATAAGTCACAGGAAAATTTGAGTGAATATATTGATAGGACATATGAGATTGAGGATAGTGTTGAAGATACATTAAAGAAAGGGTTTTTGTATGAGAAAGGGAAACTTTTTGTTCTTACAGATGCTGAGGTTTTAGGAGAAGTTTTACTTAAACAGGATGGCACTGGGGGGAATATAGATAAGTCCTCAATAGAGCTTTTAAAAAAGGTTTTTGTCGGTGATTTTGTTGTACATGAAGATCATGGTATAGGGAAGTTTCTTGGTATTGTTAAAAAAGATGATATTGAATATATTGAGATTGCTTATGCTGGGAATGACAGATTGTATGTTCCATTAAGTGCATCTGATAAGGTGATGAAATATATAGGGAGTGGAAAGGCTCAACCTGTTCTTACAGGTTTAAATAGTGGTGTATGGGGTAGGGTGTCTCAGAAAGCAAAGAAAGATGTAGAAAACATTGCTAAGGAGCTTCTTAGAATATATGCATTAAGAGAGATATCTAGATGTCCTAAGGTTATTTCATCTCCTTCTCAATTGGATGAATATTGGAAGTTTGCTAATGAGTTTGAGTTTAGTGATACAGAAGATCAGTACATAGCAACAAAAAAGATAGCAGAGGATTTTCAAAAGGATACTCCTATGGATAGACTTCTTGTAGGTGATGTCGGTTTTGGTAAGACGGAGATTGGGATGAGAGCTGCTTTTGCAGTTGCTAATAGTGGAATGCAGGTTGCACTGCTTGCTCCTACTACAATATTAGCAAATCAGCATTTAAAAGTTTTTACTGAAAGATTTAAGAATTATCCTTTTAATATTGCATTGCTTTCTAGATTACAGAGTGATTCTGAGAGAAAAGAAATTATAGACTCCCTTGAGAGAGGAAAGATAGATATATTGATAGGGACCCATGCAATTCTTTCTTCTGATGTTAAGTTTAAAGAACTTGGTTTACTAATTGTTGATGAAGAACAGAAGTTTGGTGTAAGACAGAAAGAGAAATTAAAGGGCAGAAGAATAGATACACATGTTCTTTCTATGACTGCTACCCCTATACCAAGAACATTAAATCTTTCTTTAATTGGTGTAAGAGATATATCAGTACTTGCAATTCCTCCGCTTGGAAGAAGAGAGATTAAAAATGAATTCTTTAAATTTAATTTTGAGAAAATTAAAGAGTGTATTGTTAGAGAATTAAGAAGAAACGGGCAAGTATATTACCTTCATAACAGAATTGATAGTATATATGCGCTAGAGGAGAAATTAAGAGAGTTAATTCCTGATGCAAGAATTGAGATTGCTCATGGCAGGCTTAGGGGTAAAAAGTTGATCGATGTAATGAATCATTTTATTAACCATAAAATTGATGTATTACTTTGTACAACTATAATCGAAAATGGTTTAGATATATCAAATGCAAACACTTTAATTGTTGATGATGTAAATAGACTTGGGCTTGCTCAGATATATCAAATTAGAGGGAGAGTAGGGAGAGGTGAGAGACAAGCATATGCATGTTTTTTCTATGATGAGCTTCGAGGTGATGCTCAGCTTAGACTGGAGGCTATAAGGGAGTCTCAGGCCCTGGGATCAGGTTTTGTATTGTCAAATAGAGACCTAGAGATAAGGGGAGCAGGGGACATTCTTGGAAAGAAACAAAGTGGGACTATAAATTCGGTGGGGTATGGTTTGTATACAAAGCTTTTAAATGATGCAGTTGAAAAATTAAAAAGGGATTAGTAGTAAAGGGATATTGAGTTGTGTAAATAATTTTCCCTTGTTATAGTTTAATTTATACCCTATCATCTTATCATTATGCCAACAGTACTGTATAGAAAGTATCGTGCTCAAAACTTTGATGAAATTGTCGCACAAGAGCACATTACAAAAATTTTAAAGAATGCTGTTAAGAGTAATCAGCTTTCTCATGCATATCTTTTTGTAGGTTCAAGAGGTACTGGTAAGACTAGTACTGCAAGAATTCTTGCTAAGGCAGTTAACTGTATGAATCCTAAAAAAGATGGAAATCCTTGTAATGAATGTGAAGCTTGTGTTGCAATTACAAATGGCAACTATATGGATCTTGTTGAAATAGATGCTGCATCAAACAGAGGAATTGATCAGATAAGAGAGCTGAAAGAGCGAATTGAGTTTGCTCCTACTAAAGGAAGGTATAAAGTATATATTATTGATGAGGTTCATATGCTTACAACAGAGGCATTTAATGCCCTTCTAAAAACTTTAGAAGAGCCTCCACAGCATGTTATCTTTATCTTAGTTACAACAGATGTTCATAAGCTTCCTGCTACAATACTTTCAAGGTGTCAGAGGTATGATTTTAGACTTGGAACTGAAGAAGAGATCTCAAAAACATTAAAGAAAATTCTTAAGAAAGAAGATCTAAAAATTGATGAAAAAGGATTAGAACTTGTTGTTAGGAATGCAAGAGGAAGCTTTAGAGATGCACTCTCTCTTTTAGATGTTGTTATAAACAGTCAGCTTAGAAGTGAAAATCCTAAGGAGATAACAGAAGATGAAGTAAGAGCAGTGCTTGGTATACCAGAAGTTTACATGGTTAATGACTTTCTTTCCTCTTTAGTTAAGGGTGATGGGAAAAAAGCACTGGAGTGTATTGATGAAGTAGTGAATAAAGGAACCAATTTAGTTCAATTTACAAATTTTACTCTAGAGACTTTAAGAGAGGTTTTAGTTGCAATGATATCTGGTAAAAAGATTAATGATGATTATTCTTTTGCAAAGGGTTTAAGTGAAAGAGAGGTTGTTTCTTTAATTACAGAGTTTCTTAATGTTGGGAATGAATTAAGGGGAACTCAAAATCAAGTATTAATACTGCAAATGCTTATCCCTAAGTTCTTAAAAGATGAGGATACCCAAAGGGGTATAGAAGAAAAAGAGGAAAAAGTTGAAAGAGGAAAAACAATATTAGAAAAGAAAAGTGAAAGTGTTGAAGTAATAAACTCTGATGTGATAAACATTGAAATTAGTGAAATACAACAGAGTTGGAAAAAGATAGTAAATGGAATTAAACCGATTAATACAACACTTTTTGCATTTTTGGATTCATCAAAACCTGTTAGTATTAAGGAAAATGTTTTAAATATTGAAGTACCTTTTAAGTTCTATAAAGATCAAATAGATTCTCCTGATAGTAAAGAGATTTTAGGAAAAGTACTTTTTGAGTCGTTGGGTACTCATTGTAGGGTTGTTTGTTCTGTAAATGAAAGTGTAAGACCTAAACTACAAAGTAGTGCAGATGTTGTTTTAAGAAATCTACCTACTGTAAAGCGAAAGGTAATGAATAGGGCAGAGGAGGAAGGAAAGGAAAAAGAGAAGAAAATAGATGTTGAAGCAATGTTTGCTGGCATGTAGTATTCTAATGTATAATTCTTAATGAGAGATATTTAATTTTATCATGATATTAATATGCTTAATCCAAAGGAGTTAATAAAGATGCAAATGGAAGCTAAGAAGATGCAAAATAAGCTTAGAGAAAAGAAGATAACTGGAGAATCAAAGGATAAAATGCTGAAAATTACTATGAATGGAGCTCAGGAGTTTGAAGATATTCAGATAGATGAGAGTTTGATGGATATAGATATGATTGATAGATTCAAAAAAGACATGAGAGAAGCATTTAAGGATTATCAAAAGAAGCTTCAAAAAGAAATGGCACAGGATATAGATTTGGACAAAATTAAAGGATTATTAACTTAATATGTCTGTACTTCCACAGTCTGTTGAAAATGTTATTAATGAATTTAGTAAACTTCCGGGTGTAGGACCAAAGTCTGCTGCAAGAATGGTGTATCATTTTCTAAGATCACCTAATAAGGATGCTACAAAGCTTGGTAATGCCCTTATTGATATGGATGAAAAGATTAAATTTTGTTCACTTTGTTTTAATGTTACTGATAAAGATGTTTGTGATATATGCAGTAGTTCATTGAGAGATAAAAATACAATATGTGTGGTGGAAGAACCTTTAGATGTTGTTGCTTTTGAAAACTCGGGTGTATTTAATGGGTTGTATTTTGTTCTTGGGGGAGTAATATCTCCTGCAGAAGGTATAACTGCTTCTGAGCTTAGATTTAATGAGCTTGAAAAGAGAATTAAAAAAGAGTTAGAAGATAATGATAGAAGAATTGAATTAATTGTTGCAGTGAATCCAAGTCTTGAGGGTGAAGCAACAGCAAGCTATATTCAAGATCTTTTTAGAAAGTATGTAAAAGAGGATAGAATGCATATATCAAGGTTGGCAATGGGTCTTCCTACTGGAGCAGATTTGGAGTATGCAGACAGGCTGACTTTAAAAAAGGCATTGGAAGGAAGGAGGGATATTTAATATGGCTAATCAAAATACTGTAACAGTTCAATTTCAAAAAACAGATTATCAAAGAGTTAAGGATACCTTAACTGCATATGGATGGAGAGAGGAGAGTGATGAGAATCAGTATGTAGTATACAGATTAAGAAGTCCTAAAGGGTCTATTGCAATTATGTATTTTAGTGGCAAGCTTGTATTTCAAGGCAGGGAGGATTTTACCTCTTTAATATCATCACTTCAGAATGGTAGTTCTTTTAATGAAGAATTTGTTCCTCATATAGGTGTAGATGAAGTAGGTAAGGGTGATTATTTCGGTCCTCTTGTTGTTGTTAGTTGTTTTGTAAATGAGGATTTCTTTAAGAAAGTTAAATTGTTAGGTTTTGCTGATTCAAAAAAGTTTAATGATGAGAAAATAGAAAGAATGTTTAATATGGTAAGGGATTATCCATATTATTATTCGTCAATTGTTTATCCAAAGGATTATAACAGAATGGCAAAGGAGTATAAAAATGCATCTGTTCTCCTTGCAAAACAGCACTCTAAGGTTATTGAGATTGGTCTAAATGATTTAGAGAAGAAGGGTATTGAGTGTAGTTATGTTGTTATAGATCAGTTCTCACCTATTAAGAGTAGGGTAATAAACGAATTAGGTCCTCTTGGTAAGCATATTAAATTTATTCAATTTCACAAAGGGGAATCTGATATTGCTGTTGCTGCTGCATCTATTATTGCAAGAGGTATTTTTATTGAAGAGTGGAGAAAAATGGAAGAAAAGTACAATTTCCACTTTCCTAAGGGTGCTACTTTAGTAGTTGATAATGCCAAGCTTTTCGTTTCTAGGTATGGAGAAAAAGAGTTAAATAATGTCGCGAAAGTGGGGTTTAAAACTACAAATGAAGTCTTAAACAAAGTTTAATCTTTTTTGCTTCTTTTTTTATCTTTTTGTATTGATTTTACTAAGAATATACTTAACAGTATTGCAACAAAGAGGAAAATAATACCTAATGTAAAACTTTTTACTTCTGTTTCAATAGGTTTTGGCACTCCATCTATTCCGTTATATATTTCTCCTTTAACGACTCTGTTTAAAAATAGATCAGAGATATGCCATTGAGAGATTTTAACTTCATTTTCAAGTGTTTGTGCAGGATATAGTTTTTGGTTCTCAGGGTTTATATATACATATATTGATTTATATGTATTTTTCTCATTGAATATATCTATTCTTCCTTGTGGAATTAATAAATAGTTAGAGTTATTTGTAATTTTGTATTTTATTACCATTGGGCTTATGAAGGGGATTCCTTTCTTGGCAACTTCAACATCTATTGTATATCTATCTGTCATAATACCCTTTACCTGATTTTGTGGTGAGACTATATCTAAAATTACTAACTGTGAGATAGAGGGACTAATATCAATCTTTTTATTTGAAATTACTGGGGCTATTACAAGTATGTTAAAGTATGTACCTTCTTCTATATTATCAAGTGGATATATTTCATATTTGATATCAACTGAGCTTTTTCCATGTACTTTTATTGTATCTGTATCTGCTTTAATGAAGATATCTTTTGTATCCTCTGTAATTTCATCAGTTTGTGGATTATAAGTATATGGTTTTATAGAAAGTTCAACTGTATTATTTTGTTCATTTGTAAAGGTAACTGACTCATATTTTCGCTCTCCTGCAGAAAGGGTTGTCCTTATAACACCAGGAGTAATACTATCTGCATATATAAATGATATACCAATAATGGTATATATCATTATTGTCATTAAAAGAGTTCTAATGAATTTCATTCTTTTTCTTTTTATTGTTTTTCCTATAAATGTTATAGGCAATTATGAGAATAATTACAAGGAGTATTGCAATAATTATCTTCCATGGGATTATCCAAAATGTTGTTTCTGCTTCTAGTACAGCAAATCCAGGCTGATAGCTTCTGTATGTTACAATGAGCTTTGCTGTCATTGGCCCTACAGCTATTGCTTTGTTAGGCGATATATAGCTTGACTGACTCCAGTTGTCTTCATAATCTCCAATTGTATCTCTCATGAGACTTTGGCTTGTTTTATTAAATGGTATTGTTGCTACTTTCTTACCAAAGATATTTTCTATTACAATTTCCCCAGTTGGCTTTATATGTGTATCCCCTATGTTTTTAAGTCTTGTAAGGAATTTTACATTTATCTTCTCATATATATCTTTATCTGTAATGAACTTTAGGAGTTCTGCATTCTCAACAAATTCATCTCCTATTTGTATTAAAATTGGTGTTCCTGATGCCAAGTTAGTAAATGCTGCTGTCCCTGCTTGTGCAAAATCACTTTCGGAAATTAAGAATATTTCAACATTATACTCCCCATTGGTTACATCTTTGGGTACTGTAATAGTGTATTTTAACTTTACATTTTTGTTTGGTTCAAGTGTTAATGTGTCTTTATCAACAGTTACCCACTTAGATGCAGAGTAGGGTGCTTTAGCATCATCTTCTGGTGTAAGTATTACTGCAGTACCAGGCTGATTTTCAATTTGTGTAAAGCCACTAACAAAAACCTTATATGTATTAACAGTTTGAGATGTATTCCAATATACAATTTCATCAGAATATATTTCTCCAGGAGATAGTTTGAGGGTTTGTGATACTGGTGCAATACCTATTGAAAGGTCAGATTGAGAAAAAGATGGAGCGAAAAAAAACATTAGGAGTAAAAGAGAAATAGAGCAGTTCTTTATATATTTCCATACTTTATTAATATTCATATATACATATTTATTAAACAAGATACTAGTAGTAACCTCCACATATGAAGTAAACATACTCTGTATATGAACCTGCTGATGCTGTTGGTTGTGCTTTTGCTCCATATGTGACAGTGGATGGCTCAGAAGATGCTTGTATACCATTTTGATATAGCACTAACTTAGCTCCGCTGTATAATCTATCAATTGTTCCAAATACCCCTGGTGTAGTATCTACGAAGTTTGTAGTAACCGTTGCTGGATCTGTGCCATCTGGATCAGAAAGGGTCATTCCAAAACCATATACTGTTGCACTTGCTAAATTCAAGGTTGCAGTTGGACCAGATTGAATTAAAGTTGTTCCACTCCATAGTCCTGCATCAGTAGATCCATCACCTGTTCCATATACTGCCCAGTAATATCCATTACTTGTAGTTGATGTTCCTATTGTATGAGAGCCTGTTGCATATGTTCCTCCTGGGTATAAGGTACCTAAGTTTACAGAATTACTGCTTATTGAGCAGGAGACACTTGCAATATCTGCAACAGTTGCAGTAACAACCACGGTATCATCATTTACAAGATAGATTTTGATTGATTTTGAGTCAACAGGTACTCCACCGAGATTAACACTGATGTTTAAAACATGCTCTCCTGCTGTACTGTCCGTTCCGATAGTTCCAGTTCCTCCTGAAATTTTTACACCATATGTTGTTCCTGCAGTAAGTGCTCCTACATTTGATATTGTAATGGTATCAACT
>ERZ795060.4736-NODE-4736-length-11284-cov-4.819040_pt1 | contig 11284 bp, 9 predicted proteins | sample MGYA00375144_ERZ795060 | MGnify/ENA primary metagenome ERZ795060 (study PRJEB30189, sample SAMN05720157) | activated sludge metagenome | isolation source: anaerobic digester from wastewater treatment plant | place: Japan | collected 2015-05-15 ... | reverse complement strand
GCTTTTTTCATTTAATATATTAAAGTCAAATAATCTCTCCACTACTCGCTTTTCGTATTTTTTAAGTGAGTCAAATTGATCATATATACCTTCTGCTACATGGATATGAAATCCAGTACTTAAGCCATTTGTAGCTTCTTTTACTTTATAAAGCGTATCATCAGATAGTGTAAACGATGCATGAAGTCCAAATAATGCTTTTATCATGTCGGAATTGTCATTTTCACAATCCTTGATAAAATCAATATTTTCTTTAATCCCCGAATCTCTCCTGTCGAATCCATCTCTGTCTGTAACTTCATAGCATAAACTAGTTCTAATGCCAATTTCTCTAGCAGCTTCTCTTATTTTAAACAAACTCCCATCTATGGCATTTGGACTTGAATGATGGTCTATTAATGTTGTCACTCCGTTTTTTATAGATTCAATATAAGTAGTGTAAGCATTTAGTTTTACATCTTCTAAAGTCAATTTCTTATCCAAATTCCACCATAAATTCTCTAGTACATTTAAAAAACCAGATGTATCTTTATTAACTTTCATTCCTCTAGCATATGAGGAATAAATATGACTGTGTGCGCATATAAATCCGGGCATAATAAGTTTTTTATCTACATCTATCACTTCTTCATCTAAATGTTTTCTTGTCAAGTCTTTAAATTTTCCAACCTCTACAATCAAATTGCCCTTTACAAGAATTGCTCCATCTTCTATAAATGTGTTTTTCTCATCGTTTGTTATGACTGTACCATTTCCGATAATCACAGCTTTCACTCCATTCTTTCAATACATAAAATAATCGCTTAGAAAAGATAAGGGTATTTCTTTATTAGCTCTTTGACTGTTGTCATAAACAAATCAGATGATTCTTCCTCAATATCTATTTCGATTTCTGCAATTTCCCCTTCAATACCTCTGATTAAATATTTAGATCCGTCCAATCTCTTTAAACCAGGATTATTTGAATGTCTAAAGTCATTTTCATTTTCAAATATTGTGATTTTTTTAAAGTATGGTTTGCCGCCTTTGGGGCAAAAGTCTGCACAGTTTCCACATTCATTGCATGTAGAGTCCAGATGTATAATCTGATATCTAGCAGATAAGTTTGGAACTTCTAATTTAATATTTGCTCTGTTTGGACAAGTGTCCACGCATATTCCACAGTTTGTTTTAAAACAGTCAAATGTTGTGAGCTCATCGTTTAATATTTCTTTTTCCCCATGGTTTTTATAATGGCTGCTATTATTAGTTTCTTCTATTAATTTAGTGAGTTTTTCAATATTTAGTTTTCCTAAACTCGAAACATCAAGTTCTTCAACTTCTTTTGCTATTTTTAAAGTGTTTAAATATCCTTTCGGTTTAAGTAATGCAGTCGAAAATGTAACTGGCATAATTCCTGTTGATAACACTTTTTTGACATTTTCTTTTTCTATGCCCCCTGAAAAAGATATATTTAAATCATCAAATGCTTCAAAAAATTTCTTTGCCACACCTATAGCTATAGGAAATAAAGGCTTACCCGAAAGGTACATTTTATCTCCACTTAATTTCTTTCTCGTATTATAAACGGGTAGGGTATTTGTAAGCTTTATTCCACTTATCAGCCCATTTTCTTCAGCAATTTCTTTTAAATCTCTGACTAGTTTTACCGCATCATCAAATTGTAAATCGTTTTCAAAATCTGCTTTTGACAGCTCAATCGAGTCATAGCCAAAATCATCGAGAATTTTTCTCACATTATCATAGCCTAAAAGCGTTGGATTTAATTTTACAAATGTGTTCATCTTCTTATTTTCAATCAGATGAGTGGCAATTCCCTTAATTTCTTCTTTTTTGCAGCCATGCATTGTGGATAAAGTCACTATATTTGATATGTTTGGTGATATCTTATCAACATCTTCAACAGTTAGGTTGTTGAATTTATCAATATTTTCTTTAAGTACTGCTATTGCGTTTTTAAATGCGATTGTATTTGATGCATCTTTGAGATTTTCAATAAAGCTATCTATCTTTTCTGATTTTATGCCTTCTAAATCATAACCAACACTAATATTTATGATGAAATCCTTCTCATTTGTAATCTGAAGCTCTTTTCCAATAGCTTCTAGAAGGCAAGATGCATAAATATACTGTTCCATTGCCTGTTCTACCGTCAATTCAGTCGACCACTCCACATTATAGCCGACATTTTTTGCATCTATGCAAGGTTTGGAAATCATCTTCTGCATCTCTTTTCCATCTAGAACTTGCACTGTCTTTACTTCAAAATACCTTGAACCAGTCAAGTAAGCAGAGATTATGTTTTGAGCAAGTTGTGTATGTGGACCAGCTGCTGGTCCTATAGGAGAAGCTAATTTATTTCCTAAGTACTCAATAGAAATGTCCTTTTCATACCTGTAAAAATCTTTCTCTTCTATTTCAAAAATCTTTCTGTGCCTTTTATAATCATTTAAAATAACATCTAATAATTTTTCAAAATTCATAGTTATTAAATTATCGCTCATGATAAACACCTTTCTTTACATGATAAGCCCCTAGGGGCTTATCACTATTTAGAAGTATAAACTGATGGAAGTAATGCATATACAGCTGCACATTTAACTAAATCATCTTTCCACGTCTTTTCATTTGGAGCATGTGCTTGTGCCTCTGCTCCTGGACCAAATCCGATAACTGGTATACCATTTCTACCCATTATAGATACTCCATTTGTTGAAAAAGTCCATTTGTCGACAAGTGGTCTGTCAACTCTCTCTTTTTCTGTTTCTTTTGAACCTGTTCTCTTGTTTCCATAAAGAGCTAAATATGTTTCTTTAAGTGTCTCTGTTACTTTATGGTCTTCTGGTATGACCCAAGTTGGAAAATAACATTCAATAGGATACACAAGGCCAGTCCAACTTGGTCTTTCATAATTGTACATGCTCACCTTTGCATTGTATTTCTTAACTGCTGGCAAAGCTCTGATTTCTTCTAAGCAGCTTTCGAAAGTCTCCCCAGCAGTCATTCTTCTATCTAAGGATATTGAACATGAATCAGCGACTGCACATCTACTTGGTGATGTGAAGAATATTTCAGAAGTAGTGACAGTTCCTCTGCCTAAAAATCTAGCCTCTTTCCACTCTTTATTGTATTTTTCGTCTAACATCTTAACTAAACCTTTAATTTCATTCTCATCAGAAGCATCATTCTCATTTAAATCTCTGATATTTAGAAGGATTTCAGCCATCTTGTATATAGCATTATCTCCTCTTTCTGGTGCTGATCCATGGCAAGAAACCCCGGAAACGTCCACTCTTATCTCCATTCTTCCCCTTTGTCCTCTATAAATTCCACCGTCAGTAGGTTCCGTTGAAACAACAAACAAAGGTCTTATCTTATCCTCTTTGATGATATACTCCCAGCACAATCCATCACAATCCTCTTCTTGTACTGTTCCTGTAACCATAACTGAATATTCATCACTTAACAAATTGAGTTCTTTTATGATCTTTGCCCCATATACTGCACTTACGATACCCCCTAATTGGTCTGATGTCCCTCTTCCGCCAATTTCTGTTTCTGTTTCATAACCATCATATGGGTCGAAATCCCAGTTTTCCCTATTCCCTATGCCGACAGTATCTATATGAGCATCAAATCCTATTATTTTTTCACCTTTTCCAATAAAGCCAAGTATATTCCCCATCGGATCTATCTGAATTTTATCAAAATCTAATGCTTTCATTTCTTGTTCAATTCGCTTAACTACACCTTCTTCTTGTGCGCTCTCTCCTGGAATTTTAACTAGGTCTCTTAAAAACTTAGTCATATCTTTTTCATATTTTTTAGCAAACTCTAGAACTTTTTCTTTTTCGATATTCATTTTTACACTCCTTTATCTAATTAATCTCGCTTTATTTTGGTCAAATAAATCTTTCAATGTGACTTCAGGATTTTTTATCTTTTGTAAAAATATCATAGCTGCTATTACATAAGGTTTGTAGCTAGCTTCTTTATATAATGGCACTCTATATCTATCAAATACTGATTCATCTACTTCTCCTTCTTTACAGCTTAGCCCTGTAATATCAGCTGGTAAGCAATGCATATACAAAGCTTTTCCACCCTTTGTAGTAGCCATTAGCTCTTCAGTACAAGCCCAATCCTTATGCTCTGCATTTTGCGCCAAAAGTCTTTTTTCAAGTTCTTTTATCTCGTCAAATTTTCCTTCACCATATAGGTTTGTTCTTTCTTCCATGGCTGCAAATGGTGCCCAGCTCTTTGGGTAAACAATATCAGCATCTTTAAAAGCTTCTTGCATGGAATTAGTCTTTGTATATGATCCGCCAAATTCCTTAGCATTTTTCAAAGCTATCTCTTCTACTTCAGGCATGATCTCATACCCTTCTGGATGAGCTAAAACGACATCCATTCCCAATCTCGTCATAAGTCCTATGATACCTTGAGGAACTGAAAGTGGTTTGCCATATGATGGAGAGTAAGCCCAAGTCATGGCAATTTTTTTGCCTTTTAAGTTTTCTATGCCGCCGAATTCATTTATCAAGTGCAATGCATCAGCCATAGTTTGAGTTGGGTGATCTATATCACACTGGAGGTTCACTATAGTAGGTCTTTGCTCAAGCACCCCTTCTTTGTATCCCTCATCAACATAATCGGCAACAGCCTTTTGATATGTATGCCCTTTTCCAATATACATATCGTCTCTGATTCCTATGACATCAGCCATAAATGAAATCATGTTTGCTGTCTCTTTAACAGTTTCGCCATGAGCAACCTGAGATTTTCCTTCTTCGAAATCTTGAACCTCAAGGCCTAATAAATTGCACGCTGATGCAAAAGAAAATCTAGTCCTTGTAGAGTTGTCTCTAAATATCGAAATACCCAATCCCGAATCAAAGACTTTTGGACTTATATTGTTTTCTCTAAGTCTTCTTAACATATCTGCAACAGTCCATACTGCCATCAATTCATCTTGAGTTTTATCCCAAGTTAGAAAAAAATCGTTATGATATAAATTTCTGTAATTAAGTTGTTCTAATTGACCCATTAACTCATTAAAATTCATAATATCTCTCCTTTTTTTATTCGTTTGGATATGCACCATTCCACACTACATTCAAATACCCTTCAAAATATGTGTCGCCTTCTGTGCTAAATAACAGTACAACTGAGTTTTCATTTAAATTCATCTTTTCTCTAATGTCTTTTAAATCATCTAATCTCATAAGCTGTGATACTACGCCAGTTGTCACTGCACCACTCTCACCAGATATCACTCTTTTGTCTTTTCTCAAAGGATTACCTAAAACTCTCATCCCATGAGCAGCAGTATTATCTGGAACTTTTAAAAAGAATTCACAATTTGAATGGAGTACATCCCAGCCTACTGTAACAGGTTCACCACATGCTAATCCTGCCATGATAGTATTCATATCGCCTGTAACTGGATGCAATTTGCCGTCGTCATATTGAGCGGTTTGGAATAAGCAAGCAGCCTTGTCAGGCTCCACAATCGTTATAATAGGTTTATTCTCTTTGTATGCTGAACTAAAGAAACCTGTTACCGCTGAAGCTAAAGAGCCAACTCCCGCTTGTATAAATATATGTGTGGGTACTATGCTCTTAGCATTTAGCTCATTATATGCTTCATATGCCATAGTCATATACCCTTGCATAATCCATCTTGGAATGTCTTCATATCCTTCCCATGATGTATCTTGAACCATTACATAACCTTTTTCTTCGGCTATTTTACTCGCATATCTGACACAGTCATCGTAATTTAAATCCAATATCTCACACTCTGTCCCATGCGCTCTAATCCTATCTCTTCTTTCAATAGCACTTCCCTTTGGCATGTAAACTATAGCTTTCTGTCGCAGCTGCTCAGCAGTCCAAGCTATGCCCCTACCATGATTTCCATCAGTTGCAGTGATAAAAGTTATATCTCCAAGCTTTTCCTTTGTCTCATCGCTTGTCAGTTCCTCAAAAGTTAAATCTTCGATGCTTTTATTAAGCCTTTGAGCAATGTACATCCCAATTGAAAAGCTCCCGCCTAAAACCTTGAAAGCATTTAACCCGAATCTGAAGGACTCGTCTTTAACAAAAATATCCTTTATTTTTAGATAATCGGCTAAGTTTTTTAGCTCTACTAATGGAGTTTCACTGTATTGAGGAAAGCTCTTATGAAACTTCAAAACTTTTTTTGCCATGTCTTCACTTAAGAAACTCAAATCGGCTTTCTTGCGTTTCTTTATGTCATTGGCAACCATCTCATATTTTGTACTCATCTTTTCACCTTTCTTTCTATCAAACTCTTGCTATTGTATAGTGCAAGAACCATGCCAAACATTTTTTTCGATATTTAGATATAATCTGTATTTGGAAAAATGAAAGTGAGTAAAATGCTTGTTTTGTGTTTCAATTCACGACAGAAATTCATGAATGAAAAATGATTTTTATCAAATTGATAACGGATTATCATTTTGATAAATCATAAAGATAAGTAAATATGCCGTTTGCATTTCAATTATCATTTTGATAATAATTGATTAAAAAAATCTCAGGTATGCCCTGAGATGTGTCAATTATTTTTCTTTTTTTTAAACTTAACCCATAAATAAATGATCCCTACTGCTATTGCTCCCAATATAAAATATTGATAACCAGTATAGTATTTTAAAGCTTTTTCCCAAGCCTCTCCAAATAATGCCCCTAAATTTACTAATATTGTATTCCAAATTAAGCTGCCGATTAAAGTGAGTAATATGAATTTAAAAACATTCATTCTAGCAAATCCTGCGGGAATAGAAATTATACTCCTCACAATAGGAATGCATCTACATATCAATACAGCTTTATGTTGATACTTGATAAACCAAACTTGAGCCTTATCTATAGATTCTGGTTTTAATCTCAGCTTTCTACCCACCTTGCTGTTCAAAATCTTAGCAAGGCTCTCTTTGTCTAAAGCTCTTCCTACGGAATAAAGCGTTATGGCTCCCACTAACGAACCAGTAGTAGCGTATATTATGGTGCCCAATACATTCATTTCCGTAGTAACAGTAAGAGCCCCACCTGAAAGCAGCACCACTTCAGAGGGAATAGGTGGAAAAATATTCTCTATATATATGAGTATAAATATGGCAATATATCCATAATCATTCACAAAATCAATCATTACATCTTGCATAAAAACACTCCAATGTGCTATTAGTTAAGTTTTCTATAAAGCGTAGCGATGCCTATACCCAAAGCCTTTGCAGCTTTTATCTTACCCTCGGTGGTATCACCGTAAAAGCTTATTGCTCTTTTTATTTCATCTAATTCAATATCCTTTAAAGGTCTAATACTATCTTTTGAAATACTTGTTTGATCATTGTTTCTAATATTTAATGGCAAAGAGGATTTGTTGATAACTCCATCTTCCATCATATTTACCATAAATTCAACAGTGTTTTCTAATTCCCTAACATTGCCATACCACGGATAATCTAATAGTTTTTGAACTGTTTCTTCTTCAATCCTAACGAATTTTTTGCCAAATAATTTTTGGTAATAGTCAATAAAATAATATAGTAAATCGAGGATATCTTCTTTTCTTTCCCTCAGTGGCACGATGTGAATTGGAATTACGTTTAATCTATAGTAAAGATCTTCTCTGAATTTATTTTCATTAATCATATTTCTTAAATCTTTATTCGTCGCTGCTATTATTCTTAAATCCAATGGTATAACTTGATTAGAACCTATCCTAGTTACTTTTTTATCTTGTATAACCCTCAATATCTTAGATTGTAAGTATATGGGCATATCACCTATTTCATCTAAAAAAATCACTCCATTATTAGCCAATTCGAATTTCCCTATTTTACCCCTAGGATCTGCCCCTGTAAAAGCGCCTTTGACATATCCAAATAATTCACTCTCAAGCAGTGGTTCAGGAATAGCAGCACAATTTATCGCAACAAATCTGTTATTTCTCCTATCCGAATTTTGCCATATAGCAGTAGCCACTACCTCTTTTCCACTTCCACTCTCACCGGTTATTAAAACAGTAGAAATAGAGTTGGATACTTTTTTTATTTCCTCTTTTAGCGCTTTCGTTTGAGGGCTTGAGCCAATTATCCTATCTGCTCCCATTATATTTATTGTAGATGTCATCTCATAAATATTTGTATGGACTTTATTAATATCACGAAATAGCATGACTTGCTTGTACATAGGATTATTAGGTATATCTATTATATCGCCAATTACTTTATTCTCATTGTCACCGATTTTAACCACATATTCTAAACTATTTTCTACTGTATCGCCTGTAGGTAGTATCTCTATTCTCTCTTTATTTATTATTCTAGTAATTCCTAATTGTTTCTTAGCACTTGGATTTATAGTATCAACAAAGCCGTCATTGTCAATTATTATTGCACCCACGTCCATGTTTTTAATGACTGTTTTTAGTGTATCATACATTGCGGACCTAAACAAAGACTCTTGTTCCTCATAAGCTCTTGTCGCTATAAAATCGGCAATTTGCTCTAAAAAAAGCAGATAATTATCCAGATTTTTGACAATGTATTCTTTAGCTTCCTCACTTGGACAAGCCATGCCAATTACTCCTAAAATCTCCTCGTTTAATTTTATAGGCATGGAGATTTCAAATTTTTCTTGGCAGAATTCTTTTTCTTTGCAGTTTATACATCTTTCATCTTTACCTGGTTCATAGACAATTTGCCTCTCTCCAGTGAGAATTGCATTTTTATATATATGCGAATTCTCTGAAACATCTTCATTCAACAATTCGTTAAATATTCCTGTACCAGCAACTCTTATGAGTTTATAATTCACAACCTCGACATCAACTCCTGCAATTGACGCTGTGATCTGAGCATACTTTTGAACAATTTGAGAGATATTTGAAATATCGTACATAAAACCACCTACAAGTTCTAATAATTAAAATAATTATATCATAATATGGGTAATAATAAAATTAAGTAGATAAGAGGGGTGAAAAAATTGGAAAACCATAAAATTTATAATATACCTTTCGCACAAGTCTATGACCTCTATGTGAAAAAAACCGAAAGAAAGGGAAAAAACAAAGAAGATGTAGATAAAATAATCATGTGGCTTACTGGGTATGATGAAGAGGATTTAAAGAATGTATTAGAAAATAAAGTGACTTTTCAGGAGTTCTTCGAAAATGCTAAAGAGCTTAACCCAAATAGAGAAAAAATAAAAGGTGTCATCTGCGGCATAAGAATAGAAGAAATGAGTCCTTCACCGATGAAAGAAATCAGATATCTAGATAAATTGATTGATGAATTAGCGAAGGGCAAAGCAATAGGAAAAATATTGAGAAGTTAAAGCATTATAATTGAAAATAATTTATATAATCAATTTAATTGGTTTTATGTGATAGTTCCATTATGTAAAATATGATATTATATAAATATATTATTTAAAGGGGTCATGTCAATGAATAGAAATTTTGATGCATGGTTCAGTACTTTATCAGATCAAATATCAACGTATGAATATTGTAATGATTTTAAAAAAGTGTATAAAAATGTTGAGTCTATTAAAATTGAATTAAATATTTTAAATAGTCTTATTGGTTCAAAAAATATAAAAGATGAATTTAAATATATTCTTAAAAAGTATCCCGAAACAGCTAAATGTATCCCTATTTTATTGGCAGTAAGAGCAAGTGAAATCTTCATTTTAGATAATGAAAATTTGATTGATTATTCATTCAAGTCTTTAAATCAGCCAAGCGAATTGTATTGTGAATTCATGGAAAAAACAGGTTTGTTTGAATTAATGCAAAATCATTTAATAAATAATCTTTTTGATTATGTTACTGGTGTAGAAACAGGACTCGATACACATGGTCGTAAAAATAGAGGTGGCCATATAATGGAAAAAGTGGTCGAAAATTATTTCTTAAAAATAGGATTAGAAGAAAATAAAGATTTTTTTAAAGAAGTAAATATAACATCCTTAGAAAAATTATTAAATATTAAATTTTCAATGGATTATTTAGACAATATTAAAAATAAGCGATTCGATTTTGTCGTGATCAATAAAGAAAAATTATATTTAATTGAAACGAATTTTTATTCGAGTAGTGGTTCAAAATTAAATGAGACAGCTCGTAGTTATAGAAAATTAAATTATGACATCGAAAAAATAGATTGTATGGAGTTTATCTGGATTACTGATGGAAAGGGATGGAAATCAACAAAAAATAGTCTAGAAGAAGCATTTAACGAAATAAAACACCTCTACAATCTTAATGATTTAAGGGTGAACAATTTAAATGTAATATTTAAAGGAGAGGCAAAATCAAATGAGTAAAAATATTATAAACAAGTGGGAACCTGATAGCTTTGAGCTTCAAATGAACACAGTTTGGAGCTTTCCAGATAGAGGAAAATGGGCTACACATGACGCAAAGTATAGAGGAAACTGGTCACCATATATTCCAAGAAATATAATACTTAGATATTCTAAGGAAAAAGATAAAATTCTTGATCAATTTGTAGGTGGAGGAACAACTTTAATAGAAGCTAAGTTACTAAACAGAGATGCGATAGGTGTTGATATAAATCCAAAAGCAGTTTCCCTTACGAAGCAAAAATGTGGCTTTGAATATAATACCGATTCTAATATACAAGTGTTTAATGGTGATGCAAGGCACCTAGATTTTATCTCTGATAATTCTATTGACTTAATATGTACACATCCACCATATTCGAATATAATAAATTACAGTGATGATATTAAAGAAGATATGTCGCTTTTAAGTGTCAAAGATTTCTTAGCTGAAATGCACAAAGTAGCTAAAGAAAGTTATCGTGTCCTAAAAGACAATAAATTTTGTGCTATCTTAATGGGAGACACTAGAAAAAATGGTCATGTTGTTCCTTTAAGCTTTGAAGTAATGAAAATATATGAATCTAGTGGATTTAAACTCAAAGAAATTGTTATAAAAGAACAACATAATTGTAAAGCTACCGGATTCTGGAAAACTAATAGTATAAAATATAATTTTTTATTGCTTGCACATGAATATTTATTTATATTTCATAAATAAATATTATTAAAAAGCAACTATGGAGGTTTTAGTTTTGTCTGACATAACATTAATGCCATTCTTAAAATGGGCTGGAGGAAAAAGGCAAGTTATTAAATACATTAGGAAATATGTCCCTCATAAATTCAATACATATTACGAAAATATTGTTGGAGCAGGAGCAGTTTTTTTTGTTTTATT
>ERZ795060.4734-NODE-4734-length-11289-cov-3.328912_pt1 | contig 11289 bp, 7 predicted proteins | sample MGYA00375144_ERZ795060 | MGnify/ENA primary metagenome ERZ795060 (study PRJEB30189, sample SAMN05720157) | activated sludge metagenome | isolation source: anaerobic digester from wastewater treatment plant | place: Japan | collected 2015-05-15 ... | reverse complement strand
GGCCGCCACCATGATCTGGTTTTCCACCAGCATTTCGGGAAAATTGCAGCGCTCCGCCCGGACCAGGCCGCGTTCCTCGTCGAACAGCTCGTAGGGCGTGGCCACAATGCCGGCTTCGGGGTCGCTGTCCAGCGCCGAGGCGGCCTTCTCAAGATAGTCCGGGGCGTAGCAGTCATCCGGGTCAATGCAGCAGATCAGCCGGCCTCTGGCCTGGCGGATGCCGGCGTTGCGTGCCGCGGCCACGCCGCGGTTCTCCTGGCGCAGCACATGCAGCCCGGGTCGATTCAGATAATCCAGCACCAGACGCGAGTACTCGTCGGTGGAGCCGTCGTCCACGATGATGATCTCCATGCCGCGCTGTGTGGTCTGGTTCATCAGGGACCTGAGCGTTTCAGGCAGGTACACCCCCATGTTGCAGTAGGGGATCACGATCGAGATTTCCGGCGTCTCCCCGTCCAGATCCCGTTCCGGCAGGTCGGCAAAGGCCCACAGAGACATCCGGCGCCGCTCCTCTGCGTCGACCGAGCGGTCTCGGCGGTGGTAGCCCAGGGCCGGCCAGCGGCGGAAGGTCCACTCGCCCAGGTCGGGCAGGTCGCCCGGACAGGCCGCCTGGATGGTGGCCATGGCGGTCAGGCGGAACCAGGTGGACCACAGGTCGCTTTCCGAGGTGTTCGCCGAGGTGGGTTTCCAGCTGCTGAAGGAATAGGGAACGGGCGGCTGCTGCCCGGAGTAGCCAAAGCCGCCGTCCGGGTTCTGCTGGTTCCAGAGCGCCCAGAACGCCCGCACCAGCGCTTTCTTGATATCGCCGGCGCGGTAGCGGATGGTGCGGGTGATGACCGCCAGAAGCTCGATGGCGTCCTCGTCTTCACAGGCCCCCCCGCCCCGGCCGTTTCCGAACAGCCCGTCATCCTGCTGCAGCGACAGAACCGAGTCCACGATCTTCTTCATAGCCGGGATGGGCCGGCGCGCATACTCATAGAAGGGGATAAAGTGATACGCTGCGGCGGCCGCGCACAGGGTGGCTGCCCCCCGGTCGGTGCCCCACAGGCCGGTGGCCGGGTCCTGGTGGCGGTTCAGCCAGTCCAGGGCGCGGTACACCAGGCGCACCGCCTGCCGGTCCTGATCCCAATCCGCCCGCGCGACCAGGCCGGCGAGGATAAACATCACCCGGTTGCTCTCCAGCCACGGGTTCGACCAGTCCAGCCCGTCCAGCCAGGCCTCGAGATGGCCTTCCTCATAAAAAGGCTGCAGGAAGCTCAGCGGATGCAGCGGCCGGACGCCCAGCGCATCCAGCGCCTGGACGGCGAAGTACGTCATCTGCAGGCGCAGGTACTCTTCGTCATGCACGCCCGCGGCGGGAGGGTTCTCCTTCAACAGCGGGTCGATGAACAGCCCGCTGGCTTTGTCCTGGCAGGATCGCAGGTAGGAGGCCCAGCGGTCTTTCTCTTCGGGTGAAATATCACCCAGGCTCCCGATCCCTTCAGCCAGGAGGATCGCCATGCTGGTGGACAGCAGGGTTACTGGAGACTTCGCTGAAAAACGAAAACCTGGCTCTTCTCGCAGCGTCTCCAGCCAGCTGCGGGCCATGGTAAAAAAGCGGGGCTCTGAAGGGGGAAGCGGCGACTGGTCCGAAGTCTGGCCTTCACTCCGGTCTACCCAGCGCAGCACCGGCCCGTCGGGACCTTCCAGCCGGTCAACATGCCCCGCCTGAAATCCGTCTTCAAAGATTGACTGCAATGACGCTTCCTCGTATTCAAAGGTATGGTAGGGATTGCCAGAATGACGGCCGTTTTTTAGCAGGGGAATGGTCATGATCAGCAGGCCGCCCGGGACCAGAACGCGCCTTGCTTCGGCCAGGAAGCGAACAGCCTCCTGAAAATAGACATGCTCAAATCCCTCGAGGCACAGGATCACATCAAATGACCCATCGCCAAAGGGCAGGAAGGGCATACTGCCCGCGGCAAAATGAATGCCCGGGTAGTGTTCCTTTCCATAGCTGACGGCTTCATAAGCAAGGTCAAGCCCGACCAGGATAGAGCAGTCGCGCAGAATCGAAGCGCCCCAGCCTGTGCCAACGGGCACATCCAGCACACGCTTCTTTACGACATAGGGCTGGCAGAAGGCATACCGTTCGTACAGGTATTTTTCGTACCCCGACTCCTGGTATGCGGGATCTTCCGGATGTGCTCGTTCAGCCATATTGGATCTTTCGCCTCCCGCGCTGGTGGAACCATTAACCATTAAAAGGAAGTTGGTGGAAACCGGGCCACACACAGTAACCGTACCGTTAACACTACCAATTTCGGATTATACCAGATAGAAGATCGGCCCCTCCCGCCGCCGCCTCCGGCCGCCGCCCGCCTGGCAGGGGGCCAGTTTCCCTCTCCAATCTTAAATTAACTTGCATTTTTCTCGCTTCCTGGCTATACTCTAATCAACAATGATTTTCTATTGAGAATTATTATCCTTTACACAGAAAGCCAGACGATGGACAGCCGCTTTACCCAACTTATCAACAAACTCCGGGAGCAGGGTCACCGCATGACCCCGCAGCGGGCGGCCATCCTCAAAGCCTTCGCCGAAAACCCTTCCCACCCCACCGTGGAGCAGGTCTACGAGCAGGTCCGCCGGGAATTTCCCATGACCAGCCTGGCCACGGTGTACAAGACCGTCGCCATGCTCAAAGAGCAGGGCGAAATTATCGAGATCAGCCTCGGCGCCGGCAGCAGCCGCTACGACGCCGCCCGTCTCGAGCCGCACGCCCACCTGATCTGCACCGGCTGCAGCCGGATCGTTGACGTGGACGACAGCCAGCTGGCCGTCGCGCCCGAATACCTGGCCGAAAAGTACGGCTTCAATCTTCACAGCCAGCGTGTCGATTACTACGGCCTGTGCCCGTCCTGCCAGGCGGCCGGCCAGTCGCAAAACCAACCCTAAATCAGTAATCCAAGGAGACCATCATGCTTAGCGAACGCGTTCAGAACGCAATGAACAACCAGATCACGCACGAAATGCATTCCGCCTACCTCTACCTCTCCATGGCGGCCTATTTTGAGGATCAGAGCCTGCCCGGCATGGCCCGCTGGATGCGGCTTCAGTTCGAAGAGGAAAAAGAGCACGCCCTGAAGTTCTTCGATCACCTGGTCGACCGGGGCGCCCGGGTCAAACTGCAGGCCATCCCCGCCGTCGAGGTGGACTTCGCCTCTCCGCTGCAGATCTTCGAGAAGGCCTACGCCCACGAGCAGAAGGTCACCGGCCTGATCAACGACATCTACAACATGGCCCGCGAAGAGAACGACTACGCTTCCATGAAGTTCCTGGACTGGTTCATCGAAGAGCAGGTGGAAGAGGAAAAGAGCACCGGCGAGGTGGTCGCCTGGCTGAAGATGGTCGGCGACAGCCCGAACGGCCTGCTGCACCTGGATCACCGCCTGGGCAAGCGCAAAGCGGAAGAAGACTAGCCGATTGACCGGCCGTGCCATGCGCCGCGCAGGGGCTGTCCATCCCGGACAGCCCCAATTGTTTTTTCACGGATTTTCATTTCCGACCTCTCACCAACACTCCGCATTTGCGGTATGATTACAGCGTGCATTCAGCCGAATTTCCCTATCTGGCCGATTGGCTGGCTGTGACATTTCGCTGGTTGGTGATTGTGGGGGTGGCCGTGGGCGTGGCCGCCTCTCATCCGTTCTCGCCGCTGGCGGCGCTGCTGCTGGCGATGCTGCTGGGCTGGAATCTGTTCATCACCGTACTGGCGGCCCTGAACCGGCGCCTGAGCGGGCACCGGCCGCTCAACGTGGCCGTCGACACCGTTCTGGCGCTGGGCCTGCTGTGCATTGGCGGCTGGTCCGGCGGGCTGCTGTGGGCCGGGCTGGCCCCGCTGCTCTCGGGAGCGGTGTATTACGGCTTCGCCGGCTCGCTCACCGCGGCGGCGCTGCTAACCGGCTCCGCGGCGGCGGTCTTCCTGCAGCCGGGCGCCGGATCGCGCCTGGCCCCGGCCGGGCTGCTGCCCCTGGCCGGGATGGCCTTTGGCCTGGCCCTGCTGCTGGGCGCGCTGCTCAACTGGCTCACCGGCCAGCTGCGCGGCATCTACCTGGAGCGCCTGGGACAGAAGCGCGCCGCCGAAGCCCAGGCCCGGCAGCGCGGCCATGACCAGATGCGCACCTTCTACCAGCTGACCGAAACGCTCAACACCAGCCTGAACTACCAGACCGTGCTCAACCAGACCCTGGACCTTTCGGCCTCCGCCCTGGGCCTGACGCCCGACGAGGCCGCCCGGCTGGTCAGCGCGGTGCTGCTCTTCCAGACCGACGAGCTGACCGTGGCCGCCGCCCGGCGCCTCTCGCCTTCGGACCTGCGCCGCCGCTTCCCGGCCCGCGAAGGCGCGCTGGGCGCCATTCTCACCAGCGGCGAGCCGCAGCAGGTCGAGGATTTGCCCCGTGACCCCGAGCTGGGCCGCATTCTGGTCTTTCAGGCCGCCCCGCACGGCCTGTGCCTGCCGCTCAAGCGCGGGCTGAGCATTTTCGGCGTGCTGGTCTACGCCCATGACGACCCGGCCTTCTTCAACTCGGAGCGCGTGGAGCTGCTCCTGCTGCTCAGCCAGCAGGTGATCAACGCCCTGGAAAACGCCCGCCTGTTCGAGGACCTCTCCTCCGAGAAGGAGCGGCTGATCACCCTGCAGGACAACATCCGCAAGCAGCTGGCCCGTGACCTGCACGACGGCCCCACCCAGACCATGGCCGCCGTGGCCATGCGCGCTCAGGTGGCCGCCCAGCTGCTGCCCGAACAACCTGGCGCTGCCGCCGAAGAGCTGTCCTGGATCGCCGAGGCCGCCAACCGCGCCACCGCCGAGATCCGCTCGCTGCTCTTCTCGCTGCGCCCACTGGTGCTGGAGACCGAAGGCCTGGCCGCCGCCCTGAATACCCTGGCCGCCAAGACCTCGCAGACCTACGGCCAGAAGATCGATCTGGAGATTGACGAGCTGCTGGCCGCCGGGATGGACGGCGCGCACGCCTCGGTGGTCTTCTCCATCGTCGAGGAGGCGCTCACCAACGCCTGCAAGCACGCCTCCGCCAGCCAGGTGAGCGTGCGCCTGCGCCCCTTCAACCGCGACGGCAGCCTGGCCCTGCTGGAAGTGGCCGACAACGGCCGCGGCTTTGACGTGCAGGCTGCCGCCGGCGATTCCGCCCTGCGCGGCAGCTTCGGGCTGGTCAACCTGCGCGAGCGCGCCGAACAGATCAACGCCTATTTGAACCTGCAGTCGGCCCCCGGGCGGGGCACCCGCGTGCAGGTCTTCATCCCCCTCACCCCCCAGGCGGTCGACCGGCTGCGCATGGGGGCGCTGTCCACCTCCGGGAGCGCGGACTGATGCTGTCGCGCGGCGGCCTGTACTACACCCTGCAGGAGGGGCCGCCCGACCGCCCCCCGCTGGTGCTGCTGCACGGCGCCGGCGCCGATCATCTCATCTGGCCGGCTCAGCTGCGCCGCCTGCCGGGCCAGCGCGTGATCGCCCTGGACCTGCCCGGGCACGGCCGCTCGAAGGGCATCGCCCTGCAGCGGGTGGACGCCCTGGCCGGGCGCATCCTCGCCTTTCTGGACGAGCTGGAGCTGCACCAGGCCACCCTGGTGGGCCACGCCCTGGGCGGCGCGGTGGCTCTCTCCATCGCCGTCAACGCCCCGGACCGCGTCTCCGCGCTGGGGCTGGTGGCCAGCGGCGCGCACCTGCCCGTCGACCGCGCCCTGATGGATCCCCTGGCCAGCCCGCAGCTGGCCGCGCTGGCCGTGCACGCCTATCTGGAGCGGGCCTTCTCCCCCACCGCCAGCCCGGCGCTGGTGGCCGGGGCCCGGCGTATGCTCCAGCGCTGCCGGCCCTCCTTGCTGCTGGCTGACTGGCAGGCCTGTGCCTCCTTCGACCTGCGCGCCGAGATCTACCGGGTCACCGCCCCGGTCTGGGTGGCCTGCGGAGATGCCGACCGCATCGTGCCCGTAAGCTGCGCCCACTTCCTGACCGCGCAGCTGCCCCAGGCCCGCCTGCAGCGGGTCTCCGGGGCGGGGCATATGCTCCCGCTGGAGCAGCCGGAGGTGCTGGCCGAAGGCCTGAGCCGCTTCCTGGAGGATGCCTCGGAGCGGTATTTGAGGTTTGAGCTGCAGGTGCTGCACGAGCGAAACCGCGTGCGGCGGGCATAGGGGCCGGCGGATTCGCCATGGGTCCGTGACCCCGCCAATCGGGCTGCCCACTACCTGCCCCACTCAGCGGGTGATTTGAGGGTAGACCCATCCCCCACCTGCCCCCATGGGGGTGACCCCCCCTTCCCTTTAGGGAAGGGGGAGAAGAGTTCTGAGGAGGAGAGGTCAAACCCCTGCATACTGGAAAGGTGTTGAAAAAACCTCCCCGGCCGGAAGTGTGGATGGCTGGTGTGGAGGAAGGCGCGAAACCGGCCAGATTTCGCGCCTTCCTCCACTGAAATACTATTCCCCCTTCCCAGTGACAGACCAGGGAGCCAGCAGCCTGGCTGCTATGGGAAGGGGGCGGGGGGATGGGTGGAAGCCAACCCGGCCACCCGGGGAACATCCACTGCGCGTTCGCGAGGGAGGGGGCCGCCGTCCCCGACACCCCCGTGAACCTCCCCATTTGCCCGGGGTGCCCGGGCGTGATAAAATGAATCACGCTGGAGATCAGCGGATTTACACCATGCTCCCGCGCAGGGGGCATGGAAGAGGGAGAGGGAACCATCAGAATCCGGCCTGTCACCTGGTATGACCTCTGGGTTATGCACCGCTACCGCGGCCAGGTCCAGTATTTTGACAACAGTCTGGCGCTCACCCGCGGCTATTCCCTGCGGCGGGCGTTCTTCGGCAGTCTGAGCCCCAGCCGGGTCTCCTACACTGCGCTGTGCCGTTCGCGCCAGGACAACCAGTTCCTGATCGGGCAGGTCAACTACTGCCTGAACGAGCACTCGGCCCGGCTCGGCTTCGTGCTGCCCGAGCGCAGCCTCGAATCGCCCGTGCTGGGCGCGCTGCTGGAAGATCTGGCCTGGCAGGCCGCCGACCGCGGCGCGCTGCACCTGCTGGCCGAGGTCGACGAGCGCTCCCGCGCGGTCGACCCGCTGCGCTGGGCCGGCTTCACCATCTACGCCTGGCAGAAGCTGTTCAAGCTGAACGGCGCCAGCCTGACCGGCGAGTGCCCGGAGGACTGCTGGCAGCCGCTTTCGCCGGTGCAGAAGTTCGCCGTGCGCTCCCTCTACCAGACCCTCGCCCCGCCGCTGGTGCAGGGCGCCGAGTCGCTTAACGGACAGGTGATGAAGGGCCTGGTCTACTGCCAGGACGGTGAAGTGATGGGCTACGCCGAGGGCCACGCCGGCCCGCGCGGCATCTACCTCACCCCCATCATCCACCCCAACGTGGCCCACCTGGACCGGGTGCTGCTCTCGCTGCTGCGCAGCCTGGCCCCCAGCGGGCGGCGGCCGGTCTACCTGGGCGTGCGCTCCTACCAGTCCTGGGTGCAGCCGGCGCTCGAAGCCCTGGGCGCCCAGCCCGGCCCCCAGCAGGCCCTGATGATCAAGCACATGGTCCAGACCCAGCGCGTGGGCCTGCAGTCCGTGCGCAGCGCCGCCCTGGAGCGCGCCCAGCCCATCATGGCCGGGCCGAAAGCCGAGCCGATTCAGACCGACGGCGGCCCGCTGCCAGGGTAATTGTGAGTAGAATTAACCCAACCTTAGGGCCGGCAGCCCGTACTGGTAGGATTGGAAGGAATGACACAGAGACGTATGACTGACGATTTAGAGGCCTTGATGGGTGTCCTGCCGCCGGTGATCGCCGAAGCCGTTCGCCAGGCGGACAACACCGATAACCTGCTGGAGATCGTGCTCGACCTGGGCCGCGTCCCCAAAGCCCGCTTTGTCGGCCAGGAGATCGAGCTCAGCCCGGTCGAGACCACCCGTGAGGACCTGGACTACGTCATCGCCCGCATCGGCGAGTTTGACGCCGACAACCGCGCCGGCCTGGAGCGCACCCTGCACCGCATCTCCGCCATCCGCTCCCGCCGCGGCCACATCGTCGGTCTGACCTGCCGCGTCGGCCGCGCCGTCTACGGCACCATCGACATCATCCAGGACCTGATCGAGTCCGGCCGCAGCATCCTGCTGCTGGGCAAGCCCGGCATCGGCAAGACCACCATCCTGCGCGAGGCGGCCCGCATCCTGGCCGAAAACAAGCGCGTGGTGATTGTGGACACCTCCAACGAGATCGGCGGCGACGGCGACGTGCCCCACCCGGCCGTCGGCCAGGCCCGCCGCATGCAGGTGGCCACCCCCTCCCTGCAGCACGAGGTGATGATCGAGGCGGTTGAGAACCACAACCCCGAAGTGATCGTCATCGACGAGATCGGCCGCGAGCTGGAGGCCCTGGCCGCCCGCACCATCGCCGAGCGCGGCGTGCAGCTGGTGGCCACCGCCCACGGCCGCACGCTGGAGAACCTGCTGCTCAACCCCACCCTCTCTGACCTGGTCGGCGGGATTGAATCGGTGACCCTCTCGGACGAGGAGGCCCGCCGGCGCGGCACCCAGAAGACCGTGCTCGAGCGGCGCGCCCCGCCCACCTTCGACGTGCTCATCGAGCTGCAGGAGCGCGACCAGCTGGTGATCCATCCGGACGTGGCCGCCGCGGTGGACGCGCTGCTGCGCGGCTACCCGCTCAACCCCGAGCTGCGCTACCGCGACGAGAACGGCCAGGTGCACATCGAGAAGGCCTCGGTGCCCACCGCCGCCAAGCCCAGCCCGCGCGAGGGCTTCCGCCGCGCCTTCGGCAACGGCCGCGAGGTCGAGCGCGAACCAAAGCGCGACTCGAAGCGCGGCCCGGTGCGCGCCAGCCCCCTGCCGCCCGCTGAAGAGGGCCAGGCCGTGGCCGCCGGCGACTACGAGCCCACCCCGGTGCGCGTTTCCTCGCTGCGGCCCGTGGCCATCTACCCCTACGGCGTGGCCCGCAACCGCCTGCAGCAGGCCGCCCGGCGGCTGGGCGTGCCGGCCAACATTGTCAAGGACATCAACGAAGCCGAGGTGCTCATCACCCTGCGCACCTACTACCGCTCTCGCCAGCAGGCCATCCTGGAGGCCGAGGAGCGCGGCATGCCCATCTACGTGCTGCGCGCCAACACCATCCACCAGATGGAGCAGTCACTGGCCGAGATGTTCAACCTCTCCACCGAGACCGGCTCGCCCACCGAGTGGGACATCCTGGCCGCGCAGACCCAGGCCGCCATCCAGAGCGTGCTCAGCGGCAAGCGCTGGGCCGAGCTGCCCCCGGCCGGGGCCGCCATCCGGCGCATGCAGCACGAGATGGCCCGCGAAGCCAACCTGGTTTCTCACTCCTACGGCAAGGAGCCCAACCGGCGGGTGCGTATCTTCCGCGAATAGCCTATGTTCATCACCTTCGAAGGCCCTGACGGCAGCGGCAAATCCACTCAGGTCCCCCTGCTGGCCGAATACCTGCGCCAGCAGGGTTTTGACGTGCTCACCACCCGCGAGCCGGGCGGCACCCGCATCGGTGACCAGGTGCGCGCCATTCTAATGGACATGGAAAACACCGCCATGCGCCCCAACACCGAAATCCTGCTCTTCCTGGCCGCCCGCGCCCAGCACGTGGCCGAGATCATCCGCCCCCACCTGGAAAAGGGCGGCCTGGTGCTGTGCGACCGCTTCGGCGATTCCACCCTGGCCTACCAGGGCTACGGGCACCAGGTGGACCTGGGCATCCTGCGCCAGATGCTGCGCTTCGCCACCGGCGGGCTGCAGCCCGACCTGACCCTGCTTCTGGACGTGGACGTGGAGACCGGCCTGCAGCGCCGCCGCCGCGGCGGGGACGAGTGGAACCGCCTGGACGCCAGCGAGCTGGCCTTCCACCGCCGGGTGCGCGAAGGCTACCTGGAGATGGCCGCCGCCGAGCCGCAGCGCTGGCGCGTGGTCGACGCCTCCCGCCCGGTGGAGGTGGTACAATCAGCTATTCGCGCCGCGGTCAGCGCCGCCCTGCCGGCCCCCCGCTGAGCGCACACCTTAAGAAAGGTTCACTCCGCATGCGCAAACCCCTGTTCATCCTTCTCGCCCTGGCGCTGGCCCTCTCCGCCTGCCAGGCTGCCACACCGCCCGCCGAAACCCAGGCACCCACCGCTGCCGTGCAGCCCACCGGCGCGCCGGCTGAGACCTCCGCCCCCGCCCAGGGCAGCACCGCGCCCGCCGGCAGCGAGGACTTCGTCTGCCAGGTGGTGCAGTCCCTGCCCGACCCCTACAGCCCGGCCGAAGTCGGCCTGCCCCCGATCACCGAAGACGATCACATCCTCGGCCCGGACGACGCGCTGATCACCCTGGTGGAGTACTCGGACTTTGAGTGCCCCTACTGTGCCCTGGCCGCCGGCGAGCTGGACGCGCTGATGGCCGCCTACCCGGACGATGTGCGCCTGGTCTACCGCCACCTGCCGCTGGAATCCATCCACGACAAGGCCAACCTGGCCGCCCGCGCCTCCGAGGCCGCCGGCCTGCAGGGCAAGTTCTGGGAAATGTACCACGCCATCTTCTCCGCCGCCCGCGAGCAGGTGTGGACGGGCATGACCGTGGACCAGTTCACGGACTGGCTGGAGGAACGCGCCGTCGAGCTGAACCTGGACGCCAACCGCTTCGCCAGCGATATGCAGAGTGAAGCCGTCAAACAGGCCGTGCAGAGTTCCACCGACACAGCCTTCTCCATCGGGCTGAGCGGCACACCTTCCATCTTCATCATGGTGGGTGACCAGGTGCTCTTCCACCCGGCCGACGGCCTGCCCTGGGACAGCCGCACCCTCACCGCGGTGGTCGAGCTGACCCGCCTGCAGGAAAAGCAGTTCGACGCCTGCCCGGAGCAGGTGCTGGAGGAAGGCAAGGAATACACCGCCGTGCTCAAGACCTCCAGGGGCGACGTCACCCTGCGCCTGTTCGCCGAGGAAGCCCCGGTGACGGTCAACAGCTTCGTCTTCCTGGCCAATCATGACTACTTTGACAACGTGCCCTTCCACCGCGTGCTGCCCGGCTTCGTCGCCCAGACCGGCGACCCGACCGGCACCGGCTACGGCGGCCCCGGCTACGAGTTCCGCAACGAGATCGTCGACGGGCTGGTCTTCGACCGCGCCGGCCTGGTGGCCATGGCCAACTCCGGCCCCGACAGCAACGGCTCGCAGTTCTTCATCACCTACGGCCCGGCCGAGAACCTGAACGGCGGCTACACCATCTTCGGTGAGGTGATCGAAGGCATGGACGTGGTGGAAAG
>ERZ795060.4733-NODE-4733-length-11289-cov-18.728236_pt1 | contig 11289 bp, 3 predicted proteins | sample MGYA00375144_ERZ795060 | MGnify/ENA primary metagenome ERZ795060 (study PRJEB30189, sample SAMN05720157) | activated sludge metagenome | isolation source: anaerobic digester from wastewater treatment plant | place: Japan | collected 2015-05-15 ... | reverse complement strand
CTGCCCTTGCGCTGTCGCCCATCTCCAGGTTGCCCTGTTCAACTTTCACTTCCCAGCCATGCTGTTGCATTCGGTTAGCAAAGGCATGGGCTACTTTAATGTTCATTTGATGCTCAACAAAGGAACCGGATACAGCTCCTGGATCCCCGCGTTCACCGTGGCCTATGTCGATATAGACCTTCAATTAATTCACCTCCCCAGCAACGCCAAAATAAAATCTGTCCCCTAGGAACACAAATAAAACAGCCCCGGTAAACAGTGCGTTAAGCAGTATTACCAGGGCCACAATTTTTTCACTGTGCTTAATTGTTACAGTAAATCCATTCATCTTGCACTCCTTTCTTATAAAACTTTTCGCAGCTGTCGATTCTCTTATGCGCCTGTTTTACAGACTCCTCGCACCGGATCAACCTCTCCCCGGTTTCCTTAACGTCCTGTTTTACCGCACTCAGCTCGGACTTGATCTCAAAGACCCCGTTTGAAATGTTCTCCAGCTTAACGATTACCGTTGTCATTTGCTCAGCTTCTTCCCTGGTGTCTTTTTCTTCATTTCTCTTGAGATTTGATATGCCGAAAAAAAGCGCTGCGGCCACCGATACCCCCGAAAACAACAGGGCAAGTTCAATAGTCAATAGCATCCCCTCCCCAGTTAGTAATCTCCATAAACAAGCAACAGAGCCACCATGCAGTGACCCTGTTGCTTAATGGAGTTATTTATTCGCTGCGTTGTTGGCTCTCGTCTGAGCAATGTACTCCCCAAATTCTTTGTCGAGTAACTTGACCTTCGCTTTTAGTTCGGAGCTAAGACCATAGTTTAGATAATACTGCTCCGTTAAAGCCTCAGGCGTAAGCCCTGCTTCGTACATTTTTATGAATACCAGGGTCTCCCTGGCGAGCCTACCTCTCTCCTTCTCTATCTCTTTTATCCAGTAACCTTTTTCTGCTGGGCTTAGATAAGGAGTATCCCTAAATGTTCTAATCAGGGAGTTGGATGGGCCGAAGGTGTTGCGTATATCCACGCACTCTTTCAAGTACCAGTATAAATTCCAGTCCTTGTCTGGCATGGCTCTGTACGCAGCATCAACCTGCCCGTTTTCAATAAGCCTATCATATCTCTGCTTCTGTTTTTCCAGGGTTTCCCATTTGCGATAGACCTTGTTCATTGATGTTCCATAGTCATCACTCAGTAAGAACACCCTCAACATTGGGAGCGATTCAGCGTCCATCCCCGTAACTCTGGAAATAATATCCTCCGTGTAGGGGCGCTCGCCCACCATCTTTTCTCGATAAGTCGGGACATCCACAGGGGCGATGGCGTTTATCAAGTAATTCGCGCCCTCTATCGCCATGTCCGTCAAGTCTAGTGTCAATGTCCCCAGACCGCCGAATGTGGTGTTGATCAAGCTCTGCATCGCTATCGGAGAAGCAATGGTAGCATCCTCAAGTCCTATGGAGCCCATGAGTCTACCCCATCCAATTAACAGATGCGGAGTCTCTGAAGTGTACTGGTACATAGCCAATTCATCCTGTAGCGATGCAGGAACCGAGCTCATCCCATAGAACTGGTTGAATCCCGTGCTGGCTTCACCCATCACGTTTAGAACCTGCGGGAACATACTGCTAGGCATTACACTGTGCATGAAATTGTCCGTTGCCCACTCCTTCATATACTGCGTCGCTGTTGCCGGATCCTTGTCAAAGACGTACTCGAGGAATGTTTCTAAGGTATTAGCGAACAACATACTGGTGTCAAACGGCTTAGGTATCCGCACTATCGCATCAGAGAATGGAACCGGCACCAACCAGTAGTTGACTCTAATGTAACTATGGGCCTCGTCGATTCTTCTCTTTTGGTCGTCGCTGGCGAGTGCCCTTAGTGCCATAGAGCCAAGTGTAATCGGAATATTAGCCCACATAGCCCTTATCAAAAATTCCTTCGGGTTCTTTTTGAATTGCCTCCAGAGTTTATACTTGCTCTGGATTGGCGAGTTAAAAAACGGGATTACGGAGTTCACGGGTCTTATCCATGTTCCCGCCATACCGAAGTCCTGCTGATCCATAGACCTAAATGCAGCCTCCTTGCGACTTGCTCCGGTTTCTCTCGCCTTGACATACTCAGCAAAGCGGGAAATGTTTTCAGCAACGGTCGCCTTTTCTTGCAACCAACGGATTGGGCTGTAATCCTGCATCGACCTGCGACCAGTGACTTCCCTATAGAAGTTATTGTGCCGAGATACGATGTCATTTAGGAAGTTGCCCATGCCTGCGGAATCTTCCAAGAACTCTTCCCATAACTCTTGTAGCCTTGGGTCTTTCCACGGCGTAGTCAGGAACAGCGTCGTTTCACAAAGATCCTTGAACGCAACACCCGAATCCGTAGCCTCGTATCCATGGAAGGTATCTCTAAAGGCGTTCTTGACCCAGAACTCGGGAGTAGCAGTTGCACCAGTCCTCAGTACGTCACCGAACCCCTTGGCCAACTTCCATACCCAATTATCATCAGTCTTTCTGTTCATGGTCTGGAGTGCTGCAATAACTTCAGAATGAGCCTCGTAGATGACAATCTTTCCTTTTTCCTTGCCTACTACGAAAGTAGCCCGATCCCTGCTCTTAGAGCGTATCACAGTTCCTGCTTCTAGCGCCTCTAAATCCTCCTCCGTGAGGCCACTTGCAGGAACCTCCCGACCGTCCTCCTGGACAACATACATATCTTTCAGTACCGGCACATTGTTGTACTTCTTAACAAAGGCACCCTCCATGCCGCTAGCAGCAAACCCTTCTATGATTCTGTCCATCTTGCGGATGATGTTGTTCATTTCGATAGCCCGTTGAGCTCTGGTATAACTCTCCATGGCGCTAGTCAGCATATCCTGAATAGGTAGTGTACTGCCTTTCCGTCCCATTATCGGCTCCAGGACTCCCTCGAATGACACAGCGTCCTTGATGTCCTTAGCCGGGTCAAAGTCAATGATTTTATTATTTTTTAGGTAACGGAACATTGGCACATAATTCGGATATGCTTCCTTTAGGGTGTTGTAGGTCTTTTCAGTTATGACCTCGCCCTCCAGCATATCGTCGAGAATCTTCTGGTAGAATTTTACTAGTTCCCGATGCGCCTGTCTGACCTTTTGCCGTTTGCCCTCTGGCATCTTAGCGAGCTCGGCGTTGACTTCATCCAGTAACTCTTGAATCCTTTTATCAGAGAATCCAGAGGCGTCCTCCCGTTTATTCTCGGCCTTATCTCTAAAGAACTTGTTCACATCCATGGCATGAGTAGCTATCGCCAACTTAGCCACAATATGCTCCATTTCGTCGCTGTAATTACCTTCCTCGTCGGTTAGGAGTTCGGCGGTTTTCCTGAAGTCTTTTAGGAGTTTGTGGTAAGTGCGGTTCTCGATACCGCCGTACATTCTGGCTAACTTATAAATACTATCGTCGGCATCTGCTAGCTTGCCACAAGCAAGCTCTTCCATTAACCGCAAGGCCGCCTTATCGTCTATAAAGTTGCGCATGGTCTTGTAGTATGCCATAGACTTATAGTAGCGCCACTTTTCCTTAGTGGTTAGAGGCCTTCCATTGATATCTTCTTGGTACTGAATCGCCCCTATTAAAAAGATATTCATTAGATTGTCCTTAACTAAGAATTTCTCTAAGGGGTTCAACTTCACGTTGTCAACGGACCGCCTGACTTCAATGGCTGCGTCCTGCAATGCCCCTTCGCCTAGGGCAAAGCCAATGCCCTGCGCTCCTTCCCTTACGACCTCCCCAGGGGTAAGAGCTAGTTTTCTTTCCTCTGGGTCGTTGATTTTGGTGTTAAATATTCTGGCTATGGTGTCCAGTATTCGCTCTTGTTTAACTGGCTTAGATCCCTCCGTCTCCGTGCCTGGTTGCTCTGCAACTGTCTCCGCTCCTACTGGCTGAGTTGGTCTGCTTGCCCTTGCTTGTGAGGCGAAATAGTCTACGAAGAAGTTGATGGAGTTATCCCTGACCTCAGACATGACCTCTAAATGCTCAGCAACATTCTGTTTTTCTTCTCTTAGTCTATTCGTTACCGCATCGTTGCCCGCCGCCTTTGACTCTTTGATTCTATTTTCATAGTAGTAGTCGTTGGCTTCACGCAGTGCCTTGAGGCTCTTTAGACGGTTGGCTTCATCCAACACAGCCTTGTAACGGCTTCTCCAGCCCTCCTGAAACTCCGCAACGCCCTCTTCGTCGTAGGTTACGGTGGGAGTTTCTTTTCTTGTCCCTATTCCAGTAAGTTCTCCAGCACTGACAGGGGAGTCATCGAAGGCCATGGCAGCTTTGATTGCGTCAATCTGCCCAGTAGCCCCGAGCATGCCTAGCTTCCTGCGAGTGATGTCAAAGCCCCAGTCATCAATAGCATGGTCAGCTTTGACGAATATCACCTTTACATCACTCTTGGTGCTTACTCTCCATGCTCTGCCTAGTGCCTGTAGAGTTTCGATTGCACTAAACGGAGGCACGGCGAATATAACGGTTCTGGGTCTGTTCCCACGGGTATCATCCAGGGATATTGACACGCCGCCCTTTTGGATAGTTGCCAAAGCGATCCGAGCCACCCCGTTTTGGAACTTGGGAATTTCTGTTTTCATCGGGTCGATATTGCCGTATATTTGAGCAACCTGACTGTAATATGGTGACTCGCCCTGCTTCTCCTGCTTCTCCCTAAAGTAAAAGTTAAACCTCTCCTTTAGTTCGGTAAGCGTCCCTGGGCCGTCGGGGATCTCTCCCTTCTTGAGTAGTTCCTCCTGTAGTAATCGCTCCAATAGGTCGCGCTTTTCGCTTTTTGAGAGATCTCTTCTCCTCTTTTTATTAGCCTCCTTCCTTACTTTTTCCTGGAACCAGTAGCTGTCATAAAGTCCCTTCTTAACCTGTTCAATAAGTGTGGTTGGATTAACTTGACTAGCAAATACTATTACCTGCCTACCGTCCTCAACTTCCTTGATTGCCAATTTTTCGATCTGCTCTATCTTTTGGGTTTCCAAGTATCTCCTTTGAGCCCTCCATACCCTTGATTTAGAGAGCGGATTTTGTGAGCCCTGTTCAACGATGTCAACGATCTTATCAAGGGCGTTTCTTATTGTGGCCCCTACTTTATACTCATGTACCTCGACGCTCACTCCGTCAAGAGCTAGTTCTCTTTTCAGAAATAGCCCTGCGTCGGTAAGTTCGTGGAAGAGTAAGTCCATTTGGTTGGTAGTGTAATTTGTATCGCGTGAAATCCATCTTCCTGGGGCGGACGATTCTTTGTTTTCCACGAAATAGTAGCCCATTTTTTGCATGAACCCTTCTATGCCCCCGTACTCCTTGTCTAAGAATCCGAGCTTCTCTAGGTACAATAAGTGCTCGCCTTTCTCTGCTACGGTAGCTGTGACAAACATTACTTTTTCCGCAGCCAAGCTGAGGTCAACGCCCTCTGAAGACTTGCTCACCATGTCACCTTGGTAGGCATTTTTTAAGTTGTGAGCCTCGTCAAATATGACAACATCGGGAATCCTCCCGAGCTTCTGTACGATCGGCTCGTCACCTAGGGATAGATAGTTATAGGTAATCGCATTGATAGAACCCTTGCGCATTTTTTCTCGTTGGTCCTTATTTTTGGTAGCCGCTAGAAACTTAAACTTCGCTCTGGGGATTCCCAGTAATTCCGCATCTCTGAGGAAAGCCTCTTTAAAACTCTTTGCGTCGTGGAGGACAAGTAAGACATCCTTACCGCTACGAGAGTAATGTTCTGCGACGGCCAGCATCTGAGCGGTCTTACCCGCGCCAGTTCCATCTGCCAAGATAAATGCTCCGTGGGTGTCGAGTCCTTGGATTGCGAGTGCCACTCCATCCTTCTGGTGTTCTTCTAAAACATCCCAAGCTTTCTTTCCAATATTGATTTTTGGGTTCTTATTTGCTTTAACTCCCTTCGTAACAAATAACTCTTTGGAGCTCTTTCCAGATCCCGTTTTATACTTTGTTCCTGTAAGTCTAGTAACATCAGTTCTTCGTGGAAGTCCGGTAAGGTAGCCCCTATCATCTGTTTCTCCCGTTCGGTTCTGAGCCTCTTGGACATATTCGTCACCTCCGAACTTATCCATCAACCTGGGCACTGGTGAATTATTGGCATCAGCAGTGACCCATTCGTAACAGCGCTCCACTTCATTGTATCTCCAGTTCATCCTGTGGAGATACTCACCGTAGGTAGCGATATTGCCGCTGATCTTCCAGACATACTTGTATTCTTGTTCCCCAGTCATGGGTTCGCGGCGCTTCTCGATGCCCATGTGCAGGTTTAGTCCCAGTCTCTTTAGGACCCTAATCGGAACAGAGTCCTCTAAAGAAGTCGGAGACATAACTTCGTTGTATCCAACGAATACTTTATTGAGCGTTGCGAGCTGTTTGTCAGTTAATTCTTTCCCACTAGCTAATATCTCGTTGATCTTATCGAATTGCTTCTTGACTTTGTCCATCTCTTCTGCGCGAAGCATCTTCTTGGCTTGCCCCCGAGCTAATAAGTCCTTGGTTTTCTCAGATATTTCTTTTAACTCTGGGCTTGCTTTCTGCTGTTTTGCTTCCTTTAATCTAGTGGCCTTACCTTCCTCGGCATTGTGTAGTTTTATTACTAATTTTCTGATTGCGTCTGGGTTATCCTTGACCCTCTCAAGATCTTTTAATGCCTCTGGGTGCGTCTTACTCAGAACCTGTTTGGCTCGTTCGTAATAGTTGATTCCTCCACGCTGCATACTCTGGAACTCTACGCCGGTATCAGAGCCGGTGTCCGGGTTAGAATCAAACAAGTCGAGAAGATCTTTAAGTTCTTGGGCTCTTAACTGAGCGAGTTCTTCCTCTGAAACAAGGTCTGCATTACTTAGGGTCAATTCCAGGTCGCTTAGAATATCGTCTAACTCCGAGGACTCTTCGACTTTCTTCTTCGTAGTAACCTTGGGAGCTTTCTCCTGCTTGGTCACTTTTGGCGCCTGGGGTGCTTGCTCCTTGATTACCTTGCCCTGTTTTGGGAACTTCTTGGGCGGAGTTTTGGTCAATAGCCGCTCATTTAGTTCCTCAGATATAACTTCTAACCGTTTGATGCTATCTGAGCGCTCCTCATTGTATTCCTCTACCGCATATACATCTGGCAGACCCCATTCTTCTGCCTCGGCGGGGTCAATCTCCTCCGAGTCATAGGCAAGTCGAAGTGCTTTCCTAATGTAACCCAAAGCCTCTTCAGTCGTAGCCTCGTCGCCATCTTTAGCATATCTTTCTACTTCACTTGCCCAAGCCACGATGTTATCCCAGTAGTGAAGTCCATTGGCATCTGGGTCAAAAGCCTTGGTCATGCTAGCCTCGAAGTCTGGTGTTTCGGCTTCTGTTTCGGCTTCTGTTTCGGCTTCTGTTTCGGCTTCTGTTTCGGCTTCTGTTTCGGCTTCTGTTTCCACCTCTACTTCGGCCTCTACTTCGGCCTCAGGGAGTTCTGTTTCTACTGCTACTTCTGGTTCTACCACTTCTGGCTCTGTCTCTGCTATTTCCGGCGCTATTTCCGGCTCGGTAGCGACGGCGGTTTCCTGTACCTCTGGTTCGGGAGCGGCCTGTACAACATCTACAACCGAAGCTTCCCCTCGTACTGGCGCTTCCTCAGCCACCTGTTCAATCGGAGTCAAGTACTTCTTGGCTATCCAATACGGCTTCCCGCCCTTTTCGCCCTCGGCAACATCTGTCCTTCTAACCCTTACAGTTGATTCCTTCTCCTCCAGAATCACCACTTCTTTGCCATGCGGGGTGAGAGCAATATTTCCAGGGGCAAAGGCTTTGGCCTCTTCGGCTGCCCGTTCAATCGGAGTCAAGTGCCTCTTGGCTATCCAATACGGCTTCCCGCCCTTTTCGCCCTCGGCAACATCTGTCCTTCTAACCCTTACAGTTGATTCCTTCTCCTCCAGAATCACCACTTCTTTGCCATGCGGGGTGAGAGCAATATTTCCAGGGGCAAAGGCTTTGGCCTCTTCGGCTGCCCTGTATTTTTCTTCAGCTTCTTCCCTTGCAATCTTGCTTAACTTTTTGTCAGTCTCGCCCTTCTGTCGAACTGGCTCGACCTCGCCGTATTCGGCAATAATGTCACCCGGAGTCGCCTCACCTGCGTTAACTCGCCGAGCAATCTCTAAGGCAGTAGCTCTGCCCGACGTCCCCGGCTCCGGAGCTCTCCATATCGGCCGGTCGGTGTCCTTGTCGTACACAAAGAAAACCTGTTTCTGAGACTTTTTCCCAGAGGATCCCTCGATTAAAATCGAATGAGTGCGAACCACCGCTCTGTTTTGTCTGTGCTGAGAATACTGCTGTCCCACCTTTTCAGCCATTTGTAACAATGCGTCTGCTTCCGCAAATACTTGTTTAACATCGTGCTCAGGCGCAACATCAGTGAATAACGACTTGATGTACTCAACTATTTTCTTTAGATAGTTGTAGAGCTGTTCAAAAGCACGGGGCGACTCCTTGTGCAAGTTGATCCAGAATTGCTCTGAGTTTATGGCCTGTCCCATTACATCTCCGGCCATCTCTACGAACTCTTGGCTTATATCGGCTCCCGCATCAAGCATATCGAATAAGCCTTTGACATACTCCTTGTCCTTGATGCCTGCGTTTTCTACTGCCGTTAGGTATTCTCTAAAAACGCTCTTGTCAAAACCTTCGTCTGCAATCATAGCATGGATCAATTCGTGACCGATTACCGCCATTGCGGGGTTCTCGCTGTTTACATTAACGAAGATTGTGCCAGTTTCCTTATTGAACGCTCCCTTGGGGCCGCCATATTGGTCAATAACGGGACTTGCTTCAAAGAAAACTACCTTGTGGCCGAACGCCTTTTGAACCAGTTCCTGTATCTTTGCTTGTTTTTCATCGGGTTCAACCACATAGGCGTATGCCTCGGTGAGCTCGGACAAGTTTCTTTGCAGGACAGGGTGCTTATTGACGAAGTCCTTAATGACATTTTCCGTCTCTTGCTGCACGGCCTTCTGTTCTTCGGATTGCCTTTTGAGAGCTCGGTTGTACTTAATTACGAAAGGAGTATGGATCTTTAACCTGCCGACATACTCCTTGGCTTGCTGGGCTTCCCTTTCACTCTGAGCGTTCATTAACTCGACCTCTGACTGTCGAGTGAAGAAGTCGGGCTGTGCTTGCTTGACGACATTAACATATTCGTTGCCAAGTTGGTCGATGAGACTGCGATCGACATTGCCGTTGTAATAGAGGGCATCAAAGATGTCTAGTCCAGCGTTTAGATCTCCGCCCGTGGAGCTATAGATTAAGGACGCCAGACCTCCTAAAGCAGATTCGTCTGCTCTGGCAAGGGAAGCCTCTATATACTTCACCTTGTCGGCAAACTCCTGAGAACCGAGGAATCTAGACAAGATGTCCATTAACTCCTCGTTGCGTTGCCGCCAGAAGCTGCCATCTTGCAGCCCAAGGGAATCAAATATCTTACCACCTTCTGGCGTAAACAGAAACTTGGACATTACGGAGTCATAAACCAAACTTCCATCGGCATCTCCGGTTTCCTGCATGGTGTTAGCTACGGTATCCAGTAACATAGCACGCTGTTCTTGGGGCAGCTTATTGAGGACTGCGCCATAAACCGCAAAGCGGTTGAACATTTCCTCGCCCTGGCCTTGATATTCGCTCAGGGTTTCGACGTATGCTCTGAAAATAATGCGCTGGGCTTCCTTGTCCTGGGCCATTAGGTCGTCAAAAGCAGAATACACCGCCTCGTCCTCTGTCATTCCGGCATCCATATTAGCCATTATCTTATTGTTCAGAATGGTTAACCTATCCTCAGAGAGTCCCTCTCTGATTTTGGTAATGTAGTTTTCCTCTAAAATAGGGTCAACATCACTCACTTTAGGAAACCTTGCGGACTGAACGCTCTCCTGAACCTCGCCACCGCCCACAAGAGTATCGAGGTCATCTCCAGAGTATCCAATATCAACTTTGACTTTAGAAGGATCGACTTTAGAAGGATCGACTCCTGACCTCCTGAGCGATTGAGCCACCATCCCTCCTCCGGCAAAAGTCGCACCAAATACACGGCCAGCCCAATGCGCCTCTTCCGCCTCTGGGGAAAAGAGATCCACTTCCTGCCCAGTTGCCCATTGGCCAATTCCGGTTTGCAGTCGCTCTGAAATACCCTCCATCTCACCAGTTGCAAGTATTTTGCCGCCCGCTTTAGCGAAATCACCAACCTTACCTGCCCTGGCTATGGTGTTTTCAGCAAGTTTAATTGCCTTCCCGGCTTTAGATGCCTTAGCTAGCGCACTCCATTGAGGTCCAAGGAAAACCAGACCCATTTCAGCGGCGTTAGTAACTCCCAAGAGGGCCATGTTAGCCCTTGTCGTTTTATCAAAGGCTTCTTTTCCAAGTCTATGGGCTTCCTGTACGGTCTTACCTTCCTCTAGACTCCTATGGTAAACCTCTTGGTAGGAGCTAGAACCCTCGTCCTTCGACTCCATTGCGGTTGCCTTGGCTATAGAAGCCGCTATCAATCCCCCGCCAGCGGCCCAGCCAATAGGTCCACCAAATGCTATCAACCCCGCCCCTACGACACCAGCGCCGATCGTCATGGCAAGAGATTCGTCCATCATCGGAACAGAGAAAAGCAGGGTCTTGTAAAAATCCCTGCTCGTAAGCCTGTCTCCTAGATTTTTGTATTGAACATCGGCCTTTGGAAGCCCCTTTTCATACCTCGATAGGTCGCGGGTGAGCTTTTTTAGTTCCTCCTCTTTCCAGTACGGGTCATTCCTCTCGGCTCTCTGGGTATAGATATTAGTTATGTCTTCCTGAATCATTCCTGCTTTTATTGCTTGAAGGAATTCAGGGGCATTGGACTTGGGCTTGGTGGTTATGGCTTCAATGGCAGCCTGCTTCCTGGAAGTAGGCGTTCCCGCCATGCCAGAGGCTATGCGCTCCTTAAGTGCCTCGGTATTTCGCCTTTCCTCCTCATATATCTTTTGCCAAGTTCGTTCTTGAAAACTACGATGCAATGGGTTTCACCCCTCTCACTTGAATTCAATCTCGTATCTTGTTCACTATCGGGGAATTAGGGGGTTCTGCCCCTATTTTGTAAAAAGATATTAGTGCCAACCATCCTAAAGCAAATACTCTGAATCGTACTTGGTTCTGCCCCTATTTTGTGAAAAGATATTAGTGCCGGCGGGAACAAAGTTGCCATATGCGTCAATCGCAAGCGGGGGTGTATATCTATCCTTATCTATATATAGGTCATAGAACCATCTGTTT
>ERZ795060.4724-NODE-4724-length-11304-cov-4.682461_pt1 | contig 11304 bp, 8 predicted proteins | sample MGYA00375144_ERZ795060 | MGnify/ENA primary metagenome ERZ795060 (study PRJEB30189, sample SAMN05720157) | activated sludge metagenome | isolation source: anaerobic digester from wastewater treatment plant | place: Japan | collected 2015-05-15 ... | reverse complement strand
AACAGATCCACAAGAATCGGAAGAGCCGGGGTAGTATGCCTTATCAACTCCCGGTACTTGAGCGAACCTATCATCTCGTGTTTGGACAGCCCGGTGAGGATCTCCATTGCTTCATTCCAGGCGACCACCATCCGATCCCGGGATATAATAAATGTCGGGTCACCTATCTGGTCAACTGTCCCTTCCAGCTGCTCAACCATAAGAGCAAGGGACTCTTCCATGGTCCGCTGACTGGTAATATCAAGAGAAGAAATAAGGGTGCACAGGTGCTCACCGTGGCGATCAAATACCCGTGACAGATGCATCTGGATCACCAGGGCCAAACCGTTCTCATGTATATCTGAAAAAACCCAGGTATAATTTCCTTTTTCATTGAGGGAAGCCCTGATATCCGGAATTGCGGCAGTGATCTGTGGATAAAAACTCAGGCACCACTCAATCGATCTGCCAACAAAGCTTCCTTTTGGAACACGCGAGAAGATACGTTTGAATGACGGGTTGGCATACATGACGATATCATCCGGTGTGATAATCGCCATACCTTCATAGGAGTGGTCTATTGCAGTATCCTTAATCTCAAGCTCCCTGACCATTCTCACCCAATGGGTGACATCATACAGATACGCGATCAGACAAATCGGCCGGGAGTCCGTATCATATACACCGGATATGGTAACCGATAGATTGATCAGGGAGCCATCCTTTCGGATTCCGTCTACTTCAAATGCATACCCTGAACGGTTCTCTGACAGATCATTATTCGTGAGGATGGCTGGGATCGTTATATCTGTCCCTTTTGCAAAATGTTCCAGAGGAAGACCAAAAACCTCTTCGGGGGTTTGATATCCCCAAAGATCCAGAAATGCCTTGTTGACATAGGTAATGGTCCCCTCAAGGGAGAGAAGGGCAATCGGAACGATGGAAGAGTCCATAGCATGGCTTTTGATTCGTAGCTCGCGTTCTGCATTCTTCCGGTCCGTAATATCCCTTCCAACTCCCTGAAACTCAAGAATACTTCCGAAATCGTCAGTCAGCATCCGTGATACCCAGTGATACCATCGGGATTGTCCGGACGGGAGATAAAACTCAAACTCTGATTCAAAAACAGGAGATAGAGGGGAACATGCCTGCATGCCGGTTGTAATCTGCCTGACCGCATCAGGGCTTAAAAATTCAAATAACGAATGATGCAGGGCTTCAGAAAGACTCATCTGAAAAAGGCGGCAAAAAGCCCCGTTTGCAAATGAGATGGCACCATCATGACTGTACCGGCAGATAAGTTCAGTCTGATCCTCAACAATTCCGCGGTACCGTGCTTCACTAATACGAAGCCGCTCCTCCATCTCGGTCTCGAGGGTGACATCCTCCACAATCACGGTCAGGCCGGTTCGTCCGTCTTCAAAAACTGTTTTTATATATTTTACCTTAAAAAAACGCCGCCAGTCATACTTATGAAACGTAACAACCGCAGTATGCTCAGAGTCCGTATCAGATTGAAAATACGTTTCAAAACGGAAAACTTTCAGAATCTCTGCTGGTAGCATCAGGTATGAAATGCCGGTAATTGCCTGGGCATCCTGATCAAACATTCTGCAAAAACGATCATTTACCTGGATTATTCGGCCATCACTGGAAATGACCAGAATTCCTTCTTTGGTAAAACCAAGAAGACTGGAGATCGGAACACGCTGTGAGAGATAAAAAACCTTCGCAGCTCCCATCTGCTGCATCTCTACGGTACCGGAAATCTGAAGAATTTCAAGATATTTTGCAACTGAATTCCGGTTACATTTCAGACGCTGTGATATCTCCGATATTGTAAGCCCTCTGGGGTAAATCTTAAGCAAACCGCGAATGCGGTTTAGAAATTCCCCATCCTCAACCATATATCCTTTTCGTGGATTGCTCGCAGATAAACATATGCCATGCACCAAAATTATCAGCGGTTTGTGCATATAAACACAATTTTTAGTATTTTAAATGAAATAACTTCAGAGAACCGATATTAAATGAGATAAATACAACGATCAAATCGTAACACGTATCTGGTATTCAATGGATTCTAACATATCGTGTATCCGGTTTTAGAATCAGGAACCCGGATAATAAATGAGAAGGCAGAAGTCCATGCGTCAGGTATGTACGATGAGCGGTGATTCGCTGATCAGCCGGTTTACCATCATACTCTTGGTACTGCTCATTCTGTCCATACTCTCAGTAACAACCCTCTGGTATGTCGACACAAAAAACCAGATCGAATCCCATTTCGCAATCAGGCAGAATAATTCCGAACAAATTCTTCTCCAGTCGGTCATCTGGATCGACGGGGGAATTCGCCTGTATGAATACTCGTTTGAGCCTGGAATGAAAGAAGCGATGGGTAGATTTCTGGCAGCCTATAATGCTTCAGGTGGTGACATTCAACACATTGATCTAACAACAGTAAAAAAAAGTCTGAATGAATCATTCGGGGGCACATGGGATCTCTACATCATAAATGATCAGGGACGTGTTATGAATACGACCTTTTTACCCGATCTTCATTTAGATTTCCAGAAATATCCGGGCTTTCACAGAATCCTTACCCATATCAGAGAAGAGGGATCGTATGTTATTGACAGAACAGTAAAAGGGTTTGTGAAAGGTGCCCCACACCGTAAATTTGCATACCAGGGGACACCTGACCGAAAATATGTACTTGAAATAAGCAGGAATTTTCAAAAATTCATACCCGCAGAGATTGATACCTCATATGCCGAACTGCTGAAGAATCTTCCCCGCATCAATCCTGATATCATATCTGTTGAGCTATACAATACACAGGGAGACCTTGTATCCCGATGGAGTGAGAACGCCAGCACCGGGAGCATCACACCTGAATCACAGGCTCAGGTCATCAGGGTCTTGTCTGATAAAAAGAGTTTCACGGAATATAACAATACACTCAAACAAGTCAGTTCTTTCCTCTATCTCCCGATTCCTGATACACGGTACCCCTCAACACCCATGATGAACCTTGTAGGCAGGATTGTCTATACTACGGAGAAAATTCAAAATCAAATTCTGGAGATTTCGATCATCTATGTTAGTACGCTCCTGGGGACACTGTTTCTTGCCGGACTTTTGGTCTGGCAGACATCGCGATTCTTCTCAAATCCGGTGAAAGGGCTTATCAGCGATCTTAACCGGATCGCACAAGGAGATCTGAACCATCAGATTCAGGAAACCGGTGTTTTTGAACTGAGACAGATTGAAGATGCCATAAACCGGCTCGTTTCAAATCTGAAAAAAAAGATACAGACGATACAAACCCAGGAGGAACAGGTTAAAGCCGAACTTGCAAACAGGATCAAAGCAGAGGAGAACATCAGACAGCTGCTGCATGAAGTGCAGGAGAAAGAACGCCTTATCAAGGAGAGTGAAGTCAGGTACCGAAGTGTGGTTGAGACCCAGAATGAATTTATTTGCCGATTCAAACCGGACGGGACACATATTTTTGTCAATGAAGCTTATTGCAGGTTTTTCAAAAAGAGATGTACGGATATTCTTGGAGCAAAATTCTCTCCTGCAATACCTGATGACGAGAGAGCGTTGGTGAAGAACCATTTCGCCCGGCTTACTCCTGAACACCCGGCAGACCTGAATGAACATCATATAATCCTCCCAAACGGGGAGAAACGATATATTCAATGGATAGATCAGGCGATTTTTTCTGAAAACGGAGAACTCACCGAGTATCAGTCTGTAGGTCGGGACCTGACGGCCCTGAAAGAACTTGAAAAAAGCCTTCATGCGTCAGACGCTCTCTACCGCGAGATAGTCAATGCGATGGATGACGGGGTGTTTGTTACCGACCGGTCTAATTCCATTCTCATCTGGAATGGATGGAGACTTGGTAGGAAGGCAGGATTACTTAAAAAGCGTGACCATATAGAAGGGAGCGATCTCTTTTCCGTGCTGGCATACCTGTCTGAAGATGACCGCAGGCAGTATGATGAAGTCTTTTCATCAGGCAAGATTGTGGTGTATGAGACGGTCATTGAAAAACGCCGGAAAATATTCCTTGAGATGAAACTTATTCCGATAATCACCGATGATCAGGTCACTACCGTGGTCACCCTCATCAGGGATATGACCATCCGGAAAGAGGCTGAGACAGCACTTCAGAAATTAAATCTGGATCTCGAGGAGATTATCCGGAAACGAACCGAAGATCTTCAGGCATCGCTCGATGAACTGGACGCATTTGCATATAGTGTATCGCATGATCTCCGAGGACCTGTCCGTACAATAGACGGGTTCTCTCATCTGCTCCTGCTTAAATCAGGAGAACATCTGGATGAAGAGAGCAGACACCTCATTTCCAAAATACGTGAGAGTACTGCAACCATGGATACATTAATTCAGGATCTGCTCAGGTTCTCCCGGACTGCCCGTCAGCCTCTGCAGGTTATTGAGATAGATATGGCAGGGCTTGTGCGTGGGGTGATCACAGAACTGACCAGTCAGCCGGAGAGCAGGCAAATATCAGTTTCCATTCAGGACCTGCCTTCATCACAGGGAGATCCCAGTCTTATCAGACAGGTTTGGTACAACCTGATATCTAACAGTATAAAATTTGCCCGTCCTGGTACAATACCTGATATTACGATTGGTTCTTATGAGAGAGAAAATGAAATAATCTACTATATCAAAGACAAGGGTGTCGGATTTGATATGCAGTACGCAGACAAAGTCTTTGAAGTGTTTTCAAGACTTGCCCCGTCACCGGAGATAGAAGGGACCGGTGTGGGTCTGGCACTGGTCAAGAGAATAATTCTCAGGCACCATGGAAGAATCTGGGTACAATCGAAAGCAGGCAGGGGAACAACGTTTTATTTCACAATGCAGGGGAGAAATGGAACAGAAAGGAGATAGGAGACTTGAAATTCTCCTCATCGAAGATAACCAGAATGATGTCGAGTTATTTCTGAATGTGGTTGACTGGATTCATATGGGTGATCAGGTAAGAGTCTTTCTTGATGGCAGAGAGGCTTTGGACTACCTTCATGGAAAAGGCGCATATAAAGACACACCTGTTTGCCTCCCGTCTGTGGTGTTTATTGATTTGAAAATGCCCCTCATCAGCGGGCAGGAGGTTTTGAAATCGATCCGAAGAGACAAACGAACAAAAACACTTCCAATTGTTGTCTTTACCTCATCAGATCAGGAATCTGATATCGGCGAGACCTATAAATCAGGAGTCAACAGTTATGTTGTCAAACCGGTGCAGTTTGAAAAATATGCCGAGACGATCAGGGATCTGATCAATTACTGGAGAAATGTGAACACTCCCCCTGGACCCTTCAGGAGTGAGGGATAATCAATCCCTGCCTGAACCATAATGGTGCGATTTTTAAAAAGCACAATGCCATATATCAGCCGGTTTACTCTTATGATGATAATACTGACTTTATCGCATGATCCAATCCATTCTTATTGTAGGGTTTTGCAAGTACTCCTGAAAAACCGTAGTCTGCATACGAGACAATCGCCGGATCTGAGAGATCACCACTTGAGACCAGTACTTTTACATCAGGATCTGATTCCCGGATGACGGAGATCACCTCGCGACCGCCCAATCCTCCCGGTATGGTAAGATCAAGGATAATAACATCAAAAGGACGGCCATTTTCGCGGGCCTTCTGATACTTTGCCAGCGCTTCTTCCCCGCTAACCGCAATCGTGGGATCATACCCTAGTTTTTTCAAAAGAATTCCGGTTATTTCACAAATTGCCGGCTCATCATCCATGAGAAGAACGCGATATGTCATACAGCTGAATACCCAAAGATATGGGCATCTGGTTATAATACAGTTATGTGTTTACTGGCCGGGATTCATCAGGTTCATGCATCATCAGATGAAACATATAGTGATTTTTTGTGTATTTTCATCTCTACCTTACCGATTCATGCAATCTTATCTGCACGTACTGCCGGGGGAAAATCTTTGATACCCCCGAACCGGAATGCGATACTCTCCAGATTGATGAGTCAATTCCTGCTGAGGTAACCTGGAAATCTGCTGATCTCTACCGGTTTTTAGCCCGGGATCCCGATGCGGTACTGACCTTTATCGGTGGTGAGCCGACATTACGGCCAGATCTTATCAGAACCATCATGGACAATGCCCCGGTCTCACGATTTATGATCCAGACGAACGGTACCCTCTTACACCGGCTTTCACCAGATATCGTCAACAGGTTCGATACCATTCTTATCTCAATCGACGGGGATGAGAAAACCACTGATGATGGACGGGGTGAGGGGACCTACAGCCGGGTAATGCAAAATATTCATCATATCAGAGCCGGTGGATTTCAAAATGAACTCATCGCACGCATGACCGTCACTGAACGGACTGATATCAGGGCAGCAGTCAGGTACCTCGCCGATAATCAGGATTATTCTTTCTCATCAATTCACTGGCAGATTGATGCAAACTTCTGGAACGATTATACACTCAGATCTTTTCAGCAATGGGCACGCGAATCCTACATACCCGGCATCCGCCTCCTTGTGCAGGACTGGCTTTCTGTCATGAAAGAAACCGGGAGGGTATTAAAGTGGTATCCGTTTATTGATACACTGGAGGATCTTCTTCGTGGACGGCCAAGCAGACTCCGGTGCGGATCAGGGTACGCAAATTATACCATACTCACCGACGGGAGTATTGCCCCCTGCCCGATCATGGTGGGAATGAAAGATTTCTATGTCGGTACTCTTACGACCTCCTCTCCTGTTCATCTCCCATCAGTTCCAGTGACAGGAGTATGTGAAACCTGCGATATACGTGATTTTTGTGGAGGGAGATGCCTTTATTCAGCAATCGTAAAACCATGGCCGAAAGAGGGCGCAGACCTTGTATGCGAGACCGTTCGTGCACTGCATGATGCAATCACAGAAATCGTGCCGGAGGTCAGGAAGATGATTGAAAACGCAACAATCCGTATGGAAGATTTTGCACATGAAAAATTCAACGGATGCGAAATTATCCCCTGAACAGATCCCTTTAGGTGCAGGGATTATGACGATCAAACCCAAACGGTAGAGAGAATGAGGATATCAGTTCTTGCCAGTGGCAGCAAAGGGAACTGTGTATATATTGAGGGGTCGCGAGGAGCCGTCATCATTGATGCAGGACGATCTGCACGGGAGATTCTGGGCACAAAAGACCGGAAGGGACGACTTTCAGAGGCCGGCGGGAGTCGTGATCTCATTGAAGGAGTACTCATCACCCATGAGCATGGAGATCATGTAAAGGGACTAGGACCGCTTGGCAATGCCCTGAAGGTTCCGGTGTATGGAACGAGCGGTACCCTTGATGCAGCCAGCCGGTTGATTCATTCAAAGAAGAATTTTTCCTTTCAATCAATCCAGCCGTATGTTTCATTCAGGATCGGTGACTTTACCATCACCCCCTTTCCGGTATCGCATGATGCAACCGATCCCTGTGGCTATCTCATCGAAGAGAGCGGCGTCCGGCTCTGTTACTGTACTGATACTGGTATCGTCACGTCCGGAATGCTTGAGATGATAAAAAAATCAGACGGAGTGATTCTTGAATCAAACCATTGCCCGCAAATGCTCAAAGACGGCCCATACCCGACATTTCTCAAACGGCGGATTGCATCACCCCGCGGACATCTCTCAAATGAGGATGCCGGTTCTGTCCTTTCCACGATCTCCCGGTCCATCCATTGTGCTATCCTTGCCCATCTCTCTGAAGAAAACAATGAGCCGGGGCTTGCCATCAGGAAAGCTCATGAAGCACTCGGTCTGGCAGCAGACGATGTTGATCTCTTTGCTGCATCCTCGATAGATACAAAAAACCGCCCGGCACATCGAAAACCGAAACGGCAGTGCAGAGAGCAATGCCAGGATGACTGCTGGAAAATTTCCATAACTCTCTGAAAAAAGTGTATATATCATGCTATTTTTGGAATTTGCTGAATTATGTTCCCGCCTTGAGAAGACATCCGGCAGACTTGATACGATAGCAATTCTCGCACAGATCCTGGCATCGCTCCCTGAAGATGACCTCCCAGGGTTTTGCCGGCTTATCCTTGGAAAGCCATTCCCTGAATGGAGCGGGACAAAACTCGGGGTTGGTCCCAATCTCCTCTACGAGGCAGTGGCGTATGTGACAGGAAGAAAACGTGAGGAGATCATTGACAGATTAAGCAGGGTGGGTGATGCAGGTGCTGCGGTTGAAGAGCTTCTCTCCCAGAAGTCGCAGACCTCCTTTTTCTCAGTTGAGCTCACCCTTGCCGATATCATGGCAGCCCTGCATGAGATATCAGGCATGGAAGGCGAACGATCCCAGAAAGAGAAGATCAGGGTCATCCAGCGATTATTATCAAGTGCATCCCCGCTTGAGGCACATTACATTACCGCCATTCTTCTTGAAGACTTTCGCATCGGGGTCGGAGAGGGGAATCTTCGGGATGCCATCGCCCAGGCATTTTCAGTCGATCCCGGTCTTGTGGAATATGCAAACCAAGTCAGAAATGACATCGGAGAGGTAGCAGTGCTGGCACGAAAAGGAGAGGATACACTCAGATCCGTCAGACTGGTCCCCTTCCACCCGGTCAGGATGATGCTTGCACGGCAGGGGACAATTTCAGGTGTTCTTGAGGCAGGAGAACCGGTAGCTGTTGAGTACAAATATGACGGGGCACGGTTTCAGTTTCACAAACAGAATAATCTGTGTAAAATGTATTCCCGCCGTCTTGAGGAGGTTACGTCTGCTATGCCTGATGTCGTTGCCCGTCTCAATGAAGCGCTTCCTGATGATGTGATCGTTGACGGTGAGGTCATTGCTGTTCAGGACGGACGTCCCATGCCATTTCAGACGGTTCTTCGACGATTCCGGAGAAAGCATAACGTCGCTGAGGCTGCGGATGCCATCACCATGATCCCAAATCTCTTTGATATTCTCTATTACAATGAGGAGATGCTTATCGATCTGCCATTTCATGAGAGACGGGAGATCCTGACGAGGGTGGCAACCGGGTATGTTACGCCGCAGCTGGTATCAGATGACGAGGCTGAGATTGAGGCCTACTATCATGCCGCCCTTGATGCAGGTCATGAAGGGGTCATGCTCAAGGTCAGAGGGTCGCGGTACACACCCGGTGTCAGGGGAAAGGACTGGGTAAAAATAAAGCCTGAGGCTGATACCCTGGATCTGGTGGTAACCGGTGCGGAGTGGGGAGAAGGAAAACGGGCCCATGTCTTTGGTTCATTCCTGCTCTCGGTCAGAAGCAATGACAGGTTTATTCCCATCAGCCGGGTTGCCACCGGGTTTTCTGATGAACAGCTCAGCTGGCTCTATGAAACCCTTCGGGATGATATCATCAGGAAAGATGGCAAAATGGTCTATTTTGAACCACGGCTGGTCTTTGAGATCGGATACTCGGAGATTCAGAAAAGCCCCAGTTATGAAGGTGGGTATGCTCTCCGGTTTCCCCGTTTCATCGAACTGAGAGAGGATAAAGACCCGAAAGAGGCAAATACTGCAGAAGATGTCGAAGAGCGGTATATCCAGACCCATCGGCCTCATAATACCCCGTAAGATCCGGATTCTGAAGATAATCCTTTGATTCTGTCAAAAAAGACCAGTAAATCCTTTTCTGTTTTTCGTTTTCTCCGTTTAAAACTTTCCATTTACCAAATAGATTTATCTTTTATGATATCGCATTCTTATACCCACGGGTCTTGCACGGCAGGACCACCCTACAACCTTACAGGAGGGATGGCGAATGAATGGACTACATCTAATTGCTGATATGTACCGCTGCACCTGCACTGCTGATCTTCTTTGTGACCAGAGCAAGTTGGAGAAGCTCTGTGTAGATGCATGTATAAACGCTGGTCTTACCCCGCTTGGAACATATTTCCACCAGTTTATGGATGAAAACGGGAATAAAGCAGGAGTCACTGGCAACGTGGTTCTGGCAGAGTCGCATCTCGCCATCCACACCTGGCCGGAGAACAGCGGGGTGACTCTTGACGTGTACGTCTGTAACTACAGCAGAGACAACAGCGACCGTGCCAGACAGACATTTCAGGAAGTAACAAATGCTCTTGCCCCGAAAGAGATGGCACGCCATGAAGTCATCAGGGGAGAGATCAACGCTGCCCCGGTTGCAGCAAATTAACCATCCATGGATCCATCTTTTTTTAAAGAGCTGCTCTGTGAATCACTAAATGAAAACAGCGGCTTTTTCTTCAGGAAAGGGATACTTCTTGAGCAGGGTATAACACCATACCAGGAGTATGAGGTCTGGGATACACCAGAACTTGGCAGGTTATTCCGACTTGACGGGTACTTCATGACATCAGAACGTGATGAATTTTTTTATCATGAGAATATGATTCATCCTGCCCTTGTTACCCATCCGGACCCAAAAACCGTGCTTATTATCGGGGGTGGAGACGGGGGATCTGCTGACGAGGTCTTCAAGCATCCGTCAGTAGAACGGATCGTCCTGGTCGAACTGGACAAGGCGGTTGTTGATTTATCACGCAGGTTCTTTGAATCGGTTCACCATGGATCCCTTGATGACCCGAGGTTGGAGATCCTCATTGAAGACGGACTCAGATATGTCCGCGAGATCGGACCTGCACAGGGTGAACAGTTTGATCTTATCGTCCTTGACCTGACCGACCCGCTCGGGCCTGCTGCAGAACTCTATTCTCCGCGGTTTATGGCTGAATGCAAGGCCCTTCTCACTTCCGGGGGGATGTTCGTCCTGCATATCGGACCACCCGTCTTTGCACCGGCACGGGTCTCAGGCCTCATGAAAAACCTGACCAGCGTCTTTCAAATCGTGGCCCCGTATTTTGTATATATACCCCTCTATGGAAGTCTCTGGGGGATGGCCTGTGCATCTGATACCAATGATCCCCGGAAGATGAATAAAGAGAGGATTGATGCAATCATCAGGGACCGTTCACTTCAAAATCTGCAGTATTATAACGGGGCTGTTCATGAAGCAGGCTTTGCTCTGCCCGAGTATCTGAAAAAAATTCTGTATCCGTAAATAATTTTTTACCGGTGGGTAAAGTATGCCACCGCGGGATTACCGGGAGTATCAATCCTGGCAAACCCGACCCGCTCAAACTGAACGATACGATCCGGTATTGCTGCTGCTTCAGGTTCACATACACCACTGATGTCTCCGTCAGGACATTTCAGAACACAGGGATCTGCATATCCTTCCGGGAGCCACTGGATAATCGGTGCTTTTTTATTACGC
>ERZ795060.4715-NODE-4715-length-11323-cov-5.207047_pt1 | contig 11323 bp, 8 predicted proteins | sample MGYA00375144_ERZ795060 | MGnify/ENA primary metagenome ERZ795060 (study PRJEB30189, sample SAMN05720157) | activated sludge metagenome | isolation source: anaerobic digester from wastewater treatment plant | place: Japan | collected 2015-05-15 ... | reverse complement strand
TCGGGCTCGACCACCGCGACTGCTTCGGCACGTCGTTCATCACCAACGCCAACTGGGCCGCCACCGGCGGCGCGCAGCGCAAGCACATCATGTCCAGCGGCGCCAGCGGCCTGCCCAGCGGGCTGGAGCGCACGGTCCTCCGCTCCTTCAACGAGTTCGAACTCGCCAAGCTCGGCTACGCCGAGGACCTCGTCGCCGCGCCGCCCGCCTCGATCAACGAGACCGGCGCCAACGACGCGGGCAACACGCTGGGCGCGGCCAAGGCGATCACGTTCTCCACCGTCGCCACCACGAACATCCTCAAGGCCTGCAACATCATCGGCAGCATCGGTGTCGGTGATGCCGAGGACTGGTTCAAGTTCACGGGTGTACAGAACCTGCTGCTCACGGCCGACGTGCTCAGTTCCGAACTCCTTCTCGACAACCGCCTGGCCGACGGCACGGACACCGCGATGGAACTGTGGCGCGACAACGCCGGCGCGCCGGTGATGCTCTTCAGCAACGACGACAACCGGTTCAACGGCACCGCGTTCTATTCCGGCACGGGCGAGTTCAGCAAGGACCCCTTCCTGCTCAACTTCAAACTGCCCGCGACCGACACGTATTACCTGAAGATCACGCGGGCGCAGGCCCCGGGCTCGAGTTACGAACTGTTCGTGACGATCCCGGCGCCGGGCGTGCTGGGCCTGCTGGGCCTGGGCACGATCGTCGGCGCACGCCGCCGCCGGCGTTGAGCGAATGTCCAAAGGCTCTTGATCCCTCTCTCACGACCGGGCGCGACGAGCGTCCGGTTTTTTCAGTGGTCGCGCGATGTCCGTTCACGGCGGAACTTCCGTTCTGCGCGGGGGCCGCGTCCGGGGAGCCGCTCCGGGTGCGCCGCTTACAGCCCGGAGAGGGCGCCCCTCCGCTCGATCGCGCCGCGGACGAACGCGCGGGCCTCGGCGTCGGCCAAGAGCACATCGTCGAGCGAGGCCGGCGGCGCGCCCGACGCGCCGCGCCCCGCGCCCGCGCCGCCGACCTCCCGCAGCGCCCGCTCCGACAGGCGCGGGATCTCGCCGAAGGGGATCCGCTCGGCGAGGAACGCCTCGACCGCGGCCTCGTTGGCGGCGTTGAAGACCGCGCCCGCCACGCCGCCGCGCTCGATCACCTCGTACGCCAGGCGCAGCGCGGGGAAGCGCTCGTGGTCCGGCTCTTCGAAATCCAGGCGCGCCATCTTGCCGGCGGGGCCGGCGCCCTCGCCCCCGCGCGCGGTCGACCAGTCCATGCGCCGGCATGACGCCGGCAGTCGGTGGGGGAACGTCAGTGCATACTGGATCGGGCAGCGCATGTCGGGCGAGCCGAGCTGCGCCAGCACGCTCCCGTCGTCGAACTCGACGCAACTGTGCACGATCGACTGCGGGTGCACCAGCACGCCGATCTCGCGCGGGCCCAGCGCATAGAGCCAGTGCGCCTCGATCACTTCCAGGGCCTTGTTCGTCAGGCTCGCCGAGTCGATGGTCACCTTCGGTCCCATCGACCACGTCGGGTGGTTGAGCGCCTCGCGCACCGTGGCGTTCTCGATGCGGTCCCTGGTCCACGCGCGGAACGGGCCGCCGCTCGCCGTCAGGATCACCCGCGCCACGCCCGCGGGCGCTGACGCCAGCGGCGGCACGGGCACGCCCGCGACGCCCGACGCTTCGGGCCCGCGCCCCACCAGGCACTGCCACAGCGCCGAGTGCTCGGAGTCCACCGGGAGCAGACGCGCGCCCGACTTGAGCGCCACCGGCACCACGAGCCCGCCCGCCGCCACCAGCGTCTCCTTGTTCGCCAGCGCCACGTCGGTGCCGCGCCGCAGCGCCTCGAGCGTCGCCGGCAGCCCCGACGAGCCGACCATCGCGCCCAGCACCAGGTCGCACTCGACCGATTGCACGAGTTCGAGCGCGGCGGCCGGTCCGCGCCGCGCACGCCGCACGCGATCACCCAGCACACTCCGCGCCGACGCGAGCGCATCGGCGCCGGCGTCGCCGTCGGCGAGCGCCAGTTCGGCGCGCGGGAACCGGCCGGCCTGCTGCACCAGCCCGTCCGCGTTTCGCCCCGCGGCGAGGCCGACGACCTCGAACTGCACCGGGCTCTGGCCCCGGGCCGCCAGCGCGTTGAGGTGTTCGATCACCTCCACGGTCTGCGTGCCGATGGATCCGGTCGAGCCCAGGAGAATCACGCGGCGGGTGAGCATGGGAGGTGCTGGAGACGGTGCGGACTTTAGAAGACCGGCCAAGCGCAGGCCGGGCGCTTCGGGCGGGAGCGACAAGGCGGAGCGGGCGAAGCGGGGGGATTATTGGTGAGGTGCGCGTGCGCCGATGCGATGCCGCCCGCATTCCGGGGCGGAATCGTCACGCACGCGGCGATCGACGGGCTGGGCGTGCCTTGGCGCTGAAGCCGCCATGCTCTGTGAAAGGGTTTGGCGCTCTTAGGTAGGGCGCTGTTCCGGCGGCGTCTCATCGGGCCGGATCTCGACCTCTTCCACGATCGTCCGGCGCAGGATCACGCGCTTGGGCGCGCCGGTTGAAGGGCGCACGTCTGGGTCGTCGGTCTGTGAGCCCGGTCGGGGCGGTCCGGGGTTGCCGACGTCGCCCGCGACGGCTTCTCGCGGATCGGGCGGTCGCGACTCGGCCTGGCGCTCCTCGATGATCTCGGAGACCACGCGTCGCCGGACCGGCGATGCGGGCGGATCATGGGCTTGCGGAGCCGCGTCGGTGTCGGCGGCCGGTGACGGCGGGGGTTCGGTCCCAGGCCGAGTGGTCGGCGTCACCGGCGTCCGGACCGCCTTGCCGATGTGCCCGAAGAACTCGCCGAGCGATCGCATCACCGACGGCGGCTTGGCCGGCCCGCCGGGCGAGGGGCGAGGCGGCGCGGGCTCATGGCCCCGCGCTGGGTCCGGTCGTTCGTCTTGTCCGCTCTGCGGATCGGCCATGAGGGCGAATCGTACGGCGACCCGCAGCGCTCCAACGCCGGGCTAAGCCCCCGCAGCGCTCTCGATCTCCCGCCGCAGGCCCTCCAGGTCCGCGGGCGCGTGCAGCGCCCACCACCACGTGCGGTCGCTGAGCAGGCGAGCTTCCTCCAATCGCTCGCGCGCGAGCGCCGCGCGTCGCGTGAGCGACTCGAGCGCGTCGGCGTGGGAGCGCCGCGAGGCGTCGAGCAGCGCGTGCAGTTCGCGGTACAGCGCCCGGCGCTCGCCGCGGGCCCCGCTGTCGCGCCGGGCGCGGGACCGCAGCGCTGCGATCTGTGCGACCAGTGCCCGCTTGCGCTCAACCGCCGACGTGTCGTCGAGCATCGCGGGATCGTGCCTGGCGCGGTGCGCCGTCCACGCGGTCCCGGTCACGTCCTCCAGCGTCGGCAGTTGGCTGTTCTCGAGCCCGTCGAAGCGGAGGCGCAGCGTCGCGGAGACCGTGACCGCGGGCGCAAGCCTCGGCGATTTCCCCCCGCCGTCCCCGAGCCACCCCGCCAGCCACGCCTCCATGACCGGGTCGTAGACCTCGCCGCCCAGCCCGTGGATAAACAGGTCGCACGCCCACCAGCGGAGGATCGTCGTCATGAGCAGGGCCCGGGGAGCGAGCGCGGGCCGGTCTGTCGCCCCCGCGTTGGGCGCGGCGTCGAGCCACCGCCGCAGGTCCCGCACCAAGGCTTTGCGCCGAACGAACCCGCCTTCGGGCGTCGCGCCTTTCCCGCCCCCCGCGCGCTCGACGACCCACAGCGGCAGTTCGATCTCGTCGTCGCTCGTCGGCACGCTCAGCAGCGTGAGCCCCGCTTCCGGACGCATACGGACCGCCCGGTTGTACGCTCCGGCGCAGGCACGAGCGTCGGAGGCCATCTGCGCGACCAGGCTCCGGGCCGGGCTCCAGCGCAGCAGATCGCTCGCGCGGAGGTACGACCAGCCCGCCGGGCAGATCGCCCGGGCGATCTGATCGGCCAGCGAGACGCCGGCGCCCGCGCTACGCGCAAGCCGATCACGCAGATCGTTCAACCGCTCCTCCGCCCCTGCGCTCGCGGCGCGCACGCCCGGTTCCAGCGCGGGTACGGGTGAAACACCCGCGACAGGACGGAAGCCGATGGGCGTATGTCCCGCCGGCGCCCGGCTGGTGAAGACGTTCCAGTCGACCACGCCGGGAGAAGCGCCCCCCGGGCCGCCCGACCGGACCACCGGCACGCGCAGCACGCCGGGGTCGTTGTCGTCCTGGTCGACGGCGACCCACAGGCGCTGGAACCGGCGCGACGGGCCCGCGCCGCCCTTTGCCGCTCGCGTCGCGAGCGCATCACCCGCGAGGAACTTGGCGAGGATGCCGGCGTGCCACCATTCGAGCTGGTGCCCGGTCATGACCACGGGCGCATCGGGCGCGAGCGGCGCGCTCCCATCGCCTCGCACCACCTCGAGCGTTGCACGGTGCGCACGATCGGTGACCGGCGTGGCGTCGAAGTGCTCCCGAGCGAGCAACGCCCAAGTCGATGCGGGCGACGGGCGCAGCACGACGGACAGCGGCGAGGAACCTCGCCCAGCGCCGGAACCCGGCAACGAAGACGGCTGACCGTTCTGTGCCGACATCGCGGGCATTGTTACCCCGATCTGTCGCGGGGCGATCCGGCGCGGCCATCCGATGCGCCTCACACGCCCCGCGGGTGGCGCTGACGCCAGAGCGTCACCGCGTCGGGCTCGCGCGGGTAAAGGGGGTTGAGAAGGCTCGGGTCGACGCCCGCGCCGAGCACTCCCGGCTCCGTGGACGTTGCCGGCGCATCGCCGAACGCGAGCCCTTGGGCCGCGGCGATCAGCCCGAGCACGGAGAAGTGCAGAACATCGACGCGCACGCCGGCGCGCTCCGCCGCCGCCCGCAGGGGCGCGGGAAAGAAGCCGTCGGCGAGCAGCACCGAAGGCCGCGCATTGTCGCCGGCGTTCTCGCGCCACGACTCGAGGTCGTGGGCACGAAGAACGCGCCCGGCGTCGGCTCCGGCCGCGCCGGGGCCGACCTGAGCCGCGGCGTTGGAAGGCGAGATCGGTTTGCCCGGCGATATCGGGAAAGAGATCCAAGCCGAGTCGGTCTTGCTCGCGAGCGCAACGCTCACACGCTCTCCGGCCCTTTGTCGGTGCAAAAGCCCGAAGGTTGCGATGGCGCTGCGATGAGAGGGCACGCCGATGCAGGTGCAGAGTGCGCGACCGGCGCCCCCCGGGCGGTAGTCGCCCTCGCCATTGCGGTTCGGGAGCGATTGGCACGCCCGCGCCCCTTCGGCGATCATCTTCCCAGCGGCGCACGCGACACGCACACCCGTGTACCCACCCGGGCCCACGCTCACGATCACGCGGTCGAGTTCCCGCGGCGATCTTCCGGAGCGCTCGAACAACCCCGCGAGCGCCGGGAAGAGCGTGTCTCCCCGATCCCCGCGCGGGCCGCCCGCCTCGACCCCGGCCCGCGCGCCCGTTTCACTCGTCGCCACCCGCCCCGTTGGTGCGCCGACTGGGCGCACCGGTTCGTGAGCCAGAAGACGCACGCCCCGAGGGGACACGAGCGCGAGGCCCACGCCCGCGCCCAGGACGTGGTCGCTCGCACCCACTCCCGGCGGCCCGTCGGTTGCGTTCGTCGGCGCATCCGAAGTCGGGTTGCTGGTCTCGATCGCGAGCACGAGCAGTTCGGGGGTCGTGCTCACGCGCTGCCCCTTCGGACGTCCGCCCGCGCCCGGTCAGCGCCGTCGCGCACCACGCCCTCGCCGTCGCCCAGGGGCCCCTGCGTGCGCGGGCCGAAGCGTTCGACCCACTCGCCGACGCTCAGGCCGCGGCGCGACCGCGGGTCCTTCACCCAGAGCATCATCTGCACGTCGTCCTTGAGCGTGCCGTCCTCGAGGCGGAACTCGCCCAGCCGCCGCCCCTCCTCGACGAATCCCATCGAGCGGTAGAGCGCCAGCGCCCGGTGGTTGTCGGCGAAGCAGCCCAGGCAGACCTTCTCGATGGTCGGGTGCGCGCGGGCCCAGTCGACGACCGCCTGCAGCATGAGCCGCCCAAGCCCCACCCCGCGGTGCGTCGAGACGATCCCCAGGCCGAAGTGCCCGTGGTGGGCCATGCGCCGGCGCTCGTTGGGCTTGAAGACGATCGAGCCCAGCGCGACCCCGGGGCGGTCCGCCGGCTGGGCCAGCAGCAGCAGCCCGATCGGCGAGTCGAGGTGCTTGCGGATCCACGCCCGCTCTTCCGCTTCGTCGCGTCGAGCCTCGTCCGGCTGCGTCACGGTGTGCTCGCTCGTTGTGCGGACGTCGAGGTGGCAGGCCGCCAGCGCGGCGGCATCGTTCTCTTCCGCCGTGCGGACGACGACGCGCTCACCGTTCTTGAGCGTGCAGTGGATGGGCTCGATGCGGGCCATGCGTGCGTGTGAGTGTGAATCGGTGCGGAAGTGCCGGGGGGGGGGTTTGGAGCGTCGCGAGCCTTGCTTACGCGAGCCCGCCGCGCGGCGAGAGCGGACCCAGCGGCGACTCCGGCGCCGCCTCCTGCCCCGGGCCGAAGTCGTGCAGGTCGGGCAGGCCCAGCGCCTCGCCCGTCCGCCCCGGGCTCTCGGTGCTGAGTGACTCGGACGCTTCGCGCATCGCCCGTTTCATGTCGGCGACGGCGGTGCGCAGGCCGGTGAACACCGCGCGGCTGACGATCGCGTGCCCGATGTGCAGTTCGCCCCGGTCGGCCGTCGGTGAAGGGCCGAGCCTTGCTGCGCCCAGCGCGTTGGCGGCGCTCACCATCCGCGCGACCGGTCCGACGTTGACGTAGTTGAGCGCGTGCCCCGCGTTGCAGCGCATCGAGGCGTCGACGATCATGAGGGCCGCGTCGCGCACGCGCCGGGTCTGTTCGACCAGGGCGCGGTCGCGGAAATCCCCGCCACACCGGGCAAAGGCGTGCGCGTAAGGCCCGGTATGGATCTCGCAGACGTCGGCCCCGGCCTTCGCGGCGGCCTCGACCTGGCGTGCGTCGGCGTCGATGAAGACCGAGACCCTGATCCCGGCGTCCTTGAGCGCCCGGACGGCGTCGCGGACGCGCGCTCCGCCGCCGGCGACGTCGAGCCCGCCCTCGGTCGTGACTTCCTGCCGGCCCTCGGGCACGAGCATCGCGGTGTGCGGCGCGTGGGGACGAAGCCGGCGCGCGAACTCGACCATCTCGGGCGTGCAGGCCATCTCGAGGTTGAACTTCACGCGCACGAAGCGCGAGAGCAGTTCGACGTCCCGATCGCCGATATGCCGCCGGTCCTCGCGCAGGTGGACCGTGATGCCGTCGGCCCCGCCGAGTTCGGCCTCGTGCGCCGCGCGAACGGGATCGGGCTCGGCGGTGTCGACCCGGCGGGTGTCCGCGGCGCCCCCGGCGTGCGCACCGGGCGTGCCCGAGCCCGAACCGGCTCCGGCGCGGTACCGAGCCTGGCGCACCGTGGCGACGTGGTCGATGTTGACGCACAAAAGCGGGGTCATCGCGGTGGAATCGTAGTCGCCGCGCTGAGAGTTACTCGATCGGCACGCCGCCCACGCCGCGAAACTCGCGGGCCTTGCCCGGCTTGTGCCAGGGCGCGGGCCGGCGCGACACGCAGAGCGCGACAAGCGCCATCGCCAGGTACCACGTCTGCTGATTGACGCTGATGGAGTCGAACAGCCCCGCCGCCGCCAGCCCCACCAGCGCCAGGGGCGGCCCGAAGCGGTCGAGGGCGGTTTCCTGGGTGGCGTCACGGTCGATGGCTCCTTCAGAACTCGCGTCCGAGGCCCGGCGCTGCGGTCTTACGCCCGACACGATCGCGCTTCCCAGCAGCCAGAGCATGATCGCGACGCCGATCGTGCCGGTTGTCGCCGCGACCTGCGGCCACAGCCCGTGCGCGTGGGCGTGCACGCGTGAGCCGCCTCCGGTGATCGGTCCGCGGTGCGGACAGGGGGCCTCCGCCGTCTCCGCCGCTGCCACCGCTTCTCCGACGACAGTCGGCTCCTGGGTCAGGTGGTGCATCTGTGCCTGGTGATGCACCCAGGCGCGATAGCCCCCGGCGCCGACGCCGACCACCGGGTGGCACCGCCACGCGGCGTAGGCCCACTCCCACATCGCGATGCGAGCGCCGGTGTCGGTGGTGTAGTTGCCGCTCTTAAGCGCGGCACGCACCTCGTTCACGCCCGCCTCGACGCGCTGGCGCAGCGCGGGCCGGTTCACAAGCCAGGCGGCAACCGACACCGCCGCGATCGCGAGCAGGAAGGGCACGATCCACGCGCGGGCGCCCGAGCGCGGCCCGCGCACACCGGAAGGTGGGTCCGCGTGCGGGCTTGATCGAAGCGACCCGAGCCGGGAGACCAGCCCCGCCGAAGCGCCCGCGCCCAGCGTGATCGCCCCGCCGATCCAGGCCCCGCGCGTCCCCGTCAGCGCGAGCGCCGCCAGCGCGACGACGACCCCCAGTGCGCCGAACAGACGTTCGCGCACGCTTGTGCCCAGCCACAGGCTCGCGCCGGTGAGCCCCACCAGCGCGCACAGCAGACTGCCGGCAATGACCGGATCCCACCACCCGCTGTCGCGCCCGGGCAGGCGGTGCCAGGTCAGCGCGTCGACGTGCAGGCGGCGGCCGAGGATGTGCACGCCCTGGCTGGCGACGCCGCAGAACAGCCCCAGCATCACCGCGCGCACCAGCACGGGTCGCCGGTCGAGCACCGGGTAAAGCGCCGGAACGAGCAGCCCGAAGGCCAGCGCGCCCACCTCATCGGTCCCCTGGCGACGGTCTGCCGACCAGAGCAGGCTGAGCGCCAGCCACGCCGACCACGCGACCAGCGCCCGCACCACGCCCTCCCACCACAGCGGGCCCAGCACCCGGTGGTGCGTGTACATGCGCACCAGGAAGACCAGCAGCAAAGGAGCCGCGGCGAATGTCACCGCCGCCGTCGGGAATCCCCCGAGCACGCACGCCGCGATGGCCGCCCATTCGTGCAGGCGCAGGCCGAACGGGTCGGCGGTGCGTTGCCGGGCGAACAGGGCGTCGATCTCGGCGGGCGATTGGCGGGACCAGGGCACGCCGGGAGCGTACTGGCTCAACGAGGTCCGGAGAGACCTGCTCGGTCCACACCGCCGGATCGGGTCTTGTTCGGAGTTTTGCAACGCCGGGCCGATCCCCGGGTCGTCAAGACGAACGAATCGCGGCCAAACGCCGAATACCCGTGTAGAACTCGTTACCTTGTCCGGTGTCCCCGGCACGGATGGGGCCCGGCGGCCATCGGTGATTGAGGATTCGAGCCCCCGGCGGTGTCCTCTCATCAGTCGGATGGAAGCCCGCACGATCGGAGACCCCCTTGAACGACATCCACCAACTCCTCCGAAAGGCCGCGTGGCGCCTGGGCGTCGCGAACTTCCTGCTCGCGTGGGTCTGTGCGCTGTGCGCCGGGCTTGCGGGGGCGATCATCCTCCGCCTGGTGCAGCAGGCGGTCGTCTTCGACGTGGACTGGCGTCTCGTGGCGATCGGCGTCGCCGCCGGCTCGGTCGTTGCGGCGATCATCGCGGCGATCGTGATGCGTCCGAACCGCAAGCGCGTCGCGCTGCGCGTCGACGAGGGTGCGAACCTGCGCGAGGTCCTCTCGACCGCGCTCTACGTCGAGAGGTCCGACGAGCCGTGGGCGCGAGCGACGGTGGAGACCGCCGCGGCGAGCGCCCGCCGAGTCGAACTCAAGCGTGCGGTGCCGATCACGCCCCCGCGCCCCTGGCCCCTGGTCGTCGCGCTGGCGCTGGCGTTCACGGTGCTCTACATCGCCGTCCCGCGGATGGACCTGTTCAAGCGCGAGGCGAAGGTGCGCGAGGCCGAGGCCCGCAAGCTCGAGGCGGTGCAGCTGGTCGCTCAGACGCGAGACATGAAGCAGAGGCTCGAGCAGATGACGCAGAACCTCGGGCTCGAGAAGATGGACGAGGGTCCCGAGTCGAACAACCCCGCGCAGGCCGCCGACCCCGAGGCGATCCGCCGCTCCGCCATCAAGCAGCTCACAAAACTCTCCGACCAACTCAGCGAGAAACTCAAGAGCGAGTCGGCGCTCAAGCTCGAAGCAACCCGGCAGGCGCTGCAGCAGATCAAGCCGCAGGGCCAGCCGACCGAGGACCTCGCCAAGTCCATGAGCGCCGGCAACTTCGCCCAGGCCAAGCAGGAGCTCGAGAAACTCCAGAAGCAGGTGGAGAGCGGCCAGCTCAAGGGCGAGCAGCTCAACCAGGCCGCCGAGCAGCTGCAGAAAATGGCCGAGGAGATCAACAAGGCCGCCGCCAACAAGCAGGACCTCCAGAAGAAACTGGAGCAGGCGGGCCTCGACAAGAGCCTCGCGGATAACCCGCAGGCGCTCAAGCAGGCGATGGAGAAGTCGAACCTCTCCGAGCAGCAGAAGCGGGACTTGCAGAAGCAGGCCGAGGCTTCCAAGCAGGCCAGCGAAGCGCTCTCGCAGATGGCCGAGAGCCTGAGCCAGATGGCCAGCCAGTGCCAGAACGCCGCGGCCGGGCGCCAGGGCGACAAACAGAGCAACAAGAGCCAGCAGGGCCAGCAGTCTTCGGGGCAGCAGGGCCAGAAGATGGACGGCGCCCAGCAGATGAGCGATCAGCTCAGCCAGATGGAGCAGTTGCAGCAGGAGATGGAGATGGCCCAAGCCGCCATGAGCGAGTGCAAGAGCGCCATGGGCGAGATGGGCGAGGGTCAGTGCCAGGGCAACAAGATGGGCGACTCGTCGCAGTACAGCCAGGGCCAGTGGCAGGCCGGCAGCCCCGAGAACCGCCAGGGGGGCGGGCGCGGCGGCCCGGGACGCGGCAACGGCATGGGGCTCGGCGAGTCACAGGCCGACTTCAACCTCAGCCGCAAGAAGGACAACAAGAACCAGAACGGCAACGGTCCGATCGTCGCGTCGCGCTTCGTCGAGGGCGAGGCGGTGCTGAACGATTCCGCCGCGGAGTTCGAGGCCGCCGTCAGCGTCGCGCAGGGCGAGGTCTCGGAGGAGATCAACACGAACGTGATCCCGCGCGACCGCCACGAGGCGGTGAAGAACTACTTCGGTCGCCTCAAGAAGAAAGCCGACGACGCCGCGCGGAAGAAGGCGTCATCGGGGAGCGGCGAGGCCGCCCCCGCCGCGGCCCCCGCCGCCGCCGAGCCCGCGAAGGACGCGAAGTAGACCGCCCGGTCGAGGGCGCGCCGGTCCGGCGCCGAGGCGCGCCCCGGCCCCACCGCCCGGGGCGGAAGTCGCGCTTTGCGCCATCGCTTTGGTGAGTTCACGCGCGCCGTCGCCGCCCCGCCCAGGCTCCGCCCAAGGCCAGCAGCGCCGTTGCCGACGGCGCGGGGATCTGCACGACCCGGAA
>ERZ795060.4711-NODE-4711-length-11328-cov-3.948106_pt1 | contig 11328 bp, 6 predicted proteins | sample MGYA00375144_ERZ795060 | MGnify/ENA primary metagenome ERZ795060 (study PRJEB30189, sample SAMN05720157) | activated sludge metagenome | isolation source: anaerobic digester from wastewater treatment plant | place: Japan | collected 2015-05-15 ... | reverse complement strand
CCTGTCAACAGTTCCTGAGTTGTCTGAAATTGCATCTATTGTCCGTCATCATCATGAGCATTTCGACGGCACCGGATACCCGGATGGACTGCAGGGGCCGGCTATTCCTTTAATGTCTCGGATTATAGCCGTAGCAGATGCTTACGATGCTATGACCAGCGAGCGGCCTTATAGAAAAGCAAAGACACACGAGCAGGCAATAGAGGAACTTCAGATGCATTCAGGCAGGCAGTTTGATCCTACGCTGGTGCATCACCTTATTGCTGCCATCAATGAGCAGTCTAAGGAGAGAAAAGCTGCGTGACCGGTAATGGAGACATCCAGTGCCGATTGATTAGTAAACCTGGACAGTCTGCGGGATCTGAAAATACAAACCGTATAATGAAGCGTGAAAGTCATCTATGGCTTTTTGCAATCTTCGTTATACTGGCGATTGCCCTCGTTGTCGATTTGATGGACTTGTATCTAGCACTCGACTGCGGTGCAGGGCTGGATGGAGCCTCACACAATTGGACTCCAGCGTTTATCCGCGTAATGCTGCTTTGTGTCGTAGGCGGAGGCACTGTCTACTACTTCAAGACCGTTTCCAAGCTGCTAGCTGACAACCATCTGCTAATACAAGACCTTAACCTGCAGGCAAAGCTCCTGGCTGAAAAACATGCACAGCTTGTGCGGCTCAAGCAGCTGTCTGAAGCACTGATCAGCCAGGTGGATTTGAAACACGCGCTTGACCTTGCCCTTGAGATGGCTACGGTTGTCATCGGAGCAAGAACTGCGTCGATTATGCTACTTGATCCAAATGGAGAAGAACTCTACATAGCCGCAGCGAGAGGTTTGTCTGAGGATATCGTAAAAAACGCCAAGGTCAAGATAGGTGAAGGACTTGCAGGCATGGTTGCCAAAGAAGGCGAGGCCCTGGTTATTAATAGTGATGACCTTAATGAACGCTTAGCGCCATACGCCCGCCGCAAGCACGAAATCAAGTCTGCAATCATTGCTCCTATCAAAATTGACGGCCAGGTCCGAGGCGTCATCAACATGTCAGATAAAAATGGAAGCGAAAAGTGGCAGGATGAAGACCTGTCCGTAGTTTCCACACTTGCTGGGCAGGCTGCTATGGTGCTTCAGAAGATAGAGTTATACGGCAACCTTCAGGAACAGGTTGCTATGCTCCAGGACACTCTTCAAGAACTCCAGAAGACACAGGCGGGGCTTATACAATCAGAAAAGCTTGCATCCATAGGGCAGTTAGCGGGCGGTGTTGCTCATGAAATCAATAATCCGCTGATGGTCATTCTTGGGAGAGCTGAATTTGCACTCGAGAAGCTTGAGTCGGGGGAATCTGTAGAGCGGGATTTGGAGGTTATCCGCACTCAGACTGAGCGAATTGCGGAAATAGTGCGCAACCTGTTGAGTTTTGCCAGGGTAAACCGCATAGATGATTTAAGGCCAGTAGCAATCAACGACATAATCGAACGAACACTGGCACTGACTGAGCTGCAGATGGCCAAACACAACATCAAAGTGGCCAGAGACCTTGGAACAGACCTGCCGCCTGTGTGGGGTAATCCTGGGCAGCTTCAACAGGTGATGGTCAACCTAGTAATAAACTCCTATCAGGCTATGGCAAGCGTCGGTAATGGCGGTATCCTTACCGTCTCGACCTGTGAGGAAGAAGGTCAGGTGGTTGTACGGTTCAAAGACACAGGCCCGGGCATCAAACCTGAAGATGCAGAGCAAATTTTTGAGCCTTTTTACACAACAAAGAGCGAAACTGAAGGAACTGGTCTCGGACTTGCCATCAGTCGTGGAATAATCCATACACATGGTGGGAGAATCAGTGCAGGCAATGGAGAAGATAAAGGCGCAGTCTTCACGATAGAGCTTCCTGCGCTTGATCCAAAGAACTTGCCTGGGGAGGATGATATTTCAGATGAGCATGAAACGAATAATGGTCGTGGACGACGAGAAAGAGATTCGGGAGTTGTTTCATGACGTGCTGGAAAGCCGTGGTTACGAGGTAGTAGTCTGTGACAGCGGCAAGGCAGCTATTGAAGCAGTCAAAGAGCAGGAGATATTCGCAGCATTCATCGATATCCGCATGCCGGGCATCGATGGTGTTCAGACTCTTAAAGAAATCAAGTCTATCCAGCCGGAGATGCAGGTTGTGATGATTACCGGCTACACCCGCAACGAGGCAGTAGAAGAAGCGCTGAGACTCGGTTGTTTCGTCTGCATGATGAAACCATTCAAGCTGCGGGACATCTTAGGCGTGCTGGAAGTCATCGAAGCAGGTTTGGATGACAACTTACCGCTTGCTGCGTAGCTAGTAAGTCCTAATACGCTTGTCACCGATGCGATTCTGGTCAACTTCGCTCATCAGTTCTTCAGGCGCGGTTACTGTCAGATGGTCTCCATCGCTTACGTATCGTTTTTCCGGGTATTTCTCGAAGTAGCCCAGCCATTTATCCAGTTCAGACTGTATTGCCTGCACTCTAGGCAGCCGATATGGGTCAAACTTCTTGTCCACGGGAGACGGAGCCGGCTCTGCACCAACAAGCAGAGCGGCTATGTTCTCATAACGCTGACCTTCATACTCTCCAGACCTCAAAACCGATTCTTCTGTCGGTCCGATGCCGTAAGGAAGCGCTATGGAATCGACTACTGCATCCGGGGCATAGCGTTGAGCTTCGCGCACCGAAAGAGCCATCTCTCTGGCAGCGCCGGAGGCGGACAGTTTTCTCAGATTGACATGTGAGTAAGTGTGGTTTCCAATATCCATCCCCAAAGCCACGATTTGCTTCAGCTTGCGCTCGATGTATTCCGGCTGTCGGAACGGGTTTGGATAGTAGATGTAGAAAGTCGCTTCCAATGCCCAGTCAGGATGCTTGGAATGAAAATCCTGCATTATGCCGACTGCGCAGTTTGGGTCAACCTCCGGCCCGTTCGGGCCGTTAATATAATGGAACTGCCCGGCAGTGCCGTCGTCAAAAGTGAAGATGACAGGTGATGTTCCTGCAGGTATGTTGATGTTATTTCGAACAAAATCTCGAATGCTAATTGGTCTGTAGCCTGCCTGATACAAACGTTGCAGATCAGCTCTAAAATTGTTATAATGCCTTGACCAACGACCTTCGGTGTCCGATACCTCATGATACTCGAGGATCAACACCTGGCCCAGTTCGTTAGGTTTGACCTTCTCAAGATCTATCTCGACAGGCTGTTCCTGTTTAGCAGTTGCAGGCTCAGAAGGTGACGGTTCATTGGCTGCCTGCTTAACAGATCGTTGGGCTGTACTACTGCACCCGGTCATAATACCCGCAAGCACTGCCAGCGCAAGGATACAATACCTGATTATTGGAAATAACTTATTCATACCAATTATTTATACGCCAAGTCTCCCGCTGATGGAGCTAACGAAAGGTTAAAATTGCGAAAAATCTCTTTAATAATATTATCAACAACCGTGATGGCAGCAATTGCAGGACTGGCGGTGGTCAAAATAGCAGAAAATTCTCCATCGAAATCAGAACCACCTACCAAGTCTGCTGCAACACAGGCAACTCAGATAGAACCTGAGCCTGAAAAACCGAAAAAGCCGGAAAAGCAGTTTATGGAAGTCCGAGGGCTGCATGTGACAGGTTGGATAGCCGGAGGCAAGAAGAGCTTCGGAAAGCTCGTCGACCTGGTAAATGAGACCGAGCTGAATGCGCTCTGCATAGATATCAAAGACTCCGATGGGGTTTTGAGCTACGACACAGATGTTCCACTGGCAAGGGAAATCAAAGCCAGCCGCCATGCTATCGGTGACATAGATTACGTTATGAAAACGATGGAGGAAAACAACATCTACCCCATCGCCCGCATCGCCGTCTTCAAAGACCCGATAATTGCAAAAATGAAACCCGAACTTGCCGTCACCAGCACAAAAGGCGGCATCTGGTTGGACCGGCACAGGACAGGCTGGGCCAATCCCTACAAAAAAGAAGTCTGGGACTACAATATTGATATTGCCATAGACGCGGCCAAGCGCGGGTTCAAGGAAATTCAATGGGACTATGTTCGATTTCCAAGTGATGGCCCAATCAGTACCTGCGTCTATCCTGGGAAAGACGGCCGTAACCAGTCCGAGGTAATTCAAGACTTTTTGGAGTATGCCAGGAAGCGTCTCGAGCCTTACGGTGTGGTTATAAGCGCAGATATCTTCGGGCTAACCAGCCTGACTACTCACGATATGGGCATCGGGCAGACCGTGAGAATGATAGCAGAGAATGTCGACTACATCTGCCCTATGGTCTATCCGTCGCATTATGCCAAATACGAATATGGCATTCCTCATCCCAACGCTGCGCCGTATCAGACAGTCCGTTACAGCCTTGGAGACCATCTGGAAGAGGTTGAAGGCACAAAAGCGAAGGTTCGCCCCTGGCTTCAGGACTTCTCCCTTTATGGTGTCCACTACGGCAGGGATGAAGTAATAGCACAGAGAAAAGCAGCAGCAGAGATGGGCGTGACTGAGTTCCTGCTTTGGAACCCAAGGTGCGTTTATACAAAATCTGCACTATCTTCTGACCCGAACAAACCACCAAAAGAGATAGAAGCCGCGCTCAAAGCTGCTCCATTCAGAGTAGTGTTGAAAACCACCGGGCCGAACAAGGAAAGTATACGTGCAATAGTAGAAAAATCAACAGGCAAAGAGAAAGCTGACCGAATCCTCAGTTCTCTGCCCAACCCAGTTGCATCGAACTTGACCTGGAAACAGGCTTCTCAACTTGCCAAGGAATTCAGAGACAGCGGCGCAACTGTAGATATTAGATAGATTACCACTTTCGGAGCCTCGGATGTTTCGAGGCTCCGGCTTCCACAACAACTTCAGGAACATACTCCAAGTTTTATCAGTCAAAAAAGACATACAAATCAACCAATTTCATAAGCTGGTTTAGTTGTAACAGCGCAGCCGCATCAATCCGTATTTAGGAGTGTCATCAATGAAGATGTTGTCTGGAGACCGCCATCAGAAAATCCTGACTGACCAAAGGAAGGAAACTGGAAGGCATATCTGGCTGCTGGTGTGTTTCTCACTGGCTCTACTACCCGCTGTAATTCAGGCATCCCCCGCAGAATACCTTGACCCAATCTATGGTCGGCCTGAGATACACAGCGCTCCGCCATTAACTTCCGGTGGGCAATCCCAGATGTCAACTGCAGCCGACAACGGCTTTACCGTAAAGGCTGTTTATTTCGTTCCCAAGAATCGTACGGTCAACCAGACCTACATTCAAAGAATGAAGGACTACCTGCTGACCTGCCAGCAATTTTACTCTATGGAAATGGAACCTCATGGGTTCTATAAGCCGGGAACAACCACTGGCAAGACTCATTCTATCGAAACAGATGCAACGGGCGAACCAATCATCCATATAGTCAACGGCTATTATAACGACAGCGCGTACCAGGATAACACCTGGGGTATGGTCTATGGTGAAGTCGCTCAGAAATTCAGCCCATATCAGTCCTGCATTGTTGTCTGGGCTGATACACACATAATGCATCCGGATGGCACAATCACTGGCACATCCTGTGGGGCTAATTCCACCGGGATGACTGGCGGTGCAGGCGGGATGGCCATTATGAGCAGCGACGGGCTTCCTTTCCTTGACGCCAACTTATTCACCGATGACAGGCTTTACGACGGGATGATCATCCCGGAACTAGGCCCTTATCCGATGAAATTCGATAAGACCTTTGCGTGGTTTTGCGGCAGCACAATAGGCGAGTTGGCCTCAACTATGTTTGGTGCGACTGCTCATGAGATGGGTCATACATTTGGACTCCCTCATTGTTTTATAAATGACCATGGGGTTAAAAATGGCAACATAATGGGCAATGGGCTGAGAGGATTCAGAGGTAACTTTGGCAGTTTTCCAGGTGAATATGTTCGGATATACAAGGTAAACGCAGAAGTCCTCAACGTTTCTCCCTATTTCAACCCGGATGTTCCTCTGACTGATCATTCAGCGCCTTCCTGTACCACAGAAGTATGTATCGAGGAGCCATATACTAATCCGGTAATGTGGAAAATACATGTAAAGCAGACCGGCACTGATACAGGTTCAGGACTTTACCGAAGCTGGGCAATAGCGATTCCGCCCTGGTCTTGTGTGGACAGCGCTCCGTTCAATGAAAGTGGTGTTGCGAATTATTATATCCTGCCTTCAGAGATACCTGCCTCACTCACCGATTCTAATACCTTTACCGTTGAGGTGCTAGCAATGGACCAACAGGGAAACAGGAGCATCAATGCTTTCTGGGTTCCTGCTCCTCAATTCGAAGGAATAGCTTCAAAGGTTCAATATCTTTCCAACGGCAATTGGATAGACCTGCCATACGGCGATTGGTCACCTACTAACCAGGTTCGTCTTGCTATTGCAATGGCTGCACCTGATACAGGAATGAATATCAACCCCGAGGCTGAATGCAGACCTACAGGAACACCTTGCACGGGCAACCCTACGGTTCTTGGGTTTCCTTCTTATTATAACGGCACACCGGTTACTGCTTACCTGACCACAAATTTACCAGATGGAACTCATCATTACCGTTACAGGATAAAAACCAATGATGGCCGGATAAGCGGCTGGATATCAAAGGGAGCTGACGACCCTGCCATAGCTGATGTGAGAATCGATACTTCACCACCGCATGTTCCGACTGTTCATGATTCCGGTATCATCACAGGCAGCAAGACATATCTGACTGGTGCATGGAGTGCAGTCGATCCGCACAGTGGGATCAAAGATTATCTTGTGGCTGTAGGCACTTCCCCGACTGATCCGGGTTCAGGTTATGTTAAGGACTGGACTGTCTACACAAACGTATCAGCCACAATAACAGGCCTGAGCCTGAAAGAAGATACTGTCTATTATATCTACGTCAAAGCACGAAACAACGCCGGCATTTATGGGCCTGTGGGCGTAAGTGATGGTATTCGGGTAGATACCATCCCTGAGCAGGTGACTATCGATCAGGCAAAATCACTAGATGACGGCACTTTCGTTAAGATAAATGGCGTAGTCGCAACTTCAGGCAAGTCTGAAATCCCAAACATGTTCTATATTGCAATGCCTGACAGGACCTGTGGAATACAAATCAGCATGACACAAGGAGGCACAGTGCCTGAATTTACCGAAGGCAAAGCAATGAACATTACAGGTGTGCTTTTCACCCAAAACGGCGAGCGGACTCTAATATATCCGACAGTCACATTTGTAGAAGGCACATCTGTCATTAAACCTCTTGGGCTTACAGGCAAGTCTCTTGGTGGAGATGCTTTTGGACTTCAGGATGGAATCGATGGAGCTATCGGGCTTAATAACATCGGTCTGCCTGTAAGAATGTTTGGAACAATAATTTCTGCCGGAGCAGACGAGTTCACTATTACTGACGGATCTTATCCTGTCAGAGTGATAGTTCCGCCTGGAGTCAGCTTCCCAACAACAGGAAGAGTAACGGTTACAGGTAATTCTTCCTGTTACATCGCGGATGATGGTAAGCTGACAAGGCTTATAAGAGCCAGGAGAAGTTCTGACATTCAACCATTACCGTAACAGTTAAAATAATGGATAGTGGAAGCTGACAGGAAGCTCTCCACTATCCATTTCAAATATTCTCCGCATTATACCATCAGTCTCACGCATTTCATTAGTCCCACTTGATGTTAATTTGTGTATAATAAGCCTGGTTGTTACACGTGTAACAGTCTTCTCGCAGGACATCTTATACCAAACGTATAACAGGTAAGTACTACTGGCCCAATTGGAGGTTTATGAGCGGTGAACAAGACCACCGTCCACATGGTTGGAAACGCACACATCGATCCTGCCTGGCTTTGGCGATGGCAGGAAGGTTTTTCTGAAGTCCTTGCATCCTGCCGTTCTGCACTGGACCGGATGAATGAGACTCCAGGCTTTATCTTCTGCCGGTCCAGCTCGATTACTTACAAATGGATAGAGCAAACGGACCCTGAGATGTTCGAAGAGATCCGCCGCAGAGTTGCGGAAGGCCGGTGGATCATCGTAAACGGTTGGATAGAACAACCGGACTGCAACATCCCATCCGGGGAATCGTTTGTCAGGCAGTCTCTTTATGGCAAGCGCTACTTTCTGGATAAGTTCGGTGTGGATGTTAACATCGGCTACAACGTAGACAGTTTTGGTCACAGCGCAGGACTACCGCAGATACTGGCTAAATCGGGATTCAAATACTACATTTTCTTCCGGCCAGGAGCGCGTGAAAAAACAATACCTGAAAATATCTTCTGGTGGGAAGGCCCGGACGGTTCCAGAGTCCTTGCTGTGCGGCCTCCAAGATACTACTGTACGTTCGTCGGCGAAGATGACATGGACGAGCACATTGAAATAGCACGGGATTGGCGGCCTGAAGGGCTTACGAATGCTATTTGCTTCTACGGCGTCGGAAACCACGGAGGCGGGCCTACGAAGCGCAACCTGGAGTTCATCCAAAGGAAAAACGCCGAATCTGAAAAGATGGATGTCATCTTCAGCCACCCGGGAATGTTTCTTGAAGCTGCATTGAGTGAGCGAACCGATTTTGCAGTAGTCCGTGATGACCTGCAGCACCACGCTGTTGGGTGTTATACATCTTACGAGCGCGTAAAGCTGGACAACAGGCGCTGCGAACTGCTTTTAGGTACAGCGGAGATGTTTTCAGCCCTTGCTCAACGCAAGCTTGGCCGCGCTTATCCCAAAGCAGACTTCGCTCAGGCCTGGGAAAATGTGCTGTTTAACCAGTTCCACGACATTTTAGCAGGAACGAGCATCTATGAAGTATGCCAGGAAGCTCGCGACGCTCACGGTTGGGCTGCATGGACAGCAGCAGGCCATCTGAACGGTGCACTGCAGACCTTTGCCCTTGCTGCTGATACGAGCGGTATGGAAGGCCCGATTGTGGTCTTCAATCCGCTGCCGTGGCCAGTCACAAGACGGGTAGACTACAGTTCCAAAAAGCCCTGCGCAGCAGATGAGCAAGGTAAACCTGTCCTCATGCAGGTCGATGAACTGGAGTATGTCCGATGCAACTCTGAGCAGTTGAAATTCTTCGTTGCAGACCTTCCGCCGCTTGGTTGGCGAGTATTCGATGTCCGCACGGAAGAACCGGGACAGCCGAGTGATAGACCGCTCGAAGTCGGAGATAACTTCCTTGAAAACGAGTGGTGGCGAATCGAATTCGGGCCTGATGGAATGATAACTCAGGTTCGGGACAAGAAAAACGATGTTGATGTCCTCTCAGGTCCAATTACACTAAAGGTCTACTATGACAAATCCGATACCTGGGGGCATTATGTCGAACGCTATGATGATGAAGTAGGAAGGTTTGTAGGTAGAGCGCATATTGCTGAATCCGGCCCTGTCCGCGCGTCCATCAGGACTATTGGAGACTTCGGATCAAGCTCTATAAGGCAGGATGTAACGCTTTACCGGGATATAGATACTCTTGAGATAAGAACAGTAGTAGACTGGCATGAGAAAGAACGAGTGTTGAAGCTCTGCGTGCCTGTTGAGGTAGATAATCCTTCTGCAGAAGTTGGCGCGGCCTATGCTTATATAGACAAAGATACTGAAGGCTATGAAAACCCATTCCAGAGATGGATCGATGTAACCGGCAAGAAAGACAACCGGACCTACGGCGCTGCAGTGCTATGCGAAGGCAAGTACGGGTACGATGTCACAGGCTCAGAAATCCGAATGACTCTCCTCAGAAGCCCCGCTTACGCAATGCATCACCCGATGGTCACCGAACCTGGTAAGCTGTTCCGTTGGCTGGACCAGGGAGTGCATGAGATCAACTGGAGGCTGGTTCCACACGTTGGAGACTGGCGCGAAGCAGGAATCCCACGGGAGGCAGAGGTCTTCGCCAATCCGCCGATCACCAATTTCGCACACGCGCATACCGGGCAGCTTGGACGAGTCGGCTCGCTTGGAGAACTGGAACCGGGCAATGTTATCTTAGGCGCAATCAAGCTGGCAGAAGACAATGACGACCTGATTGTGAGGTTGTATGAGTCTGAGGGCAGAAAGACAACAGCTAAACTCCAATTTGGCGAGCAAGCAATCAAAACCGAGATTGGGCCGTATGAGCTTAAAACACTGCGGATAACTCCATCTGGAGAAGTAATTGAGACTGATTTAATTGAGCGGCCAACAAAATAGCTGTTCACACATGCGGTGTTTAGCAAGTCTAATAAACAAGAGATTCCAACCTCTTGATTAAGCGTAAAGCTCAACTTCTCCTTTTTTGAACAATGGGCCTGGTATCACCCAGGCCCAGTTTTTTATAGGTTGAATAATCATTAATTCCTGATTATCCCCCAAGTGCTTTTTTTCTTTCCTCAAGCTTTGTCTTCTTGTCCAGAAGCTCTGATTGTATCCTGCGCTCTTTCTCGACTATCTCCGCAGGCGCTTTAGAAGTAAACTGCTCATTCGAGAGCTTCCCTGTTACTCTCGCAAGCTCTTTATTGATGGATGCAAGTTCGGAGTCGATTCTGGCAAGTTCCTTGTCCACGTCAACCAATCCGGCAACAGGTATAAGAACATCAAAACCAACTCCATGAGAAGCTACATATTGCCCCTTCGCTGCTTCAGGTGCTTTGGATGCTATTTCCAACTTCTCAACACGAGCGAGAGATTTGATTCCTTCAGCGCCGGTGGAGAACAACTCTCGCATTTCAGAGGTTTCGGACACTATGACAACATTCACCCGCTTACCTGGAGTAACATTAACCTCTGCTCTCAGGTTTCGGACCAGCCGGACAGCCTCCATTACAGCACCCATCTGACTCTCCACAGCTTCATCGATGAGCGACTCATCTGCCTCAGGGAACGGCGCAACCATGATACTCTCGCCCTCATGAGGCAGCGCCTGCCAGATTTCCTCCGTGATGAACGGCATAATCGGATGCAGAAGCCTCATAGAGGTCTCAAGCACATGTCTTAGCATTCCCTGAACATGCCCGCGCTCATCAGTCCGCAGTCTGGGCTTCGCCAACTCGACATACCAGTCTGCAAACTCGCTCCAAAGGAACTCGTAAAGCGACCGTGCGGCGTCGTCCATATCATACTTGCCGAGACCGTTGTTGACAGTCTGAATGACTTTATTCAACCGCGACAATATCCACTTATCTTCAAGATTGAGCTTGCTCTGGTCAATTGTGCACTGTGTATCCTGTGTGTCACACTCTTTGAGATTCATCAGGACGAACCGGGATATATTCCAGATCTTGTTGCCGAAGTTCCGGGTGTTCTCGACTCT
>ERZ795060.4706-NODE-4706-length-11336-cov-6.318500_pt1 | contig 11336 bp, 7 predicted proteins | sample MGYA00375144_ERZ795060 | MGnify/ENA primary metagenome ERZ795060 (study PRJEB30189, sample SAMN05720157) | activated sludge metagenome | isolation source: anaerobic digester from wastewater treatment plant | place: Japan | collected 2015-05-15 ... | reverse complement strand
CGCAGCCCGCTGGCAACGGCGGACCAATCCGGCCGGGCCAGGAACGCGGACGCGATGTAGCCCAGGAAGACCAGCGACATGGCGAGGAAGGCGCGCTCGACCGCCGTGTAGCTGCCACGCACGACCAGGTACCAGATGAGGGCGGCGATGACCGGCACGGAGAGATAGATCGGAATGCCGAAGAAGGCGAGGGCCGCGCCGATGCCGGCGAAGTTGGCGACGATGGTGCTGCTGGCGGCGATGAGGAAGGCGATGACCGCGATGAGAGTCCAGCGCACGCCGAAGTTCTCGCGGATCAGGTCGGTGAGGCCCTTGCCTGTAACGGCGCCCATGCGCGCGGCCATCTCCTGGACAATGGCGACGCCAAACGCGATGAGGAGCATCGCCCAGAGGAGGCTGTAGCCATACTGAGCGCCCGCCGAGGAGTAGGTGGCGATCCCAGGGGCATCGTTGCCTGCGTTGGCGGCGATCAGACCGGGTCCGATGATGGCCAATACTCTCAGGAACCCGGTTCTCCGCATGCGCATCCTCTCCAACCACACGACAGGTCGCTCTGCCGCACCGCCTGACGGGGCGCGGACAGCTACTCTCCTTACATATACGACGGCCAGGGGGGCTGCCGCGTCGGCTCGTGGCAAGCTGCTTCCCGGGTGGCCCTCCTGGCATGGGCCAGGGGGCCCCGGACGCCTTACGAGCGAAAGAAGCGAGGGAAGCGTTTGGTCCACTCTCCTGGGAGAAGGAGCTCCATCGCGTCATCGACGGTGACGATCCCCAGGAGAATGCCCTGCTCATCAACAACCGGGAGGGCCAGGAGGTCGTAGCGTGCCATCATCCGCGCCACCTCGCGGTTGCTCTCCGTGGCGGGCACGCGGATGAACTCGGTCTCCATGATCTCGCCGAGGGGGCGCTCCGGGGGCGAGATCACGATCTCGCGCAGAGGCACAACGCCCACGAGCCGCTGATCCTCGCGGCTGGCCACGACGTAGATGTCATGGATCACCTGGGGCAGCTCCTCACTGCGGCGAAGGTAATCCAACACCTCGCCCGCCGTGAAGCTGCGCGGCACCGCGACCAGGTCGGTGGTCATCATCCCGCCCGCGCTCTGCTCTGGATACTGCAAGAGCTCGCGCACCTCTTCGGACTCTTCGGGCTCCATGCGGCCCAGGATCTCTCGCGCTCGATCCTGGGGCAGGTCCGCCAGAAGATCGGCCGCATTATCCGGAGCCATCTCCTCCAGAATGCTGGCGGCGCGCTCGCTATCCAGGCTTTCGACCAGGTCGGCCTGATGCTCCGGCGACATCTCTTCCAGGGCCTCGGCGGCGGTCTCATCATCGAGCGCACCGAGAATTTCATGCCGCTGCCGGAGCGACACCCCTTCCATCATCCCGGCGATCTCGACCGGGTGCATCTCTGCCGTGCCGGCGTGCGAAACGGCGAGCTGCACCGGCACCTCGCTGGCGAAGAACTCCACGGTGTTCCACGCCAGCGGCGAACTCCGCGGCCGGAAGCCGAGGAAGCCCAGGACGCGTGTCAGCCCAAGACGCCGAAAGATGGGGCCCGAGCCGGCATCGACGCCCGCCAGCCGGCAGATGCTCCCCTCCGAGTGCAACAGCACATCATTCACGCGCACCACGCGGCGGCGCTCGATATCGATCACCTTGTGATCGAGCAGATCCCGTGCAAGGAGCATCTCGCCCGCGCGGCGCGCGAAGGGGCGCAGATCAACACGGGCGGAAGTGAGCCGGATGCCCTCGGCGAGCGCGGACTGCACCTGTTGCCACGAGACGAAGTAGTCGCGATTGCCCGTTCGTAAGACCAGGCCCGTAACCGGGGGATGAGCCTCCGTTCCGATGCGGACGATCAGGTCACCCACCTTCCCCAGGAGCTCCCCCTGGGGGCTACGAACCGGCCGGCCAAGGACAATCGATAGCGGTAATGCGTCCGGGTTGTCTTCGGGTTCCATATCCTCTTGGTTGCCTTCGTACGGCTGCTCCCCAGCCTCATTCTACCATCGTGCCCACCTTGCGTCAAGCCGAGGCAGGCACGGCAAGCGCCCTGTGCGTTGGCGGACGCTTGAAATACAGCCGTCTGATTTGCGGAAAGACTGGCGATTCGAAGGTTTTCTGCTCATACAGGACATGCGTTCCGACATCTCCGCTCCCAATGCGCCATGCTCTGGGATTCCGACATAGGGAATCCGAAGCCTCGGAGGCAGGGCGCAACCCGGCGCGCAGCGATAAATCACCGCGCTGCTTGCGAGCGAAGCCCTGCCGGGCTGGGTTGGGGATACTCCCAGATGTCTCAAAACGGCGCTGGCTGGGAGGGGGAGCTCCGCAGGGGCTTTGCCGGAAAGCAGCGCGGAGCTTCGAGCTCCGCGCGTGCGGGCGGCCCTCTCCCTATGTCGGAATCTCAGGCCATGCTCTCAAGGTTTGACATGCCTGCCTGCATCCAGTATAATGGGGCCAGGATGTTTAAGTGACTTACATGAATTGCACTGATGCTACGGCATATATGGGCCAGTTGGCGGATCTCTTTGCCCGGGCGGTTTCGGAGACTCTGACGACGGAGGTTCTCCGGGGCGTCGGCGTGGAGGGGATGACGCCGTCACTGCTGGCTGCTTTGGAGTGCTTGCATCGCCGAGGCGTGGGCGGAGTGGGGGATCTGGCCCGCGACCTGGGGGTGACCTACGCGGCGGCGAGCCAGTTCGCAGCCCGGCTGGAGCAGAAGGGATTGCTGGTCCGCCAGCATGATGCGCGCGACCGACGGCGGGCTGCGCTCCGGCTGAGCACGCGGGGTGCTCAGGTGGTGGATCAGGTGGCGCGTCTTCGCGCCGACCGCCTGCAGGCGATCCTGGCGCGGATGCCGGAGGAGCAGCGCCAGGCGCTTCTCGATGCGCTCGAGGCGTTTCTTTTCCATGCCTTCGAAGATGCCGCGGCCATCGAGCGCCTCTGCGGGCGCTGTCGCATTCCGCACTCGCCGCAGTGCGTGGTGAATCAGATGGCTCTGGCGCGGACCGGGCGCGGAGTGAAACGGCCGTGTTGTACACCACGATCCGATGCCCCTGAAGGCGGTGGGACCGTTCCGAATGCATGAGAGATCCCGGAGGGCGCGAGCGCAACGCGGGTGCCATCCGGGTGCTTACTAAAGGAGAAGAGAGTGAGCGAGAGCAAGGTGAGTGTGGACCAGGTGCGCGCAGCCCTCGGGAAGGTGATGGACCCCGAGCTGCAGCGCGACCTGGTGTCGCTGGGAATGATCCAGAACCTGGAAGTGGACGACGGCGCCGTCTCGTTTGACCTGGTGCTGACGACGCCGGCGTGTCCGCTCCGCAACCAGATCCGCGAGGCCGCCGAGGCCGCGGTGCGCGCCGTGTCGGGGGTCACGGAGGTGCGCGTTCGCGTGACGAGCAAGGTCTCCTCGCGTCCGTGCGCGGATCAGGCGCTGCTACCGGGTGTGAAGAACGTCATCGCGGTGGGCAGTGGCAAGGGGGGCGTCGGCAAATCCACGGTGGCGGTGAACCTGGCGGTGGCGCTGGCAGAGGCAGGCGCGCGCGTCGGCATCCTGGACGCCGATATCTACGGACCGTCGATCCCGCTGTTGATGGGGGCGGAGGAGCGGCCCCTGCTGGTGGATGGCCGCTTGCGCCCGCTGGAGCGGTATGGGGTGAAGCTGATGTCGCTCGGCTTCCTCATCGATGGGAACGCGCCGGTGATCTGGCGCGGGCCGATGGTGGCGGGCGCGGTGCGCCAGCTCCTCACCGATGTGGAATGGGGCGAGTTGGACTACCTGGTGGTGGATCTCCCGCCTGGAACCGGCGACGCGCAGCTCACGCTCGCCCAGTCCGTCCCGCTCACGGGAGCGGTGATCGTGATGACCTCCCAGGAGGTGGCGCTCAGCATCGCCAGCAAGGCGCTCCTGATGTTCCGGAAGATGGATGTGCCGGTGCTGGGCGTCGTGGAGAATATGAGCAGCTTCGTCTGCCCTCACTGCGAGCAGGAGACGCCGATCTTCGGCCCACGCGGGGGCGGCGAGAAGGTGGCTGCGGCGCTGGATGCACCCTTCCTGGGAAGCGTGCCGCTCGACCCGGCGATTGTGGAGGAGAGCGATCAAGGCACGCCGAGCATCGCCGCGCACCCCGAGTCGCGCCAGGCGGATGCCTTCCGAAAGATCGCGAGCGCGATGGCTGCGCAGGTGAGCCAGCGCAATCTGAAGGGGCAGGCATAGCACGATGGGGAGGAAGTCATCCAATCGGGCGTTTGCGCAGCGCCCCCCAGAGTGCCTCCAGAATGTGCGCTTTATCCTCATGGAGACACAGTTTCCTGGCAATGTCGGCTCCACGTCGCGCGCCATGAAGACGATGGGCCTGACCGACCTGGTGTTGGTGCGGCCAACGCCTTTCATCGACGTGCCGGAGGCGCGAAACCTGGCCCATGGTGCGCTTGATGTGCTGGAGAACGCGCGCTGTGTCGAGACAATCGAAGAAGCGATTGGCGATCTCACCTTGCTGGTGGGGACGACGAACCGGCGACGCATCGGCGTGCTCCCCGATCTGCGTCCTGTTGTCGAAGCGGCGAAGCAGATTGCCGAGATGGCGCGCCAGGGGTATCGCGTGGGCGTCCTCTTCGGGAGGGAAGATTGTGGTCTCTCTACGCGCGACCTGACGCACTGCCAAGCGATCGCGACGATTCCTGCGGCGGCGGGAATGCCGTCGCTCAACCTCTCGCACGCGGTGCAGGTGGTGGCGTATGAGATCTTTCAGGCCAGTTTGGGAAAGATGCTGTGCAAGCAGGCCGATCTGGCTGATATTGCCGAGCAGGAGGCGCTGATCCGGCGCGTGAACGACCTGATGCTCTCGACCGGGTTCCGGCCGTTTCGCGATGATCCGGAGGCGTTTGCGCACACGCTGCGCCGCGTGTTCGGGCGCGCTGGCATGGAGCGCCGCGACGTGCGCGCGTTGCACAAGCTGATCGCGACGCTGCAGCATTGCGTCGCCACCGGGCCGGTTGGAGACGGCGAGGAGCCATAGGCCGGCGAGGCCTCTCTCCTCCGGTTTTGCCACGGAGTGCCTGGGTAAATGGACTTGGGCGTGCAGTGCCCCGAGAGGAGAGGAAGATGAGCAGGGCTACGAGCACAACGGTGGGAGTGCTTGTTGGCGGCGCCGTTGGCGCTATTGCCGCCCTTCTCCTGGCCCCGAAGCGGGGTGAGGAGATGCGCTCCGACCTCATGCAATGGACACGCGATAGGGAGCATAAGGCTGCGGAACGGATCCGGCAGGCGGGCGCCAGCATGGCATCGAACCTCCGGCAGATGCCGTCGAAGGTATCGCAGAAGGCGCCCGAGCTGATCGAGCGCGCGAAGAGCCGCTTCCAGCGCGGGGCTGAAGAATCGGCCCATATGATGGAGTCGGCCACCGAGAAGGTAGCCGAGAGTATGGAGAAAGGGAGCGAGCAGGAGCACAGCTCTCAGCAGGTCCCCATTACATAACAGCAGCCGCGCCGGGAGGGTTACTCTACCTGAGCCGGGCAGGTGTTTCCTTTGTCCTGCCCGGCTCCTGCTGTTTTCCCCCTCTTCGCGCCACGCGTCTCATCTCGTCATCCCCTCCAGGGGAGCGAGAGGAGACGCTCGCCGAGAGCCTCGTGGTAGAGCGTGACGCGCGGCACCATGATGCCGTTGTTTCGAGTCCAGATGCCCGCGTAGCCGCCAGAGAGCGGCTGCGGATCGGTGTACTCCACGGTGAGTTGGCCCTCCACGAAGAGGCGTAGCCGACCGCCGTGCTTCTCCACGCGAATGTTGGCCCAGCGGTTGTGCCCGTGGGTGAACAGCCGGAACGCGCGGTTCTCCGCGACTACCTTCCCCTGCTTCAGGATCCGGGCGCCGGTCCTGTTCTCCGCGACGATGAAGGCGTAGCCGCTGTTGACATCCCGGCCATCGCCGCACAGCGCGGCGTTGAAGTCGGCCATCGCCTCCTTACTGCGCTCGTTATCCAGCGTGATCATCTTCGGACCGGCGTAGAAGTCGAGCGCGATGTTCCCCTCGAACGGGCGCTTGTGCCAGATCGCCGCGACGCCCGCACTGAACCCGCCAAACCACGACCAATCCGGCGTGCAGCTCCAGCGGTTCGTGACGTCCCATTCGCCACTGGCCACCCACCAATCCACGGGCGCGGTGTCGAAGGTGTAGTCGCTGACGTTGGCCGACCAGACCGCGATTGACGAGATGCGCGGCTTGAACCCGGCCGCGCGGAAGGCGAGCCGGCCTCCGCCGGCCTGAGCGGCCGCCGGTGCCTTCACGACCACCTTATCATCTACCAGGCCAAGAACGCGAGTGCCTTGCTTGCGCAGGCTGAGGGCGAGCGGGCCGGCGCCAGGGAGCGTGGCTCTTGCGAGCTCCCTTCCACCGTGCGCCAGGATGAGCGCCGCGCCCTCGCCGTTCCGCGAGAGGGTGAGCGTGTAGCCGCTCTCCAGAGACTCACCATCGCCATCGGCGAGGAGCATTGCCTGGCCTCCTGGAGGGAGCTCGGGGATCTCGAAGCGCATCCCCACGTCACCATAGAAAACGCCCCGCCGCCAGAACAGCCCAGGCACCTCCGGGTTTGCCTCCCACGGAGTGGCCGGGCCGGCCCAACTATCCACGTCGATGATACCCGCCCAGGCGGGAACGGTTCCGACCAGTCGCTGCCCGGTATCCAAGGGGAGGGTGACCGGCTCGACGAGCACGTCATCGAACCGCGCCGCCGTTTTCTCGGCCCAGAGGGCAATCTGGCCTCCCGAGAACGTGGTCTCGCGCACGGCGAAGAGGCGCTCGCCATCAACAAAAGCGCCGATCCAGGGGCCCTCGGCCTTCACCATCACGCGGTACCATTGAGTGGGCCGCAATCCGCCAGGGGATTGCGCCAGCACCTGCTCCCGGCCATCCACCCGGCGAACGAAGGCAAAGCCATCCGCGAGCGGGGCATCGCCCTCCAGAACCCGCGCGCGGAAGAGGAGCATGTTCTCCGGGTCCTGAGCGTAGAACCCAACGCCCACCTGGCCGCGCGGCGTCTCCGGGCGGAGCGAGGCGGTGACGCGATACTCGTCCCAGTAGGGGTAGCCAGCGATGGCGGTCGCCGTCTCGGCTTCCGCGCGCACCTTATAGGAGAAGGGATTGGCGCCCATGTCGGGATTCTGAACGGGGGCCGTCTCCCACGTGCCGCCATGCGTCTCCCAGCCGCCGGGCTCGTCGCTCGTGCGCATGAAGTCGTCGCTGAAGAGAGGGGGTTCTACCGGCTGATAGCGCGCCTCCTTCAGCGCGCCGCGGAACGCGACGCTGCCGCGGTGCAGGTTGCCAATCAAGGCGGTGGCGGAAGCCTGTCCGGCCATCACCACGAGCCGGCCGTGGCGCTCCTTGATCACCACCGGCGTGCCCCTGGCGATTTCCGACCGGGTGTGGCACAGCCCGCGAGCGCGCCCAGAAGCGACCTGAACCACGCGGATGCCCGAGGGCGCGACGGTGACGCGCAGGTGATCTGCGGGGCTCCAGTAGTTAAGGAGCACCTCGACCTGCCCTCCCTGCAACACCCCCTGCAGGTTGAACTCCGTGGCGGGATCCGCCTCCACCAGCGAGAAGCCCTTCGGGAGCGCGCCCCGCTTGCCCGGACCGTCCGGCCGCTCTGGGATTATCACCGCCGGCTCGTCTTCCTCTTCGGAATCCGCGCTGTCGCCTCCCACGCTGCGGCTCGTCTGCTTGCGTTTCAGGCGAGTGCCCTCGGGAGTGAGCTGTGGGGTGGCCCGGCCGCCCGTGAGCTCGCGGAGCATCGCCATTACCAGGCGGTCGTAATCGACGCCGGCGAGGCCGATCCCCAGACCGATGGCGACGCCACAGTGGAGGATCTTCCCCTTGCCCAGCGGCTCGAGCAGGAGGGCGGGTGCCCCGGCGGGCGCCTGGACCACCTCCTGCTGATTCTGTCGGTTCGCGGCGGCGCGTGCCTGGCGCGGGGGAATCCTCCTGGTAGGCTGGATGAACTCGGCGAGCACCACGCTACGCTCGGGGTCTATCGGCACGGGCACGTAGCTGAGCGAGACTGGCGGAAACGTCTCATCCTGGCGGATCTCTCCCAGGAGGGGGTTGTTGCTGCCGATCATCCGGAACTGGGCGGTGGTTGGCAGGCCATAAGCCCCCATGGGCAGCTGCGCGCTCCGCCCCCGGAGCCGAGAGATGATCGTAGCGCTGGCGCCGCTGTAATCGATGAGAAGGTTGCCGCCTTCGGCGACGTAGTGAGTGAGGGCGTCGAGGCCGCTACCGCCGGCGGCGCCTCTCCTGGCGGGCGACTGGCGCGCCAGCATGGCTTCGGTGATCCCGGCGACGATGATCAGATCATAGTGCGAGAGGAGCGCGGGATCGGATAACTGGTATTCGAGCAGAATGTCCCGCGATAGCCCGTTGCGCGCCAGCAGCCCCACATAGCCCGTCGGGTGGACTCCCGTGACCGCGATGCGCCCGGTGCCCGTGGTGGTTCCGACAGCCCCGGCCGGCGCGGCGCTCGCCATCGCCAACAGAAGAGCGACCCCCCCAAGGATGCAGGCCGCGCTCCATCGGCGCGCGTATCGTCGCTCGCCAGCGGAGATCTCCCCAACTCTCTGAATGAGCCGCATCTCACCTCCAGCAGAGGGCCTGGCGCGAAATACTTCAGGCCCAGTTCGCGCGGCCGCGCCCATCGGGCCGCCGCTCCCATGCTGGTTGGACGCGGAGAAGGGCGTTCGGGTTTCGCGCGGGAGTTACGCTGGAAGCCGGGTACAAGGCGACAGGGTGCCCGCCCCCCGGGTGCCGCCGGGCCCGGCGATATCAGGGAGATGCGATAACGCGCGGGCATAAACCCCCGCGCTGCTTATCGGCAAAGCCCTTCGGGCTGAGGGGCAGTACGGGTCTTCAGTCTGGCGCTTGGGCTGGGTGAGGGCCTGTGAGCCCGGATGAGGCGTCGCGGCGTATGAACTCGGGGCCCAGGAGCAGGGAGAGCTCGCGGTCGAGATGCGCCAGGGCCTCTTGCTGGCTGCGGAGCAGCTCCTCCCGGCTGGCGACGCCGAACCCCTCTTGCGCCGCCTGTGCCTCGAGCTGGCGCAATGTCTCATCCACGTTGCTGATGGCGCCGGTGAGCGCCTGGTCAACATCATCGCGGAACTCGGCCAGGTGGCGGCTCACCTCCTCGGTCAGGTTGACGCGCACGGTGTCCATCAGCGTGGCGAGGGGTTCCGTCAGCGCATCCCGGAGCTGGTTTTTCACGCGCGTCTTCAGCATGCTCGTGATGCTGGTGCTCGCGAGGACCCCGCCCACCATCACCAGAGCGCCGATACCGCCGAAGAGGAAGGCGGTGCCAATGCTGAGGGCCAGGGTGCTGCCGACGGTAATGGTGCCCACCTTCTTCAGGTCAGTGACGAAGGCTCCCGGGTCGAAATCGAGGTGCATCTCCAGTTCGCGCGGCGGGCGCAGGCTATCAATCTGGAAATCGATCCTGCTGGCCATGGTGTCCACCACCTGGCGGCAATCGCGGATCACGCGGCGGCGGACCATGGCCAGGTGGGAGGCCGCCTCCTCCAGACGGTCGTTTAGGGTAGCGGTCAGGGTATCACGCACGAAGATGGGGAGTAGCTCGGAGGCCTGACGTAGCTCTTCCCACCGATACCGCTCGATCTCTTCCTCAATTGCTTCGCGCAGGGAGGCGGAAAGGCGAATCCAGCGGATATCCGCCTCGCCACCGAGGAGGTTGGGCACGTTGGTGAGCTCGGAATCCAGGTATTCCAGCAGGCGGTCGCGAGCCTCGCGCGCGCCCAACAGCCCGGGCCGGGTCGCCTCCAGGCGTTGCTTCAAATCACTCTGCGAGAGGCGTATCCCCTGCAGCTCCAGCTCGATGGCGCTGCGGAGGTCACTGGCATGGGTGAGCGCGCCGGTGACATGCTCGCGGATAAAGGAGTGCCCGCGCTCACGGACCAGGAAAAGCTGGAGCGCGGAGAGGAACTGCGGGATTCCGCTCGCTTGCGCCGCTGCCTCATCACCGGAAGCGCAGGCCTCGAGATACTGCTTCGCGGAGACCGGGTAGATCGGGGGATCCGGCATCCCGGTGAACTCCTGGATGATATCTCGGGTGTACTCCAGCGATTCCCGGCGCTCCGCCTCATCAAACCGGTCGATCTTGGTGACCACGAAGAGGAAACGCGAAACGTAGTCCTGGAGGAAGGTGAGGAAGTTGCACTCGCTAGCGCTGATAACCGGGTCGGTGTTGATGAGGAAGATGACGGCATCCGCCCGGTGGATGAAGGCGCGCGTCGCCTCGCCATGCTCTGGGTTTACCGAGCCGATGCCCGGCGTATCCACCAGCACGATCCCGTCGGAGAGGAACGGCGAGGGGTAGGTGACGGTGACGGTGTGTACCATCGGGCGCGGGGTCGCCTCCTGTGCCTGCCGCTCGATCTCCTCCACCGGGACCTCCTCCCGGTTTTGCTGGCGCCAGCGCGCAAGGGTGCCGCTGATCTGGTGGCGCAGCCCCGCTCCATCCAGGTCTGGGGCTGTGCAGTAGCCGCGGAGGGAATCAAGAGGCACGCCCTCCAGGAGAGTGCCATCCTTATAGTGGACCGTGGCACACCCGGGAGCTGGCCCGTGCTGGATGACCGTGATCGCGGCCGTGGCCGGCTTGATCGATGTGGGCAAGAGTTCGGGCGTGCCCAAGATGGCGTTGATGAGGCTACTCTTGCCGCGGCTGAACTCACCCACAACCGCCAGCGTGAACTGATTGCTGTCGAGGCGAGACGCGGACTGGCGCAGGAGATCCGCGCGGTCTACGGTCCGGTCTTTCAAGGTCACCTTGGAGTGACGTGCGGCAGCGATCTCCGCCAGGCTCCGGATTGCGGCGGCAGCACGCTCCTGTAGATGCTGATGGTTCTGCAGGACGTCGCTCATGTGCTCCCCCTACCTCTCCTCCACCACCGGTGCGTTCAACGCACTACACACGCGCGGCTGCCTGGCCCAGAGCCGGCCCGGTGCATATTGGGGTTTCTGACAGCTAACCAGCGAGAGGGATGGGGGGGGAAGGGAGAGGGGCTGGGTGGGGGCGATGCTCCATCCTCTCCTCCTACCACACTCGCCATCTACGGCGCTGGCGCTATCCCCAGGAAACGCCCGCCAGGGGTTGCAGCCACAACCCCTTTGCCCCTCATGTTACCGCAAAGACCGCTGCATGTCAAGGATCTCTTGAACGCTTTGGAGTTCCGAGAGAAGGCCGGTCCGGACCAGCCATCCGCATCTCTCCAGGATTCTGATACGACCTCATCCCTCGTGAAACAGGCGGTTGACATCTACGGGCCCATCCCCTA
>ERZ795060.4704-NODE-4704-length-11339-cov-15.009571_pt1 | contig 11339 bp, 9 predicted proteins | sample MGYA00375144_ERZ795060 | MGnify/ENA primary metagenome ERZ795060 (study PRJEB30189, sample SAMN05720157) | activated sludge metagenome | isolation source: anaerobic digester from wastewater treatment plant | place: Japan | collected 2015-05-15 ... | reverse complement strand
TCAGGGTTGACTCACGTGTCGTGAGGTTTGCAAGTGCTTCTGATTTTTGAGTTAAAGATTCATTGAGCTCTGTTCGCTTATCATTTAAAAAATTGATTACAGTTTGATAATCAAAAGTAAAAGTTGAACCCTCAACAATTGCATTTGTGATGAATGTTGTTTTTAATGCGCCCAAATTGGTATTGTAGTCGGTAATTTCTTTCGGCTGAACTGGTGTCTGGTTTTCATCTGTGCCGAATGTATGTTGGTGGAAAATAAGGTTGGTATCAACTTGTTGTGAAACGAGTTGAATCAACCTTGCTTTTTTATTTTTTAATGCTTCAAGGTTTTCTTGTGTCTTATCGTTTAGAAGTGTCCTGTAACTTTTCAATAATTGTTTTGCTGAATCATCAAGTGGTTGCAAACAATAAACGCAAGTATCGCCTTCTTGTGGATAGTCGGGCCTATCAATTATTTTGATGTAACTTTCTGCTGCCTGAATAAAAGCGTTGAATTCAGGTGTTTGATAAAATTCGATCCCTCTTTCATCGGCTATGTCTTTTAATCCAATTAGCGTTTTGCTTTCCAGCTCAGAAATTTCCTTATTGATTGAAAGAAGAGCTTGCCAGTTTCTGTCATTGAGTTGTTTTTTTGCTTCTTCAATTTTTTCAATGATTTTATCAAGTTCCGCAATTTGATTTCTCAATGTTTGAATCTGAGATTGAAGTAATTCACTATTCAAAGATGCAAGTTCGTTTTCTTTGGCCTTAAGTGCCTCTTCATGTGCAGTTGTGAAGTCAGAGAGTTCTTTTAGTTTTTGTTCTGATGATGTTGCTGAAAGTGTTGATATAAAAGTATGCTGTGGTGTCCCTGATGTAAGGTTATCAAGCCAAAGCAATGCTGTTGGATGAGTAGCAATTTTTCTTTGCAGCAATTGATTGAGTGCATTCAATTCATCACTCACTAGCTGGAATAAATGAAAACCAACTGGAGTAACAATTAAATTTCTGTCACTTATCGAGAAATGAACGCAACTACTATTGAAAACGGAAATGTTTTGAAGTTCGGAGTCGTTGTTCTTACCATTCCATGTAAAAGTTTTAGGGTTGCCATTTGATTTGAAATTAATCGTTGCTGACTGTGGCTCTGCTTCCGCATATACATTTGAAAGAATTGTTTTATTGTTGTCGTAACTGAAACCAAGAGCTTTCAGAATTCTACTGTAACCAGTTTTCCCTGTTCCGTTTTCTCCATATATTACTGTGATGTTCTTGGCAAAGTTCAAAGTTTGATTTTTTGCAAGTCGGTTTACTCCAGTAATTGCAGAAAGTGAATCAAGTTCAATCGTCTTTGTTGTTGGTGTGTAAGTTGGTTTAGAAACTGTCAAAGCAGGCAAACCTGAATGAAGATTTATTGATTGGAGAAAGTAATTGAAAACTGTTTCTCTGTCAGCAGTTGAAAGGGGGTTTTCTGTCGCTACAATTTTGCTGATAAGAAGTTTGCTCCAGTCAGCATGATTCTCTGTCCATTCCCAAAGGAAATCTATAATTGCTTTTTTATTTTGGGTTGTTGATGTCATATTTTTTCAGTTAATTTAAATAATAACTGTGTCTTTTTAGCATGACGCACAACGGTTCTCAGCTATACGCAGGCAGGGATTTACACCACCAAACTTTCCTACGAAGAACTGAGCTTTAAATTTAACACTTTCCTGTCCTACGAAGCACGAAACCCCTGCTTGCGTATAGGTGATGTTGGCAGTAGTTTTCATTTTAGTCGTATCAAAAATTTCATAAAGGAGCTGGTCATTTCAAAAATAATTTCGATTTCATTTTCTATTACTGCGTCATCGTGTTTTACGTATGAATTATTGTATTTAGAATAGTAGTCAATAAGTTTTACAAACATATTATTCAGCTCTTTCGAGCCATTCTTTGTTTGAATGAAAGTCCCGATTTCGCTTAATTGATTTTCAAGCGATTTTCCATTGTTTAAGATAGATTTTAAAAGTAATTCAAGTGATAGTCTGAGGTCGTCAAGAAGATTTCTTTGATAAATTTGATTATTAAACTTACTAAGAGCTTCTTGGTATAGTTTTAAAGAATCTGGGTAAGATTGAAGCCAATGTTTTGTTTCTTCAATCAAAGCTTCATTGATTTCGTCAGGATTACCGTTACTCGCTAAATGTCCGTATCTTGAAACTAGCTTAATTTTAAGGTCTTTAATATCGTTGTTATCCTTAAATTGTTCTAATTCACATAATTCTCGAATGATTTTATACTGCTGTTCTGCCGTGAAAGACTTTAAATTTTCTTTTAATGCAGTTCTTTTATTGGGTAAATTAGGAGGAAATGGATATTCAGCATATGGGATAGAAACATTAAAGTCAATTGCATATGCAGAGCAATACTCAGCAATCTTATTTCCACTTAACCCCGTGTCAGTAGAACCCAATACATCCGCTGCAAAGTTTATGAATGTTGTTGGTATCATATTAGTCGGTATTCCAATAAGCCGTTTCTGCTTCATCTCCTGGTCCAAAAACATCAATCCAAGGGTTTTCACTAGGGTCATGTGCAGGATTCATCGGGTCATAATCCCAATCAGCCATTTCCAACTCGTCTTGGTCATAGCTTCTATGATAATCATCGTAATCGTTATATTCATCGTAGCTTTCCTGCTCGGTTTTCCAAGCTTCGTATTTTTCTGAAAGCTTGTTTTGTCCTTCTTCTGAAATTGAAAAATCAGGAACAATAGATTTTATTTCTTCTATTACTTCATCAGAAATGAAGAAGTGGTCAAGATTGATTGCACACCAATCAATGTAAGAGTGTTGAATGTCGAGAACTTCTCTTACTGTTTTACCTTCAAATTTTCCGAAGGTAAATTCCGTGTCAAGGTTGTAAAATTTCATAATGTTCTGTTTTTAAAATTACTGCCAACGCGCAAATATACGCAATAAATTAAATATAATTTGTATTATTGCGTATAACTATCTAACTTTGTATTCTATTACGAAGTATTGCGTAAAACTTTTTAATAATTAATTTTAAATGATATGAACTATTTAGATGATTTTAAAAAACTTTTATCTATAAAAAGATATAGCTACAGTACTATTAAATCTTATTCTAATGCGTTGAAAAATTTTTTAGATGCTTTTCCCGGATCAGAGCCATCTCAAATTAATGTAACTCAAATAGAGAATTTTATCAACTCTATGGTTGTTGATAAAAATATTTCTCAGGCATATCAAAAGGTTCTTGTAGCTGCCATAAAAATGTTTTACAATGAAATGTTGCGAAAAAATTATAATCTCAATTATCTTTTTCCCGACAGAACCGAAAAAAAATTACCTGTAATACTTGATGTGTCTGAAATTAAAGCGATGCTGGATTCTATTCAAAACTTAAAACATAAAGCCATTCTTTCTCTGATTTACAGTGCAGGATTAAGAATAAGTGAAGCCATTGAAATGAAGGTTAGTGATATTGATTCAAAACGGATGCTTATAAGAGTCAGGCAGGCAAAAGGGAAGAAAGATCGTTATGTTATGCTTTCAGAAAAACTTTTGTTTCTGCTTCGTGAATATTATAAGGAATATAAACCAAAAGAATATTTGTTTGAAGGTCAAAAGGGAAGCAAGTATTCAAGTCGTTCTATTCAGTCAATTTTCAGGCAAGCACTAAAAAAAGCAAATGTACAAAAGAAAGCATCGGTTCATACTTTAAGGCATAGTTTTGCTACTCATTTATTAGAAGCCGGAACTGATATCAGAATAATTCAACAATTGCTTGGTCATAATTCTATTAAAACCACACAAATCTATACACAGGTAAGCAATTCAAAGATTAGTAAAGTTAAAAGCCCTTTGGATTTTTTATAAACCCATATTACGCATTAGGATTTTAAAAACAAAAATAAGTGTTTTTTTGTGTACTATGGAATAAATAAAGTCCGCCTTTGGCGTACGAAATTAATGATTAGAGTTTAGTAAGGTTTGGCACAGGGCTTATGACACTTTGCAAAGCCGTCTCTCTTTGTCAAAAAGCCCGAAGCTGTCTTTGACAACGGTCACCCGCTTGGCGTAGTGGCGGATTTTTAGCACAAAAGTTCAATCGAAGAACTGCACCTGAACCTACCACAAAACTGTCATACGAAGCACAGCACCCGCCATTACGCCAAACCGCTGTTAGCAGTAGGCCTTCTGTCCTCCGTCCTTGCAAACCATTATCGTTGTTCAGTTTCACTGTCATTGTCTTTGTCGTGCTGGGTTGTGCGGTTGCGTATTTTTTATTTTCAGAAGGGGAGGAGATTTTTTTTAATTCAATTTTGTCTGCGTGGGAAAGGTGTAAGCTCTTTTGCAAACTTTGGTCTGCGGGTTGGCTTGTAGCGGTTTGCAAATGTGCTTACACCTGTGCGATGGCTATTTTCTTCTGTTTATTTTTCCTTTCGCTGTGTCAACTAAATAATAGACCATCGGCACTAAAAACACTGTCAAAATTAAAGATGATAGAAGTCCGCCAATGATTACCCAAGCCAAACCGTTTTTCCATTCTGCTGCTGTTCCTGTTGCCATTGCAATTGGAAGCATACCAACAACCATTGAAACGGTTGTCATTAGGATAGGTCGCATACGACCTTTTCCAGCAATGATTAATGCTTCTTTAAAATGTTTGCCTTCTGCTTTTAATTGATTGGTAAAATCGACAATTAGAATAGCATTTTTTACCACTAAGCCCATTAGCATAATTAAACCAAGTAAAGCGAACAAACTCAAATTGCTTAACGACAAATTCAAAGCGAAAAACGCCCCAATTGCTGCTACAGGAATAGAAAACAATACTACAAATGGATAAACAAAACTGTCATAGAGAGCTACCATAATCAGGTAAATCAGCAAAAACGAAATGAGTAAAACGGAACCTAATGCTCCAAAACTATCATTCTGTCTTTTGATGTCGCTACCCCAAGTCATCTGTATTCCGTTTGGCAATGGATTTTCTTTGAGATATGCTACTACATCGTCTGCTACTGTTCCTGATGGCCTGCCTAATGCGTCTGCGGTTAGTGTAACTGCTGGTTGTCGGTCTTTTCGTTCTAATAGTGAAGGAGAATTATCTTGCTCTACGCTTGCAAATTGTGAAACTTCAACTGGTATCCCCATTGGGTTAATAATGGAAAGTTGTTGAACATCTTCAAAATTTCGTCTGCTAAATTCATCTAACCAAATTCGCACAGGATATTCCGTTCCGTTTTCGGTTAGAGTTGCATCATCATTTCCTGTAAAGGCAGTTCTTAGGTTCAATCCAACATAAGCGGTTGTTAAACCCAATCGCTGCATTTTGTCCTTGTCGGGAATTATTTTGTATTCAGGACTACCTGCTTCAACGGATAAGCGAACATTATCCGCACCGGGAATTTTTTCGATTGCCGCTTTCAATTCATCGCCTGTTTTCATCACCAAATCGCGATTGCTACCACTTAACGTAATTTCGATTGGTGCTGAACGTGGAATTAAACCCAATGCTGCCATTGAATAATTAATACTCGGAAATTTTGACTTTAATTCTTCCCGAAGATTTTTCATAAATGTTTCGGTAGGTAAATTATTCAATTCCTTTTTGGATTTTAGTTGAATTGTAAATTCAGTTTTATTTGCGGAACCTACTCCCAAACTCCCAATCCCAGTGCTTGGTCCGCCAATATTGCTGAATACCGAAGCTACTTCGGGTTTTGATAAAATATAATTTTCAATTTTAGATGAAATTTTATTATTCTGCTCTAAGGTGGTAAATTTATCAAACTCTAAAGTCATCCTAAACTTTCCTTGATCTCCGGTTGAAATTAATTCTTTACCGATAATTCCTTGTTTCATAATGCCTAAAGTCATTGCAAAAAGCACAATAACGATACCTGTAAAAGCTAATTTATGGTTCAATACCCATTCTAATCTGCGACCATACCATTCATTAAAGTTTTCTAATTGAATTTCAAACCACAGTAAAAAACGATTGAAAAAATTGGTAGGTAGTAAATCTTCTTTCTTACCGATACGAGAAGCCAACCAAGGCGTTAAAGTAAAACTAACTAATAAACTGGTGAGGGTGGAAGTTACTACCACAACCGAAAACTGTTTGAGCATATCGGCAACAAACACTTGTAGAAAAAGAATAGGCAAGAAAACCACAACGTCAACCAAGGTGATTGACAATGCCGCAAAGCCAATTTCCATTCTGCCGTCCATTGCAGCAGTTCGTTTATCTTTTCCCCTGTCTAAATGTTTTTGAATATTTTCTAATACTACCACCGCATCATCCACCAAAATTCCAATGATTAAAGACATTGCGAGTAAAGTCATTAGGTTTAGCGTGTAGCCTAATAGCCACATTACTGCAAACGCTGTAACTAATGAAGTAGGAATGGCGACAATGACAATTAATGAGTTTCTAAAACTTCTTAAAAATAAAAGCATTACCAAAGACACCAATATCACAGCTAAAATCAAATCAAAAACAACGGAATTAACGGCTGCAATCGTGTTGTCTGTGCTATCGTCTGCAATAATAAATTTCAAACCTGCATTTGAATTTTGTTGTTCAATGAATTTTAATTTTTCTCGAACTAATTTTGAAACATCAACAGCGTTTGCATCGCCTTGTTTTTTCAACAGTAATCCAATCCCATCTTTTCCATTGTATCGACTGATGGAAGTCGTTTCTTTTATACCATCAATTACATCTGCTATATCTTTTACATAAACTGGACTTCCTAAAACAGGCATTGCTACCTGAACATTTTTAATATCCTCAATAGATGTGAATTTTCCCGTTAAACGAACTGAATTACTTTCTTTCTCGGTTTGCACTTTTCCAGCAGGTAAGTCTAAGCCAGAACGATTAATTGCTTCAACAACCTGAACCATTGAAATTTTATACAATTTCAGTTTGTCTTGATTTATTTTTACTTGGATTTCTCTTTCCTCTCCACCTAAAACAGTAATCTCTGCTACGCCTTTTATTTGTTGAATTTGTGGCAGATAATCATCTTTCATTTTTTGATAAAACTCGGTGGCAGACAAATCACTTGTTGCACTGATAGACATTATCGGCAAATCATTTGGCGAAACTTTACTCATTACAGGACTTAAAATATCCTGTGGTAAATCTTTGCGAATGTTGTCAATGTAGCGTTGAGCATCTTGCATTGTTTTATCTAAATCTGTTCCGTATTTTAGATTGGCTATGATGATAGAAGCATTGGGCAATGATTTTGTAACCAAGTAATCTACACCCTCCAAGTTGGATAAAGCATCTTCTATTTTTCGTGAAACGGATGTTTCTACTTCGTTTGGTTCGGCACCAGGGTAAACAGTCTTAATTACAACTACGGGCTGATTAAAGTCGGGCATTAACTCGTAACTCAAATTTTTATACCCGATAAATCCTAATAAAGTAAATACGCTGAAAAGCACTATTATCAGCGATGGGCGTTTGATTGATATTTCTGTAATATTCATTTTTCGCTGATTTTATTTAACAGTTACATTCGCCCCATCAAAAAGATTGATGAAGCCATTCGTTACAATTACATCACCTTCATTTAATCCATTTGAAACAACTGCTTTGTTTTGTATCTTTTTTGAAATAGTAATGTTTTGCAAAAGGGCTTTGCCATTTTTCACAACATAAACCTGTGGTTGGTTATCTGTGCCTTGTATGGCAGATGACGGTATGATAATTCCCTTTTCAGTCGTTTCACTTTTGAGTAAAACTTTACCAAACATCCCAGCTTTTATTTTCAAGTCCGATGTGTTTTTTACCGTAAACTGAATAGGAAAACTACTGCCCATATTAGCTTTACTGCCAATCATTGTCGCTTTGCCCGATAAGGACAATTCAGGGTAGGCATCTGCTGTCAAAGAATAGCTTTGATTTAATTTGAACTGGCTTAAATCTTTTTCGGGAACATTTACGGTGAATTTTAAAGTTGTAATGTCCGTAATTTGAAGCAATGGAACGCCCGGTGCAGCAAATGCTCCTTCTTCACTTAATTTTGCAGTAACTACTCCATTAAATGGTGCTTTGATTGTGGTTTTGTTTATCTGCTCCAACAAAGTTGCTTTCTGAACTTTTGCGGATTTCAAACCTAATTCTGCCTTTTCTAATTGAACACCTTGAATGGCATCTGCTTTAGCCAAAATGGTATAGCGGTTTACATCTGCTTCCAATCCTTCTATTTGCACTTCAATAGTTTGCAGTTGCAATTTCAGCAATGAATTATCCAATTGAATTAAAGTTTGACCTTTACTTACAACACTTCCGACATCAACTAAAATGGTGTTGATTTTTCCTTGTAATTCGGCACTTATTTTTGTTTCCTTGTTTGGTTCAAATGTGCCTGTATAAGAATATTCTGATTTCACATTTTCGAGTTGCAATGTATCTACTTGAACATTTATAGCTTGTTCTTTATCGTATTGATAGACTCTTTCTTCCGCAATATTTTTGTTTGTTTTGAGCTTAAAAACAAATAATGCAACAATCACTACTGCGACTACAATACCTATTATTTTTTTCCAATTCATTTTGACTGATTTTAATTATTGAGTGAAATGTTTCCTGTAAGTTTTTTTAATTCTAAATCTGCTTTTAAGTAATCAATTACAGCAGATAGGTAGGTTTGTTGTGCTTCACGCAAAGCATTGTCTGCGAGTAATACATCTGTTAAACTTGCCGTTCCTTGTTTCTGTTGAAGAACGGTTTGCTCATAAATTGTTTGTGCCAATTGGATTTGTTCTGTTGTTGTTTCTACAGATTTTTTAGCAATTTCTATTTGCATTCGAGCATTTTCAATCTGCATATTATTTTGTTCAGTAAGCAATCCAAACTGAAGTTCATTGTTTTGAATTTCCAATTTTTTTTGATTGATTTTTCGTTGAGTAACCGTTCCGTTAAATATTGGATAAGATAATTGAACACCTGCAAAACCAATCGGATAAAAATCAAGAAAAGAAGCAGGTTGTCCGTTATAACCAAAGCCCGTTGTTCCATACATTCCAACAAGATTAAGCGAAGGCAAATACCTTGATTTATTGAGTGTGTTTATTTCACTCGACAATAATCGGTTTTGAGTTTTTATGATACGAATATCTAAAGTGGATGCAGGAGTGTATTCATTTGTGTTTTGATATTGAATGTTTGGATCAATTTGCAAATTTTGTTCAATAGAAATACCCATAGCAAATTTTAAAGCATTCAATACTTGCTCGTATTTGCTTTTGATGGTTTCTTTTTGGGTGGTTAATTGTGATACTTGCAATTTCATCTTGCTTACATCTGTTCCTTTTGCGAGTAATTGTTCATTGAGCAATTGCATATTTTTCAGAAGCCTTTCTGCATTAATCAAGTTACTGTCAATAAAAGCCAGTTGATGGTGTAGAATTTGGGCATTGTAATACAGATTTGAAATCTCAAAATAGATTTGCTCTTCAGTTTTTTGATACTGCAAGTCAGTCAATTCCGAGGCTATCTTAGTTGTTTGAATAGCTCCGTAAACTTGCGGATTATACAAAGGCATTGTCAATTGCAGGTTGGCGTTGATGTTATGCGGAACGCCAAACTGTGCTGCTCTAAACTCTCCTTCTGGAGCACTAGGGTTTAAGGCATTTAGCGGCAATAGCTGATAAGGTAAATTTGTGAAATATTTATAATCCGCATTGGCTGTTACCTTTGGGATTAAATTGGCTTTGGCTTCTTTTTCTCTTTGCTCACCAATAGCCATATTGTTTCTACTCATTTGCAGGTTTTTGTTATGAACCTGTGCGGTGTCAATACATTGTTGCAAAGTCCAAGTTTGTGCTTGTGCAGATTGAAAGCCTCCTATTATCAATAATAGAGCAACATAATGTTTGTGAATGTTCGCTAACTTCATTGGTCAAATTTTTTATTTCAATAATATAAGTTGAGATTTTTCGGAAGCATAAAGCCAATGTTTCACATTGGGCGTAATGCTCACATAATCGCCTTGTTCAAGTTGTATTTCCTGTTCGTTTTCATCTTCATAAGTCACGAAGCCACTTACGCATAGCAAAAGAGCAGGTGTTTTGGTGATGTGTTCTTTCAACGTTCCATTTCGCTCAAGTTGAATAGCTGTGGCTGTTCCCAATTCGCTTATAAATAAATTTACTGCTGAAACTTCTTTTTCTTGTTGATGTATTTCTACTAAATTTTTCATTGGAAATATTGGTGATAATTTGAAAATGATTTTTGAAGATTGGAAATAATTTTATTTGCTTCCTCTGTGGTTTCTGCCTTTGATAAGGATTCTATTAATTCGATATGCGGATGCAGCCACTTATGCAATTCATCGTGGCTTTCACCTTTCATTGTGCAACTTTTTATTAACCCACTATTTTTTTCTTTAAGTTGTGCAGCCAAAGTTCGATAATCTTGGGATTGGCTTTCAATGTATTTATTTAAAATGCTTTCTGCTTCAAGAATAAACGGTTTCATTTCCTCATTCACAATCCATTTTGCACCACTATTGAGTTTAAGAGCTTCACTTTCATCATCGTGATGATGTTCATTGTGTTCGGCAACTTCCGTTTGATTATTCGATTTCTCGTTTGTGGAATTACCACAACTGGATAGCAATAAGCCACCTACGGCAAAAGTTAAGATTAATTTATTCATTTTATTTTGGTTTTATGATTGTTAAAAGTGATTGAATCAAGTTATTTCCGTTTCGGATGATGTCAAATTGAAAGTTAGCCACCCTCCATTTGTACATTTGGAGTCTGATAGAACCCATTACAATGTGCATTAACTCTTCTGGAGTTATAGAATTCGTAAATATATTTTTTTGTTGCCCCTCTGCAATAATTGGCATCAAGTGTTTCATTTTTATGCCCATTATTTTTGAGATAGCTTCATTGATTTTTTGGCTTTCTTCCATTAATCCGTCAGAAAATACTGCCACTACAAAATGTGGATGCTTTTTAAAAAATGAAAATTGTTTTTGGAACAGCGTAGTGAATTTTTCTTCGGGTGATTGTTCGCTAGAAATTGCATTGGTGTAGCGTTCATCCATACTTTGAGCAAGATATTCGAGTAAGGCAATAATGATTTCTTCCTTGCTTGTAAAATGCCTGTAAATAGCACTTTCAGAAAATTTCATTTCCTTAGCCAAGTTCTTAATTGTTAGCCCACTTATTCCCGAAACCGTCAATATTTTTCCTGCCGCTTCAATGATTTCAAGTTGTCTATCTGAAATTGTTTCTGTGGTCATTTGATATATTTTATTCGGTGAATTCAAGTCACAAATGCAACTTTTTGATGGTGCAAATATAAATAAAATTT
>ERZ795060.4701-NODE-4701-length-11344-cov-4.673487_pt1 | contig 11344 bp, 8 predicted proteins | sample MGYA00375144_ERZ795060 | MGnify/ENA primary metagenome ERZ795060 (study PRJEB30189, sample SAMN05720157) | activated sludge metagenome | isolation source: anaerobic digester from wastewater treatment plant | place: Japan | collected 2015-05-15 ... | reverse complement strand
GGTATATCATATCTATGAATACCCGGCAACTCGGCAAGAGCATCAGGCCCGGCGTTCACGCCGTAGCGGATGGTAGCGGATGAAAGCTTTGGACGAACGTACCTGAAGCTCAAGGAGGGGCGCCGGCCGGCCACTGCCATCAGTAGCATTGCCGCGGGAAGGATAAGCGTTCTTCTAAGTTAACCGCCTCCCCGTAATCCGGGAAGGCGGTCAATCTGGAAGCGTACAGCAGGTCCGGTGAATGATCCGGGTTAACCGGCGGGCCGCTTTAACTGGAACTTGACTGAAAGGTGTCTTCATCGGCATACATCGCATCGATAAGGTGTTTAAATTTTTCTTCAATAACCCTTCTTTTTAGTTTCAGGCTCGGGGTCAACTCTCCGCTTTCTTCGCTAAATGGCCGATCGGTTAGAGCAAATTTTTTAATCTGTTCATACCTGGCCAGGCCCTGATTGATTTTTTCAATTCTTTCCCAGGTTAACTTCAATACTTCGGGGTGATTTACCAGCTCCCGGTGATCGCGGTATTCCAGGTTCTTCTGTTTGGCCCATTCACCCAGGGCTTCGAAATTTGGAACAACCAGCGCTGATATATACTTGCGGTTTTCGCCCACAACTACAAGCTGCTCGATAAAGGGGTCAGTATTAAAAGCGTTTTCAATGGGCTGGGGAGCCACGTATTTACCGCCGCTTGTTTTAAGCAGCTCTTTTTTGCGATCCGTTATGGTCAGGTACCCTTCTTCATCTATAAAACCGACATCGCCGGTTTTAAAGTAACCGTCGGCGGTAAAAGATTCTTTATTGGCTGCGGGGTTGTTCCAGTAGCCCTTCATAACCTGGGGCCCTTTGACCAGGATTTCGCCGTCCTCATCAATTTTTTCGATGACCCCTTGCAGGGGTTTGCCCACTGTGCCCACCTTATTATCCCGAATGGTGTTGGCATTGATAATGGGGCTGGTTTCCGTTAAACCGTAGCCCTGGTAAAGCATGACTCCGATGCTGCCAAAAAACACGATCAACTGGGGATTAATCGCCGCTCCTCCGGTGGAGCAGAAGCGCAGGCGGGTCAGGCCGGCCTTCTTCTTGATCACAGCAAACAGGGGCTTGCTTAAGGCATGTTTAAACTTAAGGGAAGCCGGTATTTTTTTATGTTGATTTTTTAGCCAATAAACTTCCCGCCCCACATTGCTGCCCCACTTGAAATAGTTTTGAATGAAGCGGGGGCGTTGCGCAAGCAGGGCATTAATTTGAATGTAGATTTTTTCCCACAACCTGGGGACGGAATTCATTACCGTGGGCTTATAAGTTTGTAGGCCCCAGCGGATCTCCTCGGTTTCCAGCGAATCCAGCATCGCCAGCACTCCAGGGACATAACTGGCCCCCATCAGGTCGGCCGAAAAACCATATGAATGGCACAGCGGCAGGTGCCCCATCCAGATATCGTCCTGCCGGAACCCCATTTCCGCAATGACCGTTCTCTGGCTGACGATGTTGCGGTTGGAGAGCATCACGCCCTTTGGTTTGCCGGTAGTGCCCGAAGTATAAATTAAGGTGACCAGGTCGTCTTCATCCAGTTCCTGCTGCATGGTTTCTATGACCGCTCTTTTATCCCTGTTCTTTTGGCCCAGTTCCAGAAGTTCGTCGAAGCCCATCACCATATCATCCGGCCTGTGATCCAGCGGATCCATCACAATAATCTTTTCAAGGCTTTTGAGCCTGTCTTTTACTTCTAAAACTCTGTCTAGATGCTCTTTACTGCCGCAGAAACAGACCCTGGCCCCTGAATCGTGAAGGATCCACCAGACATCTTCAGGCTTACTGGTTGGATAAATGGGAACTATGGCACCCCGCAGAAATAGTGAAGCCATGACTGCAAAAACCCAGCGGGGCCTGTTAGGGGCAAAGATTGCTGAACGATCAAATTCACGGAATCCCAGGGTGTAAAGAGCGCAGCTTAGATCCCAAATAATCTCATTTGCTTCTTTCCAGGTATAACTATGGACTGCCCCGGTTCTTCGGCCCTGCTTATCATACCTGGACATCAGGTACGGTTTATCCGGATAGAGATAAGCGTTTTTGCTGGAAGTACCGACAATTGTATCATCGTTAAAACTTTTCAATTCCTTTTCCCCCTTGAGAAAATAATAGATAGAATAAAAACTTTGTTTTTTATATATTTTTATGCTCTTGTTCCAATTCCTTCTATTATCAGATAATTATTTTTAGTAAAATTTTTTGCAAAATATTTAAAGAAAGCTTGCAGATAGCCCCGGCGGCTGGCTACGGTAAATACCTGGCGGCCATGGAAAGCCACAGTATTATTATTTATGTGTAATTGACACTATTCGGAACTGTAAGTAGAATAAGACTGCCAGGAAATTAAAAAAAATATTCTCTGAACTGCCCGGGGAGTTGTGGCGCCGTGGATAAAGCCTGGCGTTAAGCAGATTCGCTGCCGCCGCCGCCCTGGGACAGGGGAGAGAGAGCAATCATAACAGGAGGTTTACATAATGCTACTGCAAGACCTTGCCTACACTGTCGAAAACAAGGTCGGCTTGATTACTTTGAACCGCCCCGCTGTGCTAAACGCCGTGCGGCGGGAAACCTGGCTCGAGCTTTCCGCCGTTCTCCGCAAGGTGAAAGAGGAAAGCGCGGTGCGCTGCCTGGTGATCACCGGGGCCGGCAAGGCTTTCTGCGCCGGGCAGGACTTAAATGAAATGGGCGCCATAGCCGGGGATCAGGTTGACTACTTTGCCATCAGGGAAAGCGTGGAGTTGATGCAGCAGGTCACGCTTGAACTGCTCAACCTGCCGGTACCGGTTATTGCCGCCATCAACGGTTACGCCGTCGGGGCCGGGGCCGAAATCGCCATCGCCTGTGATATCCGCTACGCCTCGGAAAAGGCCCGCTTCGAATTCGCCGAGGTGAAGGTCGGGCTGTTTGAGACCAACGGCGTCACCTGGCTGCTGCCCCGCCTGATCGGCCTGGGCCGGGCTAAAGAGTTGATGCTTACCGGTGACCGGTTTGGCGCCGCCGAAGCGCTGTCCATGGGCCTGGTCACCCGGGTTTATCCTCCCGGCGACCTGCTGCCGGCGGCCCTGGAGACCGCGTCCCGGATTGCCAAAAATGCCCCGGTACCTATCCGCTTCGTCAAGTCGTGCCTGAACAAATCAGGCGAGATCGGGTTGGAGGAAGCGCTGATCAGCGAAACCGACGCGGTGATGACCTGCTGCTACACCGCGGATCTGCGTGAAGGGGTGCGCGCCTTTTTTGAAAACCGAGATCCCGAGTTCAAGGGCCGGTAAGGGCGCAGCGTTGTTCAACATGGTGATGGAGAGCGTCATGGAAAAAAAACCAGGGATCATTCCATCTCCCTGGCTTATAGCGTAATATTTATGTTATTGCACGCAAAAAAGTGAGCCGGCTGAAACAGCCGGCTCCACCAGTAATACCCCGGCCACGATTCTACCCGTGGAAATGCGCGCAGTCATGGTGGAGTAAATAGATTTATTCAGGATAACCCTGGCGAATTGCCAATTCTTCTAATTCTGCTTGCCACATATTGTATTTGTGCCTAAAATCAAGACCTGGCCCCACATGGATAATCTGCAGCTTTCTACGCATGATAAGAGAAACAACCCGGGGGGGGGTTGGCCTTGAAGAAAATTACTGATCGTTTTTTATTGGGTATAATTGCCGGGCTGGGTGGAAACCTGGCTAAAATGGCAGTGGAGCGGGCCGCCATCCCGTTAGTGGGATTTAATGAGACCGGGGCCAAAAAGGCGGCGGGCATTTTCCTGCAAAAGAAAGATGTTATCTCTCCCTCCGGGAAGATTCTGGGTGTCATCGCCGATAACATGATCGCTGCCGGTTTGGGCGTCACCTGCGTTTACTGGCTGACGCTAATGGGAAAGGATAACTATCTTATTAAAGGCGCCGCGCTGGGCGCCGCCGAATGGACCGCCCTTTACGGGGTAACTTCACATTTAGGCGCAACCAGTATCTTCCCGACAACTCCCAAAAACGGGTTAATTTCATTTCTTTCCCACATGGCTTTCGGTGCCACCAAGACGTTAATAGCAATTAAACTTGGCGATGAACGTTTATTTACAAGAAAAAAAATGGCCAGTGACCAGGAAAACAGTAAACAAATAAGCAGCGGGGGTCAGGCTTGTACTTTAGACAAATAACCATTTGTTACCATCATGATTATTACTTATTGCACTTTTGTCTTTAGCCAAGGACCTGACCCAAATCAAGCAGGGCGCCGCCCATAACAAAATCCAGGGCAGAAAGCCCTGGATTTTGTTTCTATTAAAAATCCTTTTAGTTTTTAATCACCACGTGATAGCTCTTTCATTCTTCTCTTCACTTCTGCTCCATACCAGAAAGCAACGGCTAGCGAACCCACTATGGCCAGAACCCCGGCGATGTTGTTTATAATATTCCAGATCATCCCTTAACCCCCCTCTGCACTGCTATCTCTTTGCCCAAGGCGTTAGCGACCAAGAAAACAACCAGGACAATCGGTGTAATGATGATGATCCCGTATTCCTGCCAGAGCTGAACGTTCCCGATTTGCACTACATATACTTCATAGAAGTCGTCCCAGGTCCCAAAAAAGTTAGTCCAGATATACCAGCCAATGGAGGCAATCAGGCCGAGAGCCGTAGCCAGAGTACCCGCTATTTTCTTGGGGGGTTTTTTAGAAAATGTTCCGAAATAAACCGGGACCAGAGAAGTAGTAATAATTATTGTAGCCTGAAATACCCACGCTTCCATCATGCGATCAAAGAACAAGGCCAGGGCCAGTGAGACAACCGCCGATATCAGCACGCCGATTTTGGTCGCCCGCTCGGTCTCCTGGGAGGTAGCCTGCGGCTTAATGACTCCCTTGTACAGGTCATAGCCGATTACCCCGCCGGAAACAAGAAAATACGAGTCAGCGGTGGACATGGAGCAGGCCAGCACTCCGGCCAAAAAGAGGCCCACTATTCCCACCGGCAAATACTGCCCGGCTACCGCAAACAGCGCCTGGTTGGGCTCTACCTCCGGAATAATCTCCAGCCCGATCGCCGCCGCCCCTAAGATACCTAAAAAGACCACGATCCAGTCAAAGATTAGCCACATGGGGATCCCGACCGCAAAGGCCTTCTTTATCTCTTTCGGGCCGGCAGAAGCAAATATTCTCTGGAAGAAGGCCGGTTCCGCCAGGACGGCAAAGGCAGTTAACGAGTAGGCAAACAGGATCCAGGGGGTAAGATAACCGGCTTCCGCTTGAAAGAAGTACTCAAACTCGCCGACGTAATTTTCCAGGCCCACGATTACCTGATCATACCCGCCCAGCCCGTTCCAGCCTAAAATTAAAGCCAGGCCTACCGCCACCATCATGATAAAGAACTGAATAAAATCGGTCATCACTACCGCCCACAAGCCGCCGGTCCAGGTATAGATAAAGATTATCACCGCTCCGATTAAAGTTCCCGCCCAGAAAGGAATCCCGGTAATCAGGTGCAGCAGAAAACCGATGCCCATCATCTCTATGGTATTAGTAGAATAAATAAATGCAGCGATGGAGGAAAAGATACCCGCGGTTTTTCCGTATTTATTAAACACAATATCCTGCATGGTGCAGTCCTCGGGAAACTTTTCCTTAAACTTGGGGGACAGTATGGCCATCACTAAATAAAGTGCGGTATACGGTAGAGCGTAAAAGAAAAAGGAGGATACCCCCTCAAAAAAGGCTACTTCTGAATCTCCAAACAAGGAATCGAGCCCATAGAAAGTGGAGACCAGAGTAGCCACCAGCAGGGGCGCCGTGATTTTTTTCCCGGCCATAAAGTAATCGTCAAATCCCTTAGACTTTTTGGAAAAATAGAACCCTATCCACAGCATGCCGGCAATATACAAACCGACAATAATCCAATCCACCACATGGAGCCTGACGACAATTTCATCCACCTGACTATACCTCCTTATCTTAATATTTTTATTCCGGTTTAGGCGCAGAAGCCAGCAGCTTCTTGATCGCCGCCTGGTCCTGATGGCGCTTATACTCCGAATCCATCTCTACAAACCCGTACGGAAAATCATACTCACTCATCAACTCAAGAAAAGGTTCCGGGGCAAAGGCCTCCGGTCCGAACACCCCCCGGCCTTGCCAGATACCTTTACTGATCAGTTCCAGAGTAATTGCTGTCCCGTAAGCGGTCTGGGCTACTACTACCTGGCAGCCGAGGCGCTCCATGGCTTGCTGGTTGTCCAGGCACTGGTAAATAAACACTTCCCGGTGCAGCCCGTCTTTTTTGCCGGTAACATGGACCCCTACACACATCTTGCCTGTAAGTTTGTCCCCAATATAGGCCGGGTTGGGGGCCACCGCTTCCACCACGTCCCGGGGTGACAACTTAAAACCATGAAAATCAATTTTTTCTTTCCGGTCTAAACCCAATGCCCTCAATACTTTCATGGCATTGACAATCTCATCGCTTAAAGCAATTTTAAATGATACTTTTTTGAGGCCTTTATTAATATACCTGGGCATTAACACTACTTCTTCATGCTCTACCTTCATTAACTTAACCGGACCGATGCCTTCCGGAAAGTAAAACACTTCCGGATCGGCAAAAGGCTCCTGAAGATACCATCCCTTGTCTTTCTCCCAGGTAACCGGAGGGTTTAAAATCTCGTCGATCATGGTCCAGATGGAAAACCCAAATGCAATGTCCATACCCTCGGCGGTCAGGTTTCCACCATCTTTAACGGCAATCTCTTCCAGTTCATCAAAACAATATCGCTCGGCAAACTTGGCAAACACATCTACTACTCCGGGGTCAATGCCGGCCCCGATTACCGCCATCAGCCCTTTCTCCCGCCACTGCGCATCAGCCTGGAAATTATAAGAGGCCATCATTTCGATATATCCCTTGCCGACCGGATCTTCCGGATGAGGCTCCGACCAGGTCCCCAGGTTGATATAGTGGCAGTTCGACTCAAAGGCCGCATCAAACAAGTTTTTCGTGACAAACGGCGGCGCCGCATCCAAAATTAAATCTGCGCCATACTTTTTAGCCAGGGCCACCACTTCGGATTTCTTTTCGGCATCAACCTGTTCCGCCGGGAATCTCTCCGGATCACCTAACTTTTCGGCCACCTCTTTGGACCGGGCTAGATTATAATCCGCCAGGACCATCTTTTGCAACCACCGGCTTTCGGGATCCCGTTCTTTTACAATCTTGGCAATAGCTTCACCGACTCCGCCTGTTCCTGCCAGCAATACAATCATTTGGAACACCTCTGTCGAATTTTTTTAATACGATCAAGATCCCTTACTTTCCAATAACCTGTCAATGTGTTCAGATAACTTACACTATTAAGAGTAATTCAACATGGATTATAAATATCCTCTAGCATTATGGCTATTAATACAAATTAGCTACATAACCTGGCACGGCTTGACGCGGATGTGTAGCATTCGCTACTTTTTGAACTTAAGTCTTCAGGGAGCAGTCTGCTCCAGGCCATTCAAGCGATAACAGAAAATTCCATAACACTCCATATACTTTAGCAGCTTCTCTTGTTAGTTTTACTAAGTTTTATACCTTCGCTCCAGTAAGCTCTAAAAATTATTCTTATTCGACAAGGTCTTGCCATGGTTTAGGAGAAGATTTATATTAAATAGGTGTTTATCATACAGAAAGAAGGTAGAATAGGTTGGATTTTCTGATTAAAGGCGCTATGGCGGTAACATGGCAGCAATTGGTTATGTACGCGGTAGGTGCCCTGCTTATCTACCTTGCCATTGCCAAAGACTTTGAACCGCAGCTCCTTCTACCGATGGGCTTTGGAGCCATACTGGTAAACCTGCCGCACTCCGGAGCACTCAACCAGGCGGTTGCCGGGATCGGCACCGCACCGGGTATTATCCAGTGGCTTTACGAAATAGGCATCGAAGCGTCGGAAGCGTTGCCGTTGCTGCTGTTTATCGGTATCGGTGCCATGATCGATTTTGGGCCGTTGCTGTCGAACCCGAAGATGTTCCTTTTTGGCGCAGCGGCGCAGTTCGGCATTTTCGCGGCCATTGTGGTGGCGGTACTGCTCGGTTTTGAATTTAAGGATGCGGCTTCAATCGGTGTCATCGGCGCGGCGGACGGACCGACGGCCATATTTGTTTCACAGGTTTTGCGATCCAATTATGTCGGGCCGATCACGGTGGCGGCATACTCGTATATGGCGCTGGTGCCCATAATCCAACCGATTACCATAAAGCTGGTAACGACGAAGCGGGAAAGACGCATTCGTATGCCCTATAACCCGCAAAATGTTTCCAGGCGGACACGTATCCTATTCCCGGTGATCGTGACGTTCGTCTCCGGTTTGGTCGCCCCAAGCTCGGTTTCACTCGTCGGCTTCTTGATGTTCGGGAACCTCATCCGCGAATGCGGCGTGCTGCAACGGCTATCCGACACGGCCCAGAACGTGCTGGCCAACCTGGTTACCCTGCTGCTGGGTATCACCATATCCTTCAGCATGGTGGCGGAGCGTTTCGTCACCTGGCAGACGCTTTTCATCATGCTGCTCGGCCTCGTCGCTTTTGTTTTCGATACCATCGCGGGGGTGTTGTTCGCCAAATTCCTTAATCTCTTTTCCAAGGATAAGATCAACCCGATGGTCGGCGGCGCGGGCATCTCCGCCTTCCCGATGTCGGCGCGTGTCATTCAGAAGCTGGGGATCAAAGAAGATCCACAGAACCATCTGCTCATGCACGCTGTGGGCGCCAATGTTTCAGGTCAGATCGCCTCGGTAGTAGCGGGCGGTATGATCCTCTCGCTGGTACCACAGATAATAGGTTAGGGGGCGGCAACCGTGTCACAGGATCTTTTAAATGCGTTCATGGTCATGGGCAAAGGCATGGCCGGTATCTTTACCGTTATCATCATCCTCATGCTCATCGTGATGCTGATGGCCCGGACGACAAAAAAAAGCTAGAAGATTCAAGCCCGGCATGCAAAAAATCCGCTGAGGTTTTTCCTGGATGATGCTTTTAGTGTGGGAAAGTGAGCCTCAGAAAGCAAAATCTTTGGTGGTTTCTTTTTCCTTAAAAATAGGGAAGAGGGTTGGCGCTTCGTGAACAGCAGGCTTTGGCATACCCTGCCGGTTGAAGAGGTTGTCGCCACGTATGAAACCAATCTGGAACAGGGCTTAAGCTCCCGGGAGGCTGACCGGCGGCTTCAACAGTATGGACCTAATGAGTTGAAGCAGGCAGGCCGGAAATCCTTCTTGCGGATGTTCATGGAGCAGTTTACCGATTTCATGGTGATCATCCTGATCATCGCCGCCATCATTTCCGCCCTGCTGGGGGAATACAAGGACGCGGTGATCATCATGCTCATCGTCCTCCTCAACGGCCTCCTGGGTGCCATCCAGGAGAATAAGGCCGAGGAAGCCCTGGCCGCCCTGAGAAAGATGGCCGCTCCCCATGCCAAGGTATTGCGGGAGGGCAGAATAGACCTGGTTCCGGCAGCCCGCCTGGTACCCGGAGATATTGTCATCCTGGAAACCGGCGATTCTGTACCGGGCGATATCCGTTTAACGGAAGTCACCAATCTTAAAATTGAAGAGGCTGCCCTGACGGGAGAATCTGTGCCCGTAGAAAAGACTACCAGGGCTTTGGAAAATGCGGAGATCCCCTTAGGCGACCGGGTAAACATGGCTTATACCGGCAGCCTGGTGACCTACGGCCGCGGGCGCGGTATCGTGGTGGAAACCGGCATGTCGACGGAAATCGGCAAAATCGCCGCAATGATCCAAAGCGAGGAAGGGACCTCGACGCCTTTGCAAAGGAGGCTGGAGGTCCTGGGCAAGACGCTGGGTCTGGCCGCCCTGTCAATCTGCGCCGTTATCTTTATGGCCGGCGTGCTTTACGGCAAGGAGTTATTTGATATGTTCCTTACCGCGGTGAGCCTGGCCGTGGCGGCCATCCCCGAAGGGCTTCCCGCCATTGTGACCATTGTCCTGGCGATCGGCGTGCAGCGGATGAGCCGCCGCAATGCCATCATCCGCAAGCTGCCTTCCGTAGAAACCCTGGGCAGCGCTACGGTGATCTGTTCCGACAAGACCGGCACGCTTACCCAGAATAAAATGACAGTGGAACAAGTCTATCTGGACGGGCAGCTAATCAAGGCTGACCAGATTAAGAGCGCGGGCGTCGATGAAGCCTGGAAACTACATGTGGCGGCCGGCGCCCTTTGCAACGACTCTCACATGCGGGTCGAAGCAGGGAAGGCGGTAGCGATCGGCGACCCCACGGAAACCGCGCTGGTTGAACTGGGGATGCGGCTGGACATATTTAAGGATGCTTTGGAGAAGGATTCACCGCGGGTAGAGGAGATCCCGTTTGATTCCGACCGAAAATTGATGACCACAGTCCACAGGTATCCGCACGGGTACCGGGTTTATACCAAGGGCGCCCCGGATGCGCTGCTGAATATCTGCAGCCGTATTCTCCTGCAGGGCCAGGTGTTAGATTTGACTCCCGCGTTCCGTGAAGCCGTGGAGCAGGCCAACGAGAAGATGGCGGCGGCGGCCATGCGCGTTCTCGGCACGGCATATAAGGATCTGCCGGTGGAGACCGACTTGCAGAAAGCCAGGGCGGAGTTTGAAAGCGATTTAATCTTTGTCGGCCTTTCCGGCATGATCGATCCGCCCCGCCCCGAGGTCAAAGAGGCGGTTAACCTGTGCCGGCGGGCGGGGATCAAGCCGGTGATGATTACCGGGGATCACATGTTAACCGCCAGGGCTATAGCACAGGAGCTTGGTATCTTGAACGATGGCGACCTGGTGCTGACCGGCCGCGAGCTGGATCAGCTCAGCGACGAAGAGCTGCAAGAGCGGGTTCGTCAATGTTCGGTTTATGCCCGGGTTTCCCCCGAGCATAAAGTACGCATCGTGCGCGCCTGGCAGGCCTGGAAGGAAATCGTGGCCATGACCGGGGACGGGGTGAACGACGCCCCGGCTCTGAAAAGGGCCGACATCGGTGCGGCCATGGGTATTGCCGGCACGGAAGTGGCCAAGGAGGCCTCCGATATGGTCCTGACCGATGATAATTTTGCCACGGTGGTCGCGGCCGTGGAAGAAGGCCGGACTATTTTTGCGAACATTACCAAGGCGATTCAATACCTTTTGTCGTGCAATGTGGGCGAGATCCTGGTTCTCTTTATCGCCACCATGCTTAATTGGGCTGCGCCGCTGCTGCCGATACACATTTTATGGGTCAACCTGGTTACCGACAGCCTGCCGGCGCTGGCGCTGGGGGTTGATCCCGCTGAAGCCGGCATCATGGACAA
>ERZ795060.4697-NODE-4697-length-11346-cov-5.680188_pt1 | contig 11346 bp, 8 predicted proteins | sample MGYA00375144_ERZ795060 | MGnify/ENA primary metagenome ERZ795060 (study PRJEB30189, sample SAMN05720157) | activated sludge metagenome | isolation source: anaerobic digester from wastewater treatment plant | place: Japan | collected 2015-05-15 ... | reverse complement strand
AATACTATCTAACTGCTAAATGCTGGGATTGCGTGAGTGAACAAAACAGCGTAAGATTTAGCTGTTGCGGGAAGTTAAAGACTGATGAGTTTAAGCAGTATGATATAAGGTGGGCTACACACACTTATGATAATACAAATAAGACAATTAGTGAAAAAGGATGTGCTTTGAGTATTTTGGCAACTTTACTTAATTATTATATTCTAAAATACAATATTAATGTTTCCACTGTTAATCCTTTAAAACTAAATTCATATTCTTCAGAAAAGCGGTATTTTACAAATTCCGGCATAATAAAGTGGAATGTTGTAAAAAGTATTACCAATAATTTAAAACTTTTAGAATTAATAGATATTGATGATAATAATAATGTTGATTTTTTAATAAATAAAATAGATGAAGATTTGTTATATAGGAAACCTGTAATATTAGTTATAAAAGGTTTTAATTCTCCTACGCATTTTGTCTTAGCAATAGGGAGATGTAAAGAGAATTATATAATTTCTGATCCAGGCTCATCAGAAAGACTATTATACAATCCACGCGATAAGCATTATCAACTTTTAGGGATTAGAAGATTCTCAATGGAGGAATAATGGATGTCTTTTTATTATTTTTATTTCTGAATAATGTTCTAAATTCTACAGATAAAAGTTCTATTTATTGTACTGGAGAAGGGTCTACTTATACAACAAAAGTTAATTTGATAATTGAGGATCAATTTGGTAATAGAAGTGGTTGTGATAATATAACATGTTACAAAAATATTCCTAATTCTTCATTTGGAAGAGATAGTATAAGTGATATTAATTCAAATGAACCAAACATAGAAACACTAACAGTTTACATAAGAAACATTAAAAAGGGATATTATTATTTAAAAGTGTTTACTACTGAGAATGACATAATTTATCTAAATATAGATGTAGATGATTTAAATGGGAATAAAGTTAGTAATATTGATATAAAGACATTAATATCTACTGAAAGTTTCCATTTATATTCTATTTATTTAGACCCCACGCCCGGCGCACCCCCGCCAGTATTAACCAAAGTCGTAACCTTTCAGGCCCTCAAAGAAGACATAGAAGTGGCATATAAACTAAATCAGATAGGTGATGAAAAGTTTAAAGATAGTTTAATAAGGATGCTAAACATAGCCGAAAAATACTATAACAAATGTCAGGTTTTAAACAATAAATCAAATGACAAGAAAGATATAGATAAAAGGAAGATATGCTATCGTCCCGTAGTAGCGACAGTTCGAATGATGATGAAACGGCTTGAAGTGATAAATAAATTATGTGATAATCCGAAAGAATGTAAACCAAAATGTAAGACAAAACCAGAATGTGATGAGGATGAAGTTTTTAAAGGGTTTGACAATAAATACCGTAAAGACGCCGAGTTTAAAGACTTCTTTTCTGAATGGGACAAAGACGAATACCACAAACACAAGAAAACCTGCAAAAGATATATAACCGACGAAGCCTTAGAAATAATCACTACCGACATAAACTGGCTAATAAAGTCGTTTGGCGAAGAAGTATGGAACGATTACAAAAAAAAACATAATCCATATATACCTGAGAAATACAAACAATTTTTCAAATAATCAAAAATATTAAAAAAAGTATAATTTTAATATGAGGGGAAACGGAATAAGTTTATACTATCTAACTGCTAAATGTGGTGATTGCGTGAGTGAACAAAACAGCGTAAGATTTGTCTGTTGCGGGAAGTTAAAGACTGATGAGTTTAAGCAGAATGACGATAGGTGGAAATATGAACTTTATAATACTACGACCCCTACCTATAGAAGAACTATAGGAGAAGTAGGATGTGCGTTAACATCAATGGCTACATTGATAAATTATTATGCAAAAACATATCCTGAATTAGGGATTTCTACAACAAATCCCAAAAAATTAAACGATATCTTAGAAAATGGAATAAAACCAAAAGGGTTTAATTCTAACCATGATGTTATTTTTGACTATATAAAATCCACACCTATTTCTAATGGTAAGATTACTTATTTTCAACGTAAGGATTATTCATATCCATTATCTGAAGATTCTATCCGCGAAATAAAATCTTTAATAAATGAAGATATTGAAAATAAACTACCTGTAATAATAGCTGTAAGAAGGACTAACGAAAGTGAAACCGAGGAATGGAAGCATTTTATGGTTATAGTTGGTAAGTGTGAGGATAAATATATTATTTCTGATCCTGCTTTAATGGCTGATGAGTTATTTGATATAAATCAAAAAATAAAGCTTAAAAATAAATCCTTCGTTGGGCCTGTAATAAGTATTCGAAGATTTTCTAAATTAAATAAATGATTGTGAGGTTAATATGTTTAAAAAAAGTTTTTTTTTAGTTATTTTTGTCTTAGTTAGGGGAATTGGAAGTGCTGAAGATTTAAGTAGCTTATCTATATATGCTAATTCTAATTCTAAAAAAATACTAATTCAGTTAATGCTTACAGATCCATTAGGTAGGAAGGGGGGATGTAAATTATTTCCTACAAAGATATGTTATGATGAAATTTTTAGAAATGGCGGAGGGTATGGAACGGATAGATTAGGAGATGAAGAAAATTTAACTCAAACTAATAATGAGTCTATAGAAATTTTTTATAGAGATGTTATTTCCGGTACTCATACTATTACAATAGAATCCTTAGATTCTACAGTATTTTTTTATGAAGTTCGTGGATTTAAAACGGATCTTTCATTAATGAACTCAATATTTTATAATGGATACATAAGTAGTAATACATCTCAGATTTATAACATTTATCTTGACCCCACGCCCGGTGCACCTCCGCCGGTATTAACCAAAGTCGTAACCTTTCAAACCCTCAAAGAAGACATAGAAGTAGCATATAAACTAAATCAGATAGGTGATGAAAAGTTTAAAGATAGTTTAATAAGGATGCTAAACATAGCCGAAAAATACTATAACAAATGTCAGGTTTTAAACAACAAATCAAATGACAAGAAAGATATAGATAAAAGGAAGTTATGCTATCGTCCCGTAGTAGCGACAGTTCGAATGATAATGAAACGGCTTGAAGTGATAAATAATCTATGCGATAATAAAACCGAGTGTAAGGCTAAGTGTAAGGTGAAACCAGAATGCGATGAGTATGAAGTTTTCAAAGGGTTTGACAATAAATACCGTAAAGACGCCGAGTTTAAAGACTTCTTTTCTGAATGGGACAAAGACGAATACCACAAACACAAGAAAACCTGCAAAAGATATATAACCGACGAAGCCTTAGAAATAATCACTACCGACATAAACTGGCTAATAAAGTCGTTTGGCGAAGAAGTATGGAACGATTACAAAAAAGAACATAATCCATATATACCCGATAAATACAAAAGTTTCTTTAAATAATAATACTGCATATATCTTTTCATTTATTAAGCTTTAGTATTTAATAGTTAAAAATATGTTTAAAAATTATAAAATAGTTTTATTATGAAAAAACTTGTAATAGTAGAGTCGCCGACCAAACAAAAAACAATATCCCGTTTTCTTTCAAACGATTTTATAATAAGAAGCTCATTCGGTCATATAAGAGACCTTCCTCAGAAGGAGCTCGGAGTAGATATAGATAAAAAATTCGCTCCCAAATATGTTACGGTAGAGAGGGGAAAGAAAATAATATCCGAGCTTATGAAAATAGCACTCGGAGCCGACTCTATTTATCTGGCCACCGACCCCGATAGAGAAGGAGAAGCCATAAGCTGGCATATAACCCAGATTTTGAAAAACGTCGACCCGAAGAAATTTAAAAGGATAGCCTTCCATGAGATAACAAAAAACGCAATACTCGACGCCCTTAAAAATCCGAGAGAAATAGATAAGAATCTCGTAAACGCCCAGCAGGCGAGAAGAATACTGGATAGAATAGTGGGTTATAAAATATCGCCTCTATTATGGGCTAAAATCAGCGGAGGTTTGAGCGCCGGAAGGGTGCAGTCGGTCGCGGTAAGGCTTATATATGAGAGAGATAAAGAGATAAAAGCTTTTGATGTTAAGGATTATTATTCGCTTGTTGGAAATTTTAAAAAAGAAGAATCCAAATTTAACGCAAAACTTTTTAAATGGGAAGGAGAAAATGTCGAAAAATATACGGTTTTAAAATTATTCGCCGAAGATTATAAGTACAGGTCTTCCATATTCGACAAGAAAGAAAAAGTTTTGGGAGTCATCAATTATCTTACGCCTAAAAAATTTAAAGTCGTAAAAGTAGATAAAAAAACCACATCGTCAAAACCCAAACCACCTTTTATAACAAGCTCTTTGCAACAGGAGGCATATAACAAACTGGGTTTTACTCCGGATAGAACCATGAAAGTGGCCCAGAAACTCTACGAAGGCGTGGAGATAAAAGGGGAGATGAAGGGTCTTATAACTTATATGAGAACCGACTCTTATAACGTAAGCGAGCAGATACAAAAACAAGCTCGAGATTTTATAAAGAAAAATTACGGAGATAATTACTGCCCGGCTCATCCTCCCGTTTACTCAAAGAAAGTAAAAGGGGCTCAGGAAGCTCACGAAGCCATACATCCGACCGACGTTTCTCTTACGCCCGAGGATATAAAAAATTACGTTACCCCGGACGAATATAAACTTTACGACCTTATATGGAAGAAATTTCTGGCAAGTCAAATGGAAAACGCGTTATTCGATCAGCTTACCGTAGAAATAACCGACGAAACCGACAAATCTCTTTTTAAGACCGGGGGGAGAACGTTAAAATTCGACGGTTATCTTAAGGTTTATTCCGATACTTCGGACGAGAAGAAAGAGGATGAGGACGAAAACGAAGAGGCTATCCTTCCTCCGCTTTCGGTGGGGGATGAGATTTCGGTTATAGACTTCGATGTAAAATCGCATTCCACCACTCCGCCCCCCAATTATAACGAGGCGAGTTTAATAAAAACGCTTGAAAACCACGGTATAGGAAGACCTTCCACTTACGCCACTATAATAACTACCATAATTAACAGAGGATACATAAAAAGAGATAAAAGCAAAAAGATGCTTATAACGGATCTCGGCAAAAAGGTTACCGAAAAGTTAATAGAGTTTTTTCCGGATATAATGAGTTTGAGCTATACCGCCGACATAGAAGACAAATTGGACGATGTGGCGGACGGAAAAGTCGATTGGATAGAGCTACTGGATAAGTTTTATTCTTCTTTTAAAGTTCAGTTAGATAAAGCTAACGCCAATATGAAAAACGAAAAGATTATTCAGCGCACCAACGTCAAGTGTCCGATATGCGGTTCGGATATGGTTTTGAGAGAAAGCAGATACGGTAAATATCTTACCTGTTCGAAATTCCCCAAATGCAAGGGAAAGATGAATGTGGATAATAACAATACCGAAAAGTTTAAAGGTATAAAGACAACCGAAAAATGCGATAAATGCAAAGACGGATTTATGGTTCTGAGAAAAGGGCCGAAAAATTATTTTTTGGGTTGTTCCAATTTCCCGAAATGCAGAAATACGAGACAAATAACCGAAAAGGAATTGGAAAAACTTTTGCCGAAAGAAGAAGAAAAAAAAGACAATCCATAAATGGAATTACTTATAGAGAGATTTTTGCTTTACGGTAAAACTCAGCTTTCGTTTTCCCGTCATACCGAAAAGTCTTACAGGTTCGATTTGTCGGAATTTCTAAAGTTTTGCGCGGAAAACGGAGTTAAAAACGAATCCTCTTTAAATACCGTAGTTATAAGAAGGTATCTTTCTTATATAACATCAAAAAATCTATCGAGAAACAGCGTTATAAGAAAAATAAGCGCCGTAAGAAGTTTTATCAATTATCTTGTCGAAAATAAAATAATAAAAACAAATCCTTTTGAGATGATATCAATCCCCAAAAAAGCTCAAACCCTTCCTTCCTTTTTCACCGAAGAGGAAATGGATAAACTGATAGAAGAAAACGAGCCTTCAAAGGTTCTATCAAAAGACCCCGATTACCATTTCGCATTCAGAGACTACGCCATATTGATGCTTTTATATTCAAGCGGATTAAGGAGGTCTGAGCTGGTAAGTTTAAATTACGGGGATGTGGATTTCATTTCGGGTTTTGTGAGGGTTTACGGTAAGGGGAGAAAAGAGAGAATAGTGCCCGTCGGAGAAAACGCTTTAAAGGCGTTAAAAAATTACGCGGATACAAGAGCCGATATTTCTTCATCTTCGCCTTTATTTGTAAACAAAAACGGCAAAAGAATAACGGATACCGCCGTTTTTTTGATATTAAAAAAGATGGCCAAAAGGGCGAAATTTACAAGAAAAATAAAACCTCATATGTTAAGGCACTCATTCGCCACTCATCTTTTAAATAACGGCTGCGATATAAGAGGTGTTTCGGAGATGTTAGGCCACTCGAGCCTTGCCACCACTCAGATATATACTCATTTGTCGGTTGAAAAGTTGAAAGAGGTTTATAATAAGGCTCATCCGAGGGCCAAAAAAGAAGGTTTAAAGGAGGAGTAATTGAATATACTTGGAATTTTGTTTTTTTCGGCTAAATTGTTTTCTTATGAGGTTTCCAATTTAATAAACGATAAGTTTCCCGGTTCCGTATGGTCCGTTTCGATTTCCGACTCAAAAGGCGTAAGGATTCTTGATTTGAATTCTTCTTCTCTTCTTGTTCCGGCAAGCTCCATTAAGGTTATAACCGCTTTGTATTCTCTCGAAAAATTGGGTGAGGATTACAGATTTAAAACCGAAATTTTATACTCTGGTAAAATAGACAAAGGCGTTTTGAAAGGAGATCTTTACGTAAAAGGATACGGGGATATGACGCTTGGAAGCGAAAATTTTAACTCGGATATCGATTCGGTTTTAAGCGAGATATTTGAGTCAGTTAAAAAAATCGGCATAAAAAAAATAGACGGAAAAATATATGCGGATTCCTCCATTTTGGATGATTTTCAGGAAGGTTCGTGGGAGTGGCAGGACATAGGCAATTATTACGCGTCGAGAGTTACGGCTCTTTCGATAAACGATAACTCATATAAGATATATTTCCAAACCGGAAAACAAATAGGCGATAAAACAAAAATAGTTAAAATAGAGCCGGATATGGATATCAAATTTGTAAACGAGGTGTTGACCGGAGAGGATAAAACCGGGGATAACTCTTACATATACTCAAATCCTTATATGGACACGGCGATAATAAAAGGCAGCATAGGAAGAACCGAAGGGCTTTTTGCCGTAAAAGGTTCCATTCCAGACCCTCCGCTTTATTTTGCGAAAATGTTTTACGGGTTTCTTTATAAAAACGGAATAAAAGCCGAAGGTTACGGAGTTTTAAAAGATAAAAAAGAGGATTTAAAATTAATAAAAACATTATATTCTCCTCCCGTAAGCGAGATAATAAAAATAACCAACAAAAAGAGTTTCAATTTTTATGCCGAATCCCTTTTAAGATATTCCGGAATTAAAGAAAATGAGATAGGGCTTTTAAAAAACTTGAAATCGTTGGGTTCTTATTTAAACTCGGTCGGAGTGAATAATTTTAAAATAGTGGACGGAAGCGGACTTTCAAGGAGAAACCTTTTAAGTTGCGACGGTTTTATTAAGGTTTTAAACGAAGCTAAAAAAAAGAGTTATTTTAAAACTTTTTACGATTCTCTAATATCCCCGGGCGATTCGACGGCTAAGGGGCATATAAAAAATTTCGGATTAAGGAAAAAAATAAATACCAGAGTAAAATCCGGCTCTTTAAACGGTATAAGAAGCTATGTCGGGTATCTTGAGGATAAAAAAGGAGAAATTTATTCTTTTTGTTTTATCGCAAACAACTATACCTCTTCTCCAAAAGAAATAGACGATTTCTGGGAAGATTTGCTTTTCGATTTAATAGAAAATCAAAAAATGATAAAATAATATTATAATTTGCCTATTAAGAGGGGTTTATGTCAGTAAAATATTTGACAAAAAACATAGGAATTGAAGGTAAAGGTAATGTCCTTATAAGGCCTGCCAAACTTATGGACGCGAGAAGAATACAGGTTTTATATACCGAGGTTTACGGCTCGTCCTACTCCATTTCGATAATAACCGACCCGGATAAGATGAAAAGAGCGATAGAAAGCGACGAGTATTACTGGCTTGTGGCCGAATATAATAATAAAATAGTCGCCAGTTTGGTCTATTCTCTTGATTTTAAAGGAAGGATATCTAAGGCCTTTGGCGCCGTGGTAAGCGAGGAGTTTAGAAAGCACGATATAGCTTATACTATGATGAAGCTTATACTCGACGACATAACCCAGAACCAAAATCTTGTGGATGTTATTTACGCGACCACCAGAACCACATCCTACGCTCCTCAAAAACTTACCGAAAGCTTAGGTTTTTTAAAATTGGGGATATTCCCAAATACCCACAAAGTTAGCGAAAACGAAACTCATTGTTTTACCGCTTATATAACGGAAGAAGCGATGAAAAAGAGAAAAAGAACGCCGGTTATTATTCCCGAGATAGCGCCTTTTTACGATATAGTTTTAAAGCAGATAAACTTCGAGCCGGCTTTAATAAAAGATTTTAAAACGCCGTATTCCGACCATAGAGATAAGATTCCTTTTATAAATTTCGAAATGATAACGGCTCCCAATTTTATCAAAAAAAGATACGCCTCGGTAAAATCCAATAGTTTTTTGAAACATACTTATATGCCTTTCCACGAACCCAATATGCTTTTGGTTTCTATGGACGGTAAAACCGAGATATACATGTCTTATAACCCGAAAGATAAATACAGCGTATTCATAGGCGGATATACAGACCTGGATCCGACTATAATACTCGAAAGCGTGGCTAAAAAAATGCAGGAACTGAATATGGCGTATCTTGAGATACTTTTCGACGCATATACCCCGGAACTTCACAGGGCCGCTATAGACGCGAGGTTCATCCCTTCGGGTTATTTCCCTGCGGCCAAGCTTGAAAAGGGAGTGAGATACGACTGTATAGTTTTTTCAAGGACCTTCGACGTGCTTGATTTTAGGAACGTAAGGCTTTCGTCGCTTTATAGAAATTTTCTTAAAGAGTACATAAAACTTTGGAGAGAAAATTACATAGAGGTGGTATTCGAATGAAAGAACTCGACATTGAATCTAAACTTCCGCACCCTTCTCAGAAAATAAAGATAAAAAACATTCTCGACGAGTTATGCGAAAGCGAAGCCTTCGATTATTCGGTTAAAACTCAAAATCTTTTTGTCAAAGCCATGAGATATCTGTGCGGGTTGCAGTTTAAAAAATCGGATTTTATCAAAAAATACTATAAAACATTTGGGTTTGATTTTAATTCGATAAAAAACGATAAAGATATTGAAAAAATACCTTTCGTATTCGTAAACGGTTTTAAGGAAAGGGATCTGACTACATTAAAGCCCAAAGAAATCGTTTTAGAGTTAAAATCCAGCGGAACCACCGGACAGAGAAGCAGAATACAGCTGGACATTGGCTCACTGCTTAGAGTAAGAAGAATGGCATATAATACCTTTAAAGCCCTGGGGCTTACGGATTTGGATAACCAATACGATTATTTGTGTTTTACATACGACCCGAATGTGGCGGGGGATGTCGGGACCGCTTGGACCGATAAGCTTTTGACTTCTTTTACAAAAACCGGGGGAGAGGTTTTTTACGCTTTTAAGTGGGACAGCCTAAAAAAAGAGTTTTTTTTCGATATAGATAATACGGTTTTGAAACTTAAAGAGTACGAAGAAAAAAATAGCCGGGTTAGGCTTATAGGCTTTCCGGCTTTCGCTTTGAAAGTAACCGAAGAATATAAAAAGAGGTTTAATAGATTTCCAAAATTAAATCCCAAATCTTTCGTGGTTACCGGAGGGGGGTGGAAAACGTTGAGCGATCAGGCTATAGACAAAAAAATATACAGGCAGATACTCGCGGATAATCTTAATATACCCGTTGAAAATATAAGAGATCTTTTCGGAATGGTGGAGCACGGAGTGGCTTATGTGGATTGCGAAAAAGGGAATTTCCATATACCGGTTTACGGAAAGGTATTTTCCAGAGACCCGGTAAGCTTTAAAAATTTGGGTTACGGCCGAAAAGGGCTTTTGCAATTTATGACTCCGTATCTCGCTTCTTATCCGTCTTTTTCTTTGCTTTCAAGCGACTGGGGGGTAATAAGGGAAGGTTGCGACTGCGGAATTAAAGGTCCGGTTCTTGAAATATCCGGAAGAGCCGGAGTAACCAAACTAAAAGGTTGCGCGGTATCCGCGTCCGGTATGCTTTCTAAATAAAGAGGAATCTATGAAAATGTTTAAAAATTATATTTTCGGTTCGGAAAGCGATAAAGAAATAGAAAAAGCCGAGGATTTAAAATATATATGCGATAAAGCCAATTCATTAAAAAACGATATTTATTTTCAGGATAAGGATTATATATTGGATACTCTGGACTCGGTCGGAAAAATTTTTTCCAATAAAAACTCTTTTTATTACAAAACGGCTTTTAAGGATCTTGTAGAAAAAGTAAATTTCTCAAATCCGATGATAGAAAAAACGCTGGATATAGTCCCAGAGATTTTAAATAAAAAGGAATTGAATAAAAGGTTGTCTCTCGAGACTTTTTTGCCTTACGCCATAGACCACATTACCGAAAGGCACGGATACGACGGATATTTGAAAGCGTATCCCAAGGGAGTAGTTTTACATGTGGGAGCCGGCAACGTATTTATCGGGGTTTTGGATTCTCTGGTTATGGGGATGATAACAAAAAACGTAAATATAGTCAAAGTTTCAAGCTCGGGATCAAATTTTATGAACATATTCGCTATGGCGGTTAAGGAGGCGGATAAAAAAGGGGTACTCGCAAGGTCTTTCTCCATTTTGCACTGGCCCGGCGGTAAAAGAGATATAGAAGAGGAGATAGCGAAAAAAGTGGATCTTATTATGGTCTGGGGCGGTTATGACGCTGTGGATTCTTACAAAAAGATAGCTCCGATTAACGTCGATGTCGAGGGTTTCGGGCCCAAAACAAGCTTCGGCATATTGTTTGAAGATTATATAGAAAGAAACGGTTACGAATCGGTAGCCGAAAAGATAGTAAAAGACGCCGGTATGTGGGACCAGGGGGCGTGTTCCAATATGCATACCCTGTATGTTTTGTGCTCTAAAAAAAATGAGAAAAAGATAGCGGAAAATTTGATTAAAGCGTTGTCCGAAGGGTTTAAAAAATTCGAAAAAAAACTTCCGAGAGGAAAAATAACCGACGACGAAAAACTGGAAATTACAAAGGCGAGAGAGTTGGCTAAGATAGACCGGG
>ERZ795060.4694-NODE-4694-length-11355-cov-3.298850_pt1 | contig 11355 bp, 5 predicted proteins | sample MGYA00375144_ERZ795060 | MGnify/ENA primary metagenome ERZ795060 (study PRJEB30189, sample SAMN05720157) | activated sludge metagenome | isolation source: anaerobic digester from wastewater treatment plant | place: Japan | collected 2015-05-15 ... | reverse complement strand
CGTGCCGCGTCGAGCGTCGAGCGCGGCGGCATACGCCAGGTGGCGCCGTATGTGGACACGTCGTACAAGCGCGGCGCATCGATCGCGGCATCGGCGGGCAACAGCGAAAAAACGGCGTCGGCATCGCGCTCGAGTCCGCGCGCCAGCACGGCGTCGCCGTCTGCCGCTTGCGCCGTTTCGACGACCAGCAGATCGACGCGCGCGGGAGAAGTGCCGAACAATTGTCTGACCAGCACGACAGAAAGGCGCGCCAGGAAGTCAGAGCGCTGCGCGGCTGCGCGGGCGCTGAAGCGCACGAACAATTCGGCCAGCGCCGCCAGGCTACGGCCATCGAGTTGCAGAATGACTCGCTGGTCTGCCTTGCCGGCCGACAAAGTGGCGGCGACGATGTGTTGCTCTTGCGCGTCACGCAATCCGTCGAGCGCCGCGGCCAGGCCCTGCGCCAATGCGGCATCGTGCGGCGCATGCAGCAACAGCAGACGGCGTTCCGGAGGCTTTGCCGGCGTCTGCCGGCGCTGAAAAGCCGCCAGCCATTCGTTTCGGCGGGCCGCCGCGTTGAAAGCGACGCGCTGCACGGCGAGCGGCGATATCGGAAGGGCAGCGGCCGGATCGGCAACGATCTCGCTGTCCTCGGGCAGGGCGGCAAAAAAGGCGGCGTCCCAGGCCAGCGGCGAGTCGCCGACGATGACCAGCCGGCGGGCAGCGCCCGGCGCCTCGGCCAAAGCGGCCTGCCAGGCGATGCGGCGGCCGTACAACTCGCTGAGCGGCAGCACCGCACGCGCGATCGCCGGCGGCAGGCGCAGACGCTGCCATTCGCTCATCTGCCAGAGGCGTTCGACGAACAGTGCCGGCAACAGACCGGCCTGTTGCGCCAGACGCAGGTGCGGTCCACCGGTCTGCCAAACGGCCGAAGGCGGTGCGACCAGCGTCACCGGCCCGCCTGGCCAGCCAAGCAGAACGCGTTCCGCCAACAGCAGGCTGGCGGCCGTCGGCGTTCGCTCGGGCAGGAAAACGAACAGCGGAGACATGTTCGCACCGGTTGGACAGTCGATTGGCGGGCGGCCGAACAACAGGCGCAGCAGCGTATGGGTGACTGCAGCAAGAAGAACAGACGCTCCGAGAGACTCCAACGGCCGCAGATCGAAGTTGATGGAAAAACCAATCGCCAGCACCAGCAATGCGCTTCCTGGCAGCAAGACCAGAACGGCAAACCAGACGCTTTCCGCAGCCGCACCGGCGCTCAGACGGCCGGCGAGTTGCCTTTGCGCGATCAACCGCGGCAAGAGTAGAAAAACAGTCACCGTCAACACGCCGATCAAGGCGCAGCCGAGTGCGGCGAGCGCGCCGGCCAGCCCTTCGACCGGCGTCGCGAATGCCAGACGCCAGACGACCGAGAAGAGTGGCGGATAGGTATGTGTGGCGACAACGATGCCGGCCAAAAGGCCTGCCGTTCGCATCAGGATGCTGCGCCAAAGCAGCAGCCGGGCCGCCGAGCGATACATGAGGCGCGTTTCCAGCCTGGCGAGGGCGAGCGCACCGAGCCAGAGCGCGAGATAAATCAGCACAGCGACGAGCAGCGTACTGTACATCGACCACAAGTCGATTCCGAGTGTCAATGCGCCGACGACGCTGGTGGCACCCAGGCTGGCAAGCAACACGCCACCGACCAATGCCGTCAACATACCGACCAGCGAAGAATTCCGTAGACCGAGAAAGGCTGGCAAGAGCAGCAAGCCGGCTGCACCCGCCAGCAGCGACGGCAACAAGGAAGTGAACATGCTCAATCCGGGTGGCAAGATCGCCGCTGCGATGCTGGCACGCAAGCTTTCCGTCACGGCGTTCAACAACAGCAGGCCGACGGAAACCGTCACCGCGGCCTGTCGCGGCCAGCCCAGCCATTGCGGCAGGATGAGCAGAACGCCACCAACACCAAGCAACAGGCCGCCGCCTGCCTGCCAAAGCGTCAGATCAGGCGCCAAACCAAGCAGACGCGCGCTGAGCAGCAGCACGCTCAACGCCCCGCCGAGCGCCAAACAGCGGCCGACCGGCGGCGAGCACAGCAGTTTTGCACTGAACGCGTTGACCCAGACGCGCCAGCCGGAATGATCGGCGGTTGGCCGCGGCGCCGCGGAAGGCGATTCTGTCGCCGGGGCAGTCGCTGGCGCCGCCGCAGGCAGCGGGGCACTCATGGCGCAGCAGACGCCGGCAGCGGCAAGACGTCGTCAATGGTGCTCAATGTGCGCAAACGGCGGCGGGAACTCCAGGCCAACGTCACCGAGACGACGATGTAAGCGGCGAGCAACCCGGCGAACAGTGTGCCGAACGGCCATTCCGGATGGCTTTGCGGCAGCGGCAGCGGATCGGGCGGTACCGGCCACAGCGCCGAACCTCCAGGCGTGCCGACGCCAACCAGCGAGGCTGCGTCGACTTGGTTCGCAACCGCCGCCGTCGCTGGGCTGGTCGTGGACGAAGAGGGGAGAACGGTAGCCGCGCCGTTGCTCTCTGCCCAGGCGATGGAAAACAGGCTGACGGGTAAGAAATTTCCCGGTATGGCTGCACCGCTCGGACCACGCGGGAACTCTTTTTGCTGTTGCTGCTGTGGTGGCCGTTCGGGCAAGTTCAACGCCGGCGCGTTTGGCGCGGGCGGATTGGCCGCCTTGTCGTTACCTGATGCGCCTTTGGCTGTCGCCGGATCACCGGTCACCGACGGTGCCTTGCTGGCGCCATCGACCGGCGGTGTTCCGCTGGCTCTGCCGGCCGATCGGCGGTCGATCTGCGACTTGTCCATGGGCGGCTGGGCGTTATTTAGCGCGGCGGACCTGGCGGCGGTTGCCTTACCGCGCTTCTTCGGTGGCGGGGTCGTCGGCTCCGCTTGCGGTTGCGATGGTGTTGCGTTCTGCGGCACGGTCCGCTGCGGCGACTCGGCGAGCGGGGCTTTTGATGCCGGCGCCCCCCAAGCGGTGACGACGCGTTGACCGTCGGCGCTGAAAGAGGCGTAAGACACGGCTTGCGCGTGCCGCAACGGAGGAGTCAGCGCGGCGCCGCTTTCGCTGTCCCACAAGCGCGCGCTGCGATCGTCGCTGGCGGTGAGCACGCGCCGGCCGTCGGCGCTGAATTCGGCGTGCCGAACCGCATCCTCATGCCGCAGGATGACGCCGGTCGCCTGGCCGGTCTCGCCATCCCACAGGCGGGCGCTGTTGTCGAGACTGGCGGTGACGATGCGGCGGCCATCGGCGCGGCAGGCGACGTCGCTGATCGTCGTTGGATGGCGCATCGGCTTACCGATCGGCGTGCCACGGCGGCTATCCCACAGTCGAGCATGCTGGTCGAGGCTGACGGTGACGATACGTTCGCCGTCGGCGCAGAAAGCGGCGCGGGTCACCGGGTCCGGATGCACCAGTATCACATGGAGTGGCTGACCGGTTTCGCCATCCCACAGCCGCGCCGTGCCGTCGTCGCTGGCGGTGAGCACGCGCCGGCCGTCGGCGCTGAAAACGGCGTCGTTCACCGTATCCGCATGCGCCATCGGCACGCCGAGCGGCTGACCGCTACGGCCATCCCACAGCCGCGCCTGCCGGTCGGTGCTGGCGGTGACGGCGCGCTGGCCGTCCGGGCTGAAAGCGGCGCGCAGAACGGCGCCCTGGTGCATGAGCGGCGCGCCAAGCGGCTGGCCATCCATCGCATTCCACAAACGGGCGCTGCGATCGTCACTGGCGGTGAGTACGCGCACGCCGTCGGCGGAAAAAACAGCGTCATTGAGCGCGGCAGCATGCCGCAGCGGCGCGCCGAGCGGCTGCACGCGGCGACTGTCCCACAAGCGCGCGCTGCCGTCGCCGCCGGCGGTCAGCAGCCGTTCGCCGTTCGGGCTGAATGTCGCCCGCCGCTGCGCCGCCGCCTGCGGCAATCGGGCCAGCGGCGATGGCGCCTGGACGCTCCACAGGCGTACCGGATGGTTGAAACTGGCGGTGGCCAATTGACCACCATCCGGGCTGAAGACCAGCCGGTTGACCGACGCCGGGTGCGGCAACGCTCCGCCCAGCGGCTGCCCGCTCTGACCATCCCACAGGCGAACGTTGCCATCCACGCTGGCGGTGGCGATCCAGCGGCCATCCGGGCTGAACTGCGCGTCGCTCACCGCACCCCCATGGCGCAGCGGTTCACCCAAGGACTGGCCGCTGTCGACGTCCCACAGCCGGGCATCACCGTCGCTGCTGGCGGTGAGCAGTCGCCGGCTGTCGGGACTGAAGCGGACCACATCGATTTTTGTTTGATGAAGCAGCGCTTTTCCACGCTCTTCGCCTGTCTGGCTCTCCCACAAGCGGACGCTATCGTCAGTGCCGACGGTCGCCAGCCACTTCATATCCGGACTGAGCGTGACGGAGCGCAGCGGTCCTGCAGGACGCAGAGCGGTGCCGATAGACTGGCCGGTCTGCACATCCCACAGGCGGATGGTCGCGTCGTCACTGACGGTCAGCAGCAGCGACGCGCCGGCGCTGAAATCAACCCGCGAAAGCGAGTGGTCGCCAGGCAACAATTCGGCGACCGGCTGGCCGCTTTCTCCGTCCCACAACTGGGTGGATTGGCCTATGCCACGGGTGACCAGCCGCAAACCGCGGCGGCCGAAAGCGAGCGCGGCAATCGGCGCCGGGTAGCTCACTGCCGGACCGAGCGCTGCGCCGGTTTGTCCATCGCTGAAGACGAGGCGGTGCGGATCGGCCCCGACGCTGGCCAGGCGCCGGCCGTCAGGACTGAAAACCGCCAGGCTCGGCCAGCTTTGGCCAGCGAGCGGCGCGCCGAGCGGCTGCCCGCTGTCCGCCGCCCACAGTTGTTGCCGACCGTCTTTGTCTGCTGTCAGCAGCCGCTGACCGTCCGGGCTGAACAACAGTTTGTCGGTCCGCCCGCTCTGCGGCAACGCGACGGCACGGGCACTTTCGCGGTAGACGACTGCGCGCCAGGCCGGCGGCAGATTTTCCGGATCGCCGAGCCGCCAGCCGACGCCACCCACGACAACGGCGAGCAGCGCCAGCAGCCCGCCGAGCCGGCGCGGGCGGCCGAGAAAACTCAGGCCGTCGCGCCAGAACAGGCGGTCGCGCAGCGCGCGCAGACGATCGCGCCACAAGCCGTGCCGGCGCGGCGACGGCAGTTGCGCCAGCCATGCCGACCACGGCCCCGGCGCGCGCAGCATCAGTTGCCGCGGCGTCTGGCCGGCAAGAAATCCGAGATACAGCGTATCGCCCGGCGTCTTGCCGTCAGCAGCCGGCACGCGGTTGACGCGGCCCAGCGCCCCGGGCGGTTCTTCGAGCTGCAGGGTCTCGCCACCGCCGTCGGCCGGTTTGAGCTGGCCAAGGCGGCTGAGCACCGCCTGGCGCACTTCGTCCTGCAGCGCGTCCGGCAGGCTGTCGAGCAGCGCCAGCCGCAGCCAATCGGGCATCTTCTGCCGGCGCAGCCATGGCAGACCGGCGAGGCGCCCGTAGTAGCGGGCGATGAACGCCGCCAGTTGCGCCTCGTCGACACCGGCGTTGCGCAGATACTGTTCGCCGAGCAGCAGCGTCAGTTGCCAGCGGACGATCGGCGGCACGGCGCAGACGCACAGCCAGTAATAGCCGTTTTCGCCGAGGTAGAGCTTGATCTGGGCGATCAGGTCGGCGAGTTCCGGCGCGCTGAAGGGCGGGCTGTCGGCGAGCAGCGCCGATTCTTCCCCGGCGTCTTCCAGGCGGCGCAGCAACTGCGGATAACGTTGCGGCCGGCTGAGTGCGAAATCCGGCAACTGGCCGCTGACGATCAGTTCGGCCCAGGCGGCAAGCGCGTTTTCGTCGATCGGCAGGACGATGAAGCCGGGATCGGCGCTGCGCTCGGGGCGCTCGATCGCCGCTTCGCGCTTGCCCCAGCGGCGCGGCTCGCGCGGAGTGAATAAAACGCGTTCCGGCCAGCGGTGCAGCTGGGCGCGGCGCAGCCAGTCGCGCGGCCGGTCGTTCTCGTCGACCAAAGGCGTGCCGTCGGAAATGACGATCAGCCGCTGGCCGACCGGCGGCGTCGGCCAGCGATCGAAGGTCTCGCTCTCCTTGCCGCCCGGCCGGCGCAGCCACAACTGGCCGCTTGGCGCGTCGTAGCGCAGCAGACGGATGTCGACGGCGATGCCTTCGCGCTGCAGGCGCTGCGCCCAGTGGTAGAACAGCCGGCTGCGCGGGTCGTTCTGTTCGTCGCCGTCGACCAGCAACAGGTACGACGGCGTCAGCCGCGCGCGACGATAACGCAGGCGCAGAATGCCGAGCTGCGCGAGCGTCGCGGCGATGGTCCGTTCGACGTCGATCGGTGGTCGGCGTTGCAGCCGTTCGCCGCTGTCGACCTGCCCGGGAACGTGCCGCGCCAGCCGCGCGGCGACCTCGGCGGTCAGCGGCGGCACGATGCGCTCGGCTTCCCGACGCAGGCTGCTGTCGTCGAGAGCGATCGGTCGGCCGCTGCGCTGCGCGTGGCCCAACCACGGCGCGGCGAATGGCCACGCCAGAGCGCACAAGGCAACGCCGAGCAAGCCGAGCAGCGCGCTGCCCACCCAGGGCTGCCATTCCTGGTGATAGCGGATTTGCGGGTAGAAACCGTCGAAAGGCGCGTCGGCTTTACGACTCGCAGGTAAGGGTGGCACAGCCGCCGGCAGCGGCGCCTCGACGGTGGCGGCCGCGGGAGCGGGCGTCGCTGGCGGAACGGCGGTTTCCGGCGGCGGCGCATTGGTCGCGCGGTAGACGTAGAAAGCGACGATCAGCAAGACGACGACGGGCAGCCACCACATGAGGTGTTGCCTATTCCTGGGGGCCGACGATATGTCGGCTGGTGGTGCGCTGGTCGGCGTTTGAACATACACACCGCTGTTCGCCCATTCGGAAAACAAGGCGTCGAAACGTTGCTGATCTTCGCGATTCTTGCAGAAAACTGGCCGCAGCTTCGGCGCCAGCCAGGCAACGGCGTCGGTGGCCGCCAGCCCGGCCGGCACCGCCTGCTGGGCCAGCGCGACGACCAGCCGCGCGGCGTCGATCGCTTCCGATGCGCCGACGTGGAAATCGTTGCGGCGCAGAAAGACGAGCAGCGCATCGACGCTGCCGCCGCGAAACCAGCGAAATACGGTGCTTTCCTCGGTGGCGGACATCGGCGCGGAGCGACGTTCAGGCGGCGCGCGGACGCAGGTCAAGGCCGCGCAAGCGTTTGAACGCCTGCCGCAGCACCGCCAGGTCGTCGCCGTGCTTGACCACCGCGCCGAGCGAACGCGCCAGCCAGCCGGCGTTGTCGGCCAGATCGCGCTGCGCGTCGACGCCGAGCTGTTGCAGCACGCGCGTCCAGTCGATCAGTTCCGAGGTGCCGGGCGTGTAGGCGGTATGCGCCCCCGGGTCGTCGCGGAACGTGACAAAGAACGACAGCAGCGCTTCGTAGAACGGTGCCAGCGGACTGCCGGCAACGCCGCCGCTACTGCCGTCGACCAGGCCGTCGACCAGGCCGCTGACACGTGCGCGCAGGATTTCGCGCAGCTTGTCCTGATCCGGTTCGGCAATGTGATGGAAAACGCAACGGCGCAGGAAGGGCTCGGGCAAATCGCGTTCGGAGTTGCTGGTGATCAGCACGATCGGCCGCAGTTCCGTGTCGGCAGGTGCGGCCAGCGGCCGGTTGCGCAGTTCGCGCAGGCGGAATTCGAGCCGCTCGATGCCGTTGAGCAGATCGTTCGGCATGTCGCGCGCCGCCTTGTCGATTTCGTCGATCAACACCACGCTGCGCCGCGGCGCCAACGTTTCGCCCGCTGGCGCAGGAATGGCGTGTTGGCGTTGCCGGTCGAGCAGATCGGCGTACGCCGCCGGGTTGGCATCCAGAATCGCCTGACCGAGCGGACCGAAAGTGAGAAACGCTTCCGGCGCCTGCGTTTCGCGCCTGAGCGCAGCGGCAAGTTGTGCATCGGCCATCTGCGCGACCAGGTCGAAGCGGTAGAACAGTTCCTGCGCTTCGCTGAGCGATTGCGCCTCGAAACGGCGCACCGGCGACAGACCGAATTCCCAGGCGATGCGCTCGGCCAGTTCGCTTTTGCCGCTGCCTGGCCGGCCGGTCAACAGCAGGGGCTTGCCGAGAATCAGCGCGGTGTTCACTGCATCGACCAGCCCCGGGTCGGCGCGGTAGCCGGCCGGGTGTTTCGCATCGCGTTCGTCCTCGATGCGCTCGTTGTGTGAATTGACCCAGGGCGGCAATGATCGGCCAAGTGTCTTCGAATCGCCGGAACCGATGAATGTAAGCATGATCAGTCGTCCGTTCAACCATGAAATAGACCGCGCAGGCGGCCGAACAGCCCGCCACTCGCTGACGGCGAGGGGGGTGGCGAGGGGAGTGGCGTTGGTGTCGTCGCTTCGGCGGCCGGTGCGGTAGTTTGGCGAAAGTAGAGCACTTTTTTGACCGCCTCGGCGAGGTCGTCGTCGAGGTCGACCGGATTTTCGCGGCGAAAGCGTCCGGGTGGATCACGGTGCAGCATTTGCCAGCCGTAGTCCTTCAGCGGCGTGTTGCCGATCGTCGCCAGCGCCGTATCGACTTTCTGCACCGCGCCGAGCCAGAACACCGGCGCGTCGGCTTGCGCCAGCACGTCGCGGGTGAAAAAGCGGAACAACTGGCCGATCGCCGCGGCGTATTGCTGTTGTTGCAGCGCGTCCGAGAACACCAGAACGTAATCGTCAGCGTTCAAATCGGCCAGGGTACGCGCCTGTGCGGCACGGCTGGCGTCGCCGGCCAGCGGGCAGACGTCGAAATCACTCAGATGGAGCGTGCGCTGGACGCAGTCGCGCGGATAGACGGCGAACTTGTCACGGAAACCGCTGACGATCGGCACGCTGACCGGGTCGTTGGCCCAGATGGCGCGGATCGTGCGTTGCGTCGGGTCGATGGCGCGCCGCGCCGGATCGTCGTCGGCGTTCGCTGCGGCAGCGACGAGACGTTCACGATAAGTGCTGCGGCCCAAGCTTTTTCCCTGTTCTCTGTGTTGATCAGCCCTTGGCCGACAGCGTCGCTTGCAGCCGCATCATCAACTGAAACAACGCGTCACCAAGCAGCGGATCGCTCTCCGGCGGCAGCCGGACCAGCCGGGCATAGGCGTCGAACGGCCCGAGAAATTGCAGGTCGCCGACCGTTTTCAGTTGCGGATACGCCTTGCCCAACTGTTCATTGACGAATGCGGCGTTGGCATCCGTTGCCGGCTGTTCGAAAGCCAGCAACTCGGGGGCGATCTGCTGCACCTGCACGAAGAGCAGGCGCAGCGCCGCCGTGCCGCCGGCACGGTAACGTTCGACGGCGAAAGCCAGTTCCTTGTGGCACTCGTCCGACAGCCAGTAGCCGTTGGTGAGCATGGCGACGAAATGCGTCGTCCGCTCGAGCGCCGCCTGCACTTCGTCACGCCAGAGTTCGCCGGCGGTCAGCTTGTCCTTGTCCATGAAAATGCCGTCGAGGCCGAAACCCTGCCGGTACATGCGCAACTGATCGTAAAACTGCGTCGCGACGCCGGTGGTGTTCGGCTCGTGCCGGTAAGAGATGAAGACAAATGGCGGTCGATTGGGCATCGGCATTCTCCTCTGAGCGGCGGGCGCACGCGGGTGGCGGATCAGGCGATGGCGTGCGCTGGACAGCTTGTCCGGCTCTCCCGGCTGCGGACAAACGCAGACACTTTGTCACAAAGCGTCAGGGGGTTCAAGCGACGTCGTGCTCGGCGGGGCGTGGACTTGGCGACGGGCGGCAGATGCGGGAACATGTCGTCATTGTCCAGGCCGACGACCGCGACCGTCGCCGTTGGCATGGTAACTGCCGGCTGCCGGCGGGCCAGGACAGCGCCCGATTTTGCGCGCCCCCGCCCTCTTTCTACGACGCCTTACCCGCAAGGATCATGAAATCACGTCAATTGCATGTACTGCACCGCCCGGCATCGGCGGCGCGATCCGCTGCGCCGCCCCTGCTTTTCGTGCATGGCGGCTACGTCTCTGCCGAGTGCTGGGACGTTTTCTTCCTGCCCTGGTTCAGCCAGCGCGGCTTCGACTGTCATGCGCTCGATCTGTCTGGCCACGGTATCAGTGAAGGACGTCGCCGGCTCGACAGCTTCGGTCTCGACGACTATGTCGACGATCTGCGCCAGGCGGCGTGCGATTTGCCTCATCCGCCGATCGTCATCGGCCATTCGATGGGCACGGTGGTCGTCGAACGCTACCTGGAAAAGGAGATGGCGCCGGCGGCGATCCTGCTCTCGCCGGTGCCGCCGACCGGCATTTTCGGCGCCACGTTGAGCCTCGCTTTCAGCAATCCGGAGTTTTTCGTGCACCAGGCGCAAGCACAGCGCGGCGAAATGAGCGAGGAAAGCTTGCGCAGCATGCGCCGGGTCTATTACTCGCCGGAAACCACGCTCGCTGATCTGTGCCGCTTCGCGCCCCTCTTCCAGGCCGAATCGCGCCGCGCGCTACTCGATCTGACGATGCTCGGCTTCCGCTTCGCTGGCCGTCGCCCCCGACTGCCGATGCTGGTTGCCGGCGGAGAAGTCGACGCCGTCTTTCCGCCCGCGACGCTGTCCCAGACCGCCGCTCGCTGGCAGGCCGAGGTGGCGGTGATTCCGGGCGCCGGTCACACGCTGATGCTCGACGCGCATTGGCCGGTGGCCGCCGAACGCATCGCGCAGTGGATTGAGGCATTCACAAAACGCGGGGCGACCTGAACGATCGGCGCGGGGCGAGCGTAAACATGTTTTGTTTCACGCTGATTCCAGCCCAGTAGTTGGCTGCAGATAATGACGGTCCATCTGCTCGGCGGAATCAGCGCGTTGCGACTACCCAACCACGAAGACTCGCATTCATATTCCTCACCGTCGGCCAATGGCACTGGCGTGAGCCGTCGATCCGTCTGCGGCTTGAGACATTCTTGACCGAAGATGAAATCGAAAAGCAGAAATGGGTTTGCTATACACGCGCATGCCAACTCGTAGGCGCGTTTCAAAGTTTGAAACCTCTTGTTGGGGTGCTTTTCCCAGGCCACGAAGTGCAGCTAACAGATGCTGCCAATGAAAAATTGTTGTTCAGCCAAGCCAACTACTTGACATGCATGGCTTATTGGGCTATTGAAATCTCGCCTGAAGACGATATAATGATCTTTCCTGAAGGAGTTTCGTGTGTTGCAGCCGTCAATCGGCTTGGCGGCTACCAGTCTGGGAGGGTTCTTTCATGTTGAAGCGAATCGTTGTTTCGTCGGCGACCGTTCTCCTGGCCGTGGCTTTGTCGCCATTGGCAGTGGCCGCCGGATCTGCTGGCGAGGTCGTGGAGGTAAATTCTGCGCTTAGCCAGGAAGACATTCAGGCAGGGCTGTTCC